>Ga0307518_10000490_pt1 | contig 30228 bp, 47 predicted proteins | sample 25_EM_MG_FD_203889 | JGI IMG/M metagenome (GOLD analysis project Ga0307518, IMG submission 203889) | Populus trichocarpa ectomycorrhiza microbial communities from riparian zone in the Pacific Northwest, United States - 25_EM | ecosystem: Host-associated > Plants > Roots > Unclassified | place... | reverse complement strand
TGTAGTGTCCTTTCAGTGGCTCGCCCAATGCGGTATGTACGCCAGAATCCGAGAAAGTGAGCCGCTGTGAGTCTTTGACCATATCTGGCCGAAGGTCCATAATAGCATCATTCCCAAATTTTTTGCTCAATTGTATTCAGGATGATATACTGATAGGCTACCCTAATTTTTTTACAAGTCAAGGACTAAGTTGAAGACAGTCTGCATCACATGGGCTACTGGTGTAAGGGAGGACAAGTCCAAAATATCCACTAGTGACTAGGCGGTTCTGGGGTCCAAGAACTTATGTGATTTGGGTAACAAATTACATCCAAATATGGTATGGTTTGTAATTACGTAACCAAAAATTGTGTGGTGGAGCCTCGGGTACATGAACCCTGGAAACCTCAAACCATGAAATGGCAAGCTGATCCTTCTCGCCCACCGTACTGTTACTAGCATAGGAATGCCACAGCTATCCGAACCTCACAAGCGCTGACAGACACCACCCAGTGAAACGGGAACACCAAATTGAACCTGAGGTTATTGATCGTCAGCGTACCATCAAAGACACAACACATATCATAATCAGAAAAGCCAGTATTTTCTTATCGCTCGCTGTGCAACCCTTGCGAGATCAACATGACCACCTCAAAACGAGGGAAATCCGCCGATCCCGGCGAGGACATAACATACGAGTAATCTCAAAGAATGGATGAACTTGGTTTCATCGCGACATTGAATAAAACAAAACGAGAGAAAGGTAGGGTGAGAGCCGCATACCGTTTGTTTTCTGATGTCAACGAGTGTTCGTGGTATATTTCTAAGGGTGATAGTCAGCATAAAATGCTACAATAAACGGATACGAGAATCAGGGAAAATTTTTGGTATAAGGTTGTCCACAAGAGATTGTCTCTCCTTCGGAAGCAGAACTGATTGAAGAATTCATCATAACACGAGGGAAATCTTCTCTCGAAGTCAGAAATTGATAGAAGGACTTACCATGAATGAGTCCATGGAAGAGTAAACTGCGCAACCAAGAGGGCTTTTGTACAAATACTCAAACTCCGACCGTCTGAATTTCAAAACTGAACAAACTTAGAATGAACATCTATCTCTGGTTCTACAACAAACTTCGAGGTGAGCACTACTTGGCTTTGCCTTCCTGCCTTGATGATATCTTCCCGAACGAGTTGGTGACGGTCTCCTGTGATCCGCACTCGTAACATGCATCACCAACTGATTTTTCTGTGATTTCGACGTTTCAACTTTCCACTCGCTAACACACTCTTCAGGTGATGAGACTTTAATATTGGTATGGATGGAACCTCTTTCGTTGAATGTAAGTACTTCATAATCTCCTTATTTATTCCAAGGATGTCTATTTTCTATACAAGCATATGTCCGAATCTCATGAAGGACACTGTTCTGCCTGAGGATTCACCGTCTCTTTCAGTGTGAAGCCGTCGTACTCATTATTTTTACAGGGACAGTGGATGGCACTGTTTTGGCGGCATGTCTGCATCACTTTCCAAGTTCTTATGAAGGGTTACCTTGGACGAGTCTTACAACTAGATGAAATAATTTGTACCGCTTTCTAGTAACCTTGCTTGTAATTACCAACAGTTTTGCAAAGTACAGATATCCATGAGATTGAAAGAGTAAAGACACAATAGTGTATGCAAACGCATGACAGAATTTAAGTCGGCGGAGACCCCTCGCTTCGCGACTGCTCCAATAATTCCTTCCCGTCCAGAGCTTCCTGGATCATGGAAATAGTGCTCTCCAAACTCCTTCTTCTTGTCGATGGACTGGTCATAGTAGTACCCAGACTCGCTTGGCGACCATGTCTGCCCCGGAATGGTGTCCGCGTTGAAGATATTGCCACGCCAGATGTGGGTGACCCAGTGACACTGGACAAGCTCCCCGAGGAATGTAGGGAGCTGGATGATTGCGATGCGCCGAATGTTCCAGCAGGGGCATTCTCGGATGGCGTCTGGGGGAGGGACTGGCTTTGAGCTTGCGCGAGATACACCTTGGCTTCTTCGGCGTCAAATAATTCAGGCGGTAGCCGTTCGTTTTCGACATCGCATTTCCGCCTGGGAGTAAATTAGTATGTGGGAATGATCCCGTTGTGAAGTGACGTACGCGTCCTCAAATCCTGTAATGGCGTCTTTGATACCTTCTGTACCTAGCGCAAGCGTTCCATATGGTAATTTGCTTGAGCCGGAAATACTCTTCAGCTCGGAAACTTTTTCAGATTCCTCACTATCCGATGCATAAGCCATAAGGCGATGTTAACAAGGAAGACAACCAACCGCAGGAGTGCAAACACCCGCGCCATGCGTCCAACAGCGAGGATCTTGTTCTTGATAACTTTCCTCCGCTCGAGATGGTCCCCTGGTAATGCAGTGGGTGAAACCAAACTTTCGTCGTCCGACTCCTCGAGCTCCTCCTTGCTGCAGGTGTTCAGAACAGCCACCAACATATCCGTGACTAGTGACCCAAATTAGTGCTTGTTTCATTTGAATGCAGATAATGCAAACTTTTCTCGCCAACGAACGGCAAACTCCACGTAAACACGTCCATGAAGTTGGGCAACCAATAAGGATGAGGTGTACAGTTGAACTGACGAATGTTCATGACATTACTCTCGTACTTCAGCACGGCTGCTTTGTTGTTGTAGACGTCAAGATAGTTTGGGGCAGAGAAAATGGTCATGACAGAAGGGAATCCTGTTGTTTTGGTCTTCCGGTACATGCGGTACCTGTGTCGGATTTTGAGCAGGGATTAACAGTAATAGCCAAACAAGACTAACCCCGCATCCTGGGCTTCATGCGCACGGATGATGGACAACAGATTGTTGCGTTCCAGGAACTGACATGCAGCCTGATATCTGTCGATCAAGTGAGCTCAATGTAATCTATCTCCAAGATGGTTGCTTACGTGAAGAAGTAGGAGCACCCCCTGACATGGTTGTGCAGAAAACTCTCGTTCGTTTTTTCTTGTCCAAAATCTTCTACGGGATCTGACCATAAGATGTCACACATGAGTCCGTGGGTGGGTGGTTCACGGAAACGGTCAATCTAAACGTGGTGAGCAAGCACGTAGTGACAGTCACGAAACATCCTTACTCCACGAATGTCGTCAAGCGTGTTCAATTCCGGGGAAAGGCCACCATGTATACACAAAAACTGCTTGTTCATGACAGCAGCAAGGGGCAGTGCACAGAATGACTCCATACATGCTTCATAGACGCGTTCGGAGTACTTGTGTTTGCCTGGAGAATATCAGAGTGAGATCGTCATGAAAAGCAGCGAAAAGAACAATACACTCGAGCTTAAAGGTAAAATAATCAGTCAAATGTCGACACTCATGGTTGCCACGAAGGAGGAAGAAGGTATCGGGGTACCACAGTTTTAATGACCAGAGGTATAAAACGCACTTAGAAAACGAACGTCAGCGAGAGAGGTAGCAGAGCGAATAACCTCACCTCGATGCTGAAGTATCCTCGGTCGACATAGTCTCCCAGGAAAAGGTATCTTGTATCGGCTGGACTTCCACCGACTTCGAATAATTTCATGAGGTCATACTACATCTCGTCACAGTTTAGTTTGTCAATGAATAGAAATCAGACACACATATTGCCCGTGAATATCGCCGCAAACTGAACAGCAAAAGAGGGCGTTAGTATCAATCTGCACGGGTGTATCACACTTCTGAGACTGACCTGTGATCGGAGCGTCGACTTGTAGTATATTTGGTTCAGCACGTAGCAATGTAGTTGCCTTCTCAATGATCCACAAGGCCTGATCCTCGCTCACCCGACCCTCCCTATAAAAATGGTTTTTGAGGAATGCAATGTCTGGCTTGGTTGGATCCTGTCGCGAAAAGAACTGAGCGTCTGTCGGGATCATCATCGCTGGGGCTTGCACCTAGAAAGGTAGAGAGTCAGTGTAATGCTCCCGCCGATGCAAGAAAAGCCAGAGTATGGTCAAGGAAGGACGTGGCGTACGTCTTTGACCACACGCTCTTGGGTGCTAACAACACTCCCATCTTCAAGAATGTGCTGTGAAAAGTCAATGTTTGACAATCGTCTCTTGTGCTCAATCTGCTCGATCGCCCTGTCAACCTGAGCTTGGGAGATGTGCACCATGATCTAGGTAGTCCAAGTGCAAGAGGCGTAGGGCAGAGGGTCTTGGCGACAGGCGAAGTAGCAAGATGAAAGCGATATCGGATGGGTAAAGACAGCTGAACGTATTCTGTATGTATGTAATTGGCCGAGAAACAATCGCCTGCTCACGCCTGTGAGATATTGGCGGGGTTCAAATGGCAGGATTGCTTGACTCAGGGCATGCAGTCGAACCACAACCATGTTCTATGGATAGTAGGATACAAATATGTATTATGGTGAAAAATATGCTTGTAAGACATGACTTGCGACGTTGAAACCGAGAAGGGATACGATATAACCCGCGAATAATGGGAGCAATGGCGAGAGTAAGATCTCCGCACGAATCAAAAACGGTAAGGCTGGGGAAGCTTAAGCCAACGGACAAGGTGCCTATTATAACTTACCACTGAGCCCAAGGTAAACACCGTAGATATACTGTGCAAAGCTGGAGCAGATCTCGGGTGAACATATATGTAGGTGGCACAACACAGAACTCACCCTGCAAGATACAGTGAGTTACCTACCAGTAGACATACCCATTTGTCCTTGAGTATGATCGGTAGCATTAATAATTGTGCGACATAGAGGGTTAAAAAGAGAGGGAAGAAGGCGTTGGTGTGGACATCAAAAACGTAAGCCCACTCCACCGACGCGTCCGTTGGAGATGAATGAGAGGATGGGGCCAATAGGACTCTGTTCGCAAGCAACCTATGGAATGGATTCGTGAGCCTAGCGCCTCTGCTTGCAGGACGCCGTTCTCACCGCATCAACGATGCCATCACCACGCCAACCAAAAGGAAGTCTCGTAGTATCATGATAGTGCCTAACTTGATGGCGTCAAAGAATGTGTATGAGTATACCATGGACCATGCCAGCGCGGCCACTAAGTGGACAAGTTGTGAACTAGTAGTTCGAGGACTACACAATACCCTCACCAAGTAGACAGCCAAAGAGGAGGATCAAAATTGCAGGATCATCCCTAGCCCAAGTATTTTTCGTCTCTACAAACAAGGGGTGGTCAATTGGGAACGAGATTCGTTGCACCTGGGCCTGCTCACGTTTGTGGTAATATACATTGCGATATCTAGGCTTTGTCAACTGTAACGCACGATTGTACAGTCGTTTGCCGCTTACACTCTCTTTGGTGCGAGGCAAAGGTATGATAACTGCCAGAGTGCAACTTCGAAATCCTGCAGAGGGCACATCAGCTAACCTAGATAGTACCAGTGAAGTTGCACACCATTTGCTGGAACCTATGAATCCTGCGAAATATCAAAGGGATACGGCTTGACAAGGAGATCGGACTTGAAGCCATGGTGTTATGGTTAGGATATGCAGGGGAAGTCAAGGGTAGAATGGACATGGTAGAGTGCTAATAGGAGAGACTAGTGATTTGACCCTTCTATGTAAGTAGTACCATACTTTGTCCTGCTTGCCCGGCAACGCGCGAGCGGAACATGAATAATTTAGTCGGCGCCTTGACCACCACCTTCTTGGAAAACACCATCTTCACCGTCGACCACTTCACTCATGGAGGACGACACAGAAATTCTAGACTGGGGAAACGAGGAGGAAGAGAAGAACACTGTAGGTGGTGTGCAGCGTAGTGTTGCTCTAGAAGAGGATGCGGTGTCGCTTGGTGGCGACGAGGAGGAGGACGAGTTCTTGGCTCACCAGTCTCGCGTTCCACAGGGTACGAAGTCGACAAACCGCAGTCAGACTCCTTCAAGGCCCGCAGAACCATCAGCGAAGGGTATGGTTACTGATAGCCGCCAGCGTCGGGGCGCTGAACCCGTTCGTCCGGACACACCCCCAGAACATCTGGAGAAGACCCCTCAGCAATCTTCTGCCCTTCCGCTTTCACTTGGACTTGGCAAGCTGACCCATGCTTTGCCAGCCAAGCCCGTGTCCTCTATGCCGTTCGTCCATCCTTCTCACCCTCCCATCATTGAAGCTACAGCCATGGGTAGTCATTCTGATCGCAACAAGCGAAACGGTGGTGCCCCAAATACTCGTTCACATGATGATGGTGATCCGCTTCCCTCAGGGTGGGAGATCAAGTGGTCTCGAAGCACCGGTGAAGTCTACTATTATAATACTAGAACCGAGGAGACTACGTGGACTTGTCCCGGCAGTCCTTTACTCCGCGAAGCACACAGCTACCGCCCTGAAGGTCCTCTTGACAGAGGTTTCTCGAGCAGAAATGGTGATATACCTTCACGCAAAGGTCGCTCAGATGGTGACGATTTGTCTTATGACGATCGTCACTACCGGCCAGCAGAAAATGGCCGGCGTGACGATAGACCCACTCAGACTTACTCCTCTGGTGATTCATACCAGGCATCCAACAGGCAAAATGGCCCGTCCTTGTTGCCGTCTCGCACGCGCGACGAGGAACGGGCCCCCCCTAGTCGGCGACCCCATTCGCCCCCCAGTGGCCGTGATAGTGTTCAGAGTACTCGTTGTGAGGCTCCTGCGGCTGCTGCACTGTCTTCTCAAGACCGCGTTTGGATTGCAAGTGATGTGATCGTCCAACCCCGCGAACGCGAACGTAGGCAACATGACTCCGGTGTAGTCCCTTCAGACCATGACCGTCGCCATTCACGGGACACAGACAAGTCGTCGACTCTAAGTACGTTATCAACTCCCTCCCCCTCTCATCTCCATACCCCCACCTCTATTGGGCGCCAAGACTCCTCCCGAGGTGGAGGACGGAGCATGAAGCGAACGTCTTGCGAAGCCTTGGGAGTCGAGCTGCGCTGTACGATCCCTTCTTCCTTTTTATTCGACTTGCTCGCCTGGACACACGGACGCTTATCATGGATCACTATCTTCTACTCTTTTCTCCCTGTCCTTTGTTTATCTCCATCCCCTCTTTTTACCTTCTTTCGTTCTTTATTGTCTAGGACCACGTTCGCCCGTCATCTATTCCCGTGATCCCCAGGATCAGGGAACATCGAGCAAATCTGCACAATCAGTCCCCAACTCGACCGCTTCTAGAAACAAGAGTCGCTTTTCACAGCCTACACCACGATCTGACCAGAGGCAGTCTGACGGCTATGACACACAGCTACACCACGATGGTCCCATCTCATACCGCACCCCCATCGATGTGATTCCGGCTAAAGTCCTTCCCACTGGTCCGCGATCATTGCCTAGCATACAAGGGGACTCGGCTGTGCCTCCTGCGATTGAAGCACAACGTACGTATCTTCCAGACATCATCACAACCAACCTCATGCCCACGTCGCCTGTCCTCTGTGCACACGTCTATTCTTCTTGCATATTTATCTTCAGGCTCCCGCAATCGCACTCCATTGCCTCCGCAGAGCGCCATCTACTCAGGCTCAAAGGCTTCGGATCTTGACACTGGTTGCATCACTCGCCCTTCTGCGACTGAAGCGCAAGTTGGATCTTTGCGTGAACGGAACGCCAAGGTTGTGCACCTTGACAACGTTATTCCAACCTCGGACCATCATGCGTCACAGCATACGTCGACGCGTGGTTCGTCTTCGCTGCCGTCCACAACAGACCGGGCAACCGATCATACGGAATACGACCGTCCCCGTAACCCTCGTCGCGGCAAACCTCGAAGCCAAGCCGACTCCTATGTCCCTAATGAGTCCTCTATCGCGAAGGAGCGTTATCCTGATAGCATGGATATTGATGATGCTCCACCTAGGCCTCCAGACTTTCAGCGACATCCCCTACGACGTGCTGGTGACGAGCACGGTGGCCCAACTACATTGGACTCATCGTCTTCAATCGAGTCTTCGCGTCTGAGAGGTTTGTTTGCGTTGCCCCTTTTGGAACATTGGTTCACCTGTCTTTTATAGCACCCTTCCTTCCTGAACGCCCTCGCGCAGAGTCGTCAGTTAGAGGTCGTTATGATGAGTTATCTCACCCAAACCCAGCGAGAGATAAACCCTCCGAGGACCGCTACGGCCCAGTTAGTTTACCTCAGGTTCGTGTTCCTAAGATTAAAGGTGTAGGCGTTCCCATTGTTCTTGTTTCTGCAGAGAGACCATACACGTTCTCAGTCTGCCATGCGCACTCCACCAGCTGCCCCAAGTGTCCGGCTTTCAGGAACGAATAATATACCCATCGGTACGAGGAATAAGCCTTTGGGTAATGCTCCATCCCTCCCTCAGAGTAATCTGTCGCGTGTTGCTGTCATCTCTGGAAGTAACGCAGAACCGATAGGCAATCATCCACGCATTTCCACAAGAGAAGGACCCCCAGTAAGCACTACTGATCTGTGTTACATGTCTACTTATAGTGTCGACAGCCAGCTTCGGACGTCGATCACCAACGTGGCGCTGAGCTAACATGCCTGCGCAGGCAGTCACCTGTACGTTATCGTCAATGGCAATTATACGCAAACTCATTGCACGAAACAGTTATCCAGCGATCATTCTTTGCCACCAACTGAGGCGTCTAACATCACGTCCGCTGCACTCCACTCTTCGCGAGTTACCAAGGTATGTTTTGTTATCAATAACGTCATGTCATCTCCTGATGAACTGTGCAGTCCAGATTTGGCCCTCCAGTTGTTAACGATGTTTTGGAGCCTCCCCGCAGGGACCCATCACCAGAAAGTCCTAGATCAGCTTTCTGTCCTCCGGAGGATTGTTCTCGTGCAACGCCACCTCCACCTTCTAGGGAATCATCAATGCCATCTGTCATGCACCATGACCGTTCTCCGCATGACCATTTCCCTTGCCATCCTAGTCGTTCCGATGACTTACTCCCACCTCATCAGAGGTCATCTCGTCGTTCTGACCACGGGTATGCCCCCCTTACTCATACTCGGCCGCTTCCACCACACGCTCAAGATCGCGACGAAGCTGAAAATCACTCGGGCCGAAAGCGCGATGCCCCTCCGCATTTGCCTATTCAGAGAAGGCGTACCATGGATACCTATGTCTTGGACTCCACTGAAGTGTTCGATGGTACAAAAGGTAATCATCCTGTAGCTCGGCCGCCTCCAGTTATTCAGGATGCCAACTCCCCTAACGATCGTACGGAGATGAGACCACTTATGCACCCCGAGCGTGCCATGCTACTTCAGCACGGACTTCCGCCCCGGCCACAAGTAGACCTCCCGCCCTCGCACTCTGTCAGGACGTCGCGTCGTGACAGACATGAGAGGGGTGGCCAACGCTTTCCGTCTACCTCGCTGTCACCAGAGGGTCGTCATCCTGTTGGTAATCATGCCAGTTCTGGCCATGGTGGATCTCTCTTAGATCGGTTAGCTCCAGACGGTGGCGAGAAAGGGTCAACGTTTCGCGATCATTTACAGGTACCCACTAAAAGAGACAGAGATGAGATGATGTCTGGGGATTCACCCATAGACCAAGTCTATGATGGGCCTGATGGTCAGAGGCGAGTCAGGAAGCGGAGTACCAAATCGAGGAGACCCAAACTTGCGCCATGAGATGTTGGTTTTCCACAGAAACTTGGCTCCACATAATATTCAAGCGTTCTGCTGTTGATGTATTATGCCCTCACTCCTTGTTTAATGTTTCTACTTTTTGTGCCCGTTCATAATGGTATTCTTAATTCCAGTTCCTCCTAGCGAGTGTGAACGAAGTCCAAATCTTCCCTAGGCATCAACCACTCTAAAAACAGGAAAAATATACAATCCACAATTAAGATTGTGGTGTAAATTGGGCCTGCAAATGGCCCTAGGGACATAGTCCTACATCCTCCGGTCAACGAACTAGCATGCGGCACTGTTCACTGTGCTTACCGTTGTATCCGAGTCCACAGGTCGATGGGCTCCGACTGCATCACAGTTTGATAGACTGTTTCCGTGCGTCGAGCAACCTGCATCCAATCATAGAACCCTTGGATCCGCTCATGCGCCTGTAATGGATCGTGTTTTCCCTCTGAAACAATGCGGATGGCGTCTGAGATCCCCCGAAAAACATCTGAAGACAATCAACAAGGGTGGTTGCGACGGTGGTTGCGGGGTCACTCACCGTCCTCGTCTGGGTTAGCGAACGAGATCATGTCCTCCGGTAAAATTTCGGGTACACCACCAACTCGAGTAGAAACGACGTAAAGTCCAGTGCACGCAGCTTCCAGGATAGCAATACCAAACGACTCCGTCAGCGACGTGTTGAGAAATATTGATCCACGAATAAGGACCTTCGTTGGACAGTTAAGATCCTTGCTGGACAATGAAATTTGAATTTTCGACGCACGGCTCGTACGTCACGGTGACGGACAGATCCAAGGAGCTCCATTCGATCCTGTAGCATGTGTCGTTCCCGCACTTGGAGTAGATCATTCAGCTTCGGGCCGTCTCCGCCTACCCACCAGTTAAGAGCATAAAAAAAGGGTGCCAGAGCGCGTACCTATGATAAATTTGACATTCGGAAAAGCTGCACAAACGCGGGGGGCCGTGGCGACTAGGAGGTCAATGCCTTTCCGGTAGGCCAACCGCGAGAGCACCACAATATTGACTATCCTCTTCTAAGTTTGGATAAAAATAAAGGTACGATTGGGACTCACTGGTTTCAGACGGCTGCGGTTGAGATGATGGTGTAAACTGCTCGGCGACTAAGGCATTTGGTATGGTGTACACGCTCGGTCGCACTACCGACACGGAGGGATCACCATCCGATGGTTCGAATAATTGGCCACGCAGGACCGTATTTTCCCGGCTAACCATTCCACTGGATATTCATACGGGATGGAGCGCCATGTTTAGCTTACCTTGTATGAGAAACACAAATTACAGCATCGACATTTTTCAGAGCAGCCGCCAGAAGTTTGTTCGTTAGGATACTCGCTGCGTCCTCGAAGCCGAACAAGCTATGGTCGGTGAATACAGTGCGCACGCCCAAAAAGTGAGAATGAAGAATTGCTTCGTGGCCGAGCGAAGAGAGACTAGCATGTGCGTGGATCAAGTTGATATGCTCCCGTGCGATGATGGTGCGGAAGTATGGAAGAAACGTGAAATAGTTCGGTAGAGTAGCAGAGGATGCGATTGTCGTGAATGGAAGATAGTATACCTTAAGAGAGGGTAGCAACCAACGAACACCGACGCGGTCAGGGGGATGGCTGTGTGTGATCACTATGACCTGGGAAGTATTACTGACTGTTAGCGAGAAAGTTGACGATATACCTTGTGTCCCCTGCGGATGAGATTTGCACTGAGCATAAAGATATGGTTTTCTACCCCACCCACGTCGGGGTGGAAGAAATCCGACACCATTCTTTGGTATCCATGAGCTGAGTTTCGGATAAGTGGTGGAGGACGCACGCAATGGCGAGTGTACCATCCCCCATACTATGGGTGCAAACGCTGATCAGGTGAAGAAAATAGGCAGAAAATTCCAAAATATAATAGTCCGGCCGAGGATCGAACTCGGAGCCTTCTGTGTGTGAGACAGAAATCATAACCATTAGACCACCGAACTAATTCTCATTAGTCAGTCACGTCTCACTAGAGAACTGGTGTCCATTTGGAATGGTAGCACAACGGGATATTATGAAGCGATGGAACAAGCTAATCTCGAGTCATGATGATAGCAGAAAAATATGCGTGTGGTTCGTAACGTGCAAATAGAAGAGAAAGTCGCATCCATAATATCGGTGACCTACACCTCCTACGACGCAGTTTCCTTCTGATCTGGTGAAGATTCCTGTAGCTCCTCTTCCACAGCCTTCCGACCTTCTGCAGTTAGAGTCGGGACACCCAAACTTATGTCCTTCTCGAAATAACGGGGCAGAAACCTGGACCATGGTCAGAAAGCATGGGAAGGAAGGAAGCACAACTGGACGTACTCTTTCCCGGTGCGCTTTCTTTCGCTTGCCTCATCGCGTTGTCTCTGCTCGATAACTAGCTTATGCTTGGTCGCGTCGCTATACTCCTTCTTAAGCAATCTCGACGTGACGCTCTCCCATAGTTTACGGGACTCATTCGGTAGCTGCTGCTCAAGAGGGCGAACAACCTTGGGAATAATTTGAAGAGAAGCGAGGTCCACCAGAGTGTGGTACTCAGACGTAGACGAAAGGGAGACGCTGGAATGAGATGCAAGCGCAGAAGAGGTTCGCCGCCAACGAATTTGGCCACGCCAACACCCCTCAAAGTGGGCGAGAACACGGGCCTGCGGGACATGCCTGACTTTGGTCCATTGTTCATGTTCCGTCTCGCCCTCTTGGTACGTATGTATTACACCTTCGGCGAGGAAATGGGCTCTGCCTATCCACGACTATAGTGTAGTTAAGATCAGACTTGCGGTCACCAAGAGGGAAATCCACCCACCTCTTCCTTGTATTCGAGCACCGCCCTCAAATGTTCGCCTTTCTTTGTCCCCGTACATGTGATAATGGTAGAGTCAGCTACGGTGATATAGAAACTTCCTCTAAGGATTCCGTTAACACTGGCCACTGGATGCGTGATGTGGTATCTCTCCCCTTCGCCGGGGCCGCCAGTGATATCGATAAAAATGCCTTTGTTGAACGAGCCAGGTGCGACACGCAGTGTTGTTCCAGAAACCTTGGCCGATATCTGGTCAATCCCTTTCATCTCGATAGAGCGTGCCGGACAAGATGCAAAATATGCGGACACGGGTGGGTGGTGTGACACCTGCTCAGTGATGTATACCACGCGAACGTCATCGGAGCTGTCCCCACCGGAACCGAGAGAAAGGTTTGACATATGGCCGGAGAGGCCCGCATCAGCTGCAGGATCAGGGGAGGTTGAAGCGGTGGAAGGACTTGGTTTGATTTTCGAGAGCAGGCTGATACCGCTACGAATGCTTTTGGAACTTCGTTCGCTGTGTCCGCTCTTGATGCTGATCGTCTCAGAAGGAAAGGGTGTGTTCAAGGCAGGTGCTGAATGGGTATATGTGGTATGGATTCCGAACTGCTGGGCGGAGTCAGGGGAGTACGGGGGCACGTCCCAGTGTGAACGGAAGTGCTCTCCGAGAACGGAATTATAAGGCTTGCATACTTTGCCGTGCTGCGGTGACTCCGTTGAGCATTTATTTAGAAGAAAAAAAAGAGAGGTAGACAGACAATGAACTTGAGATCCTTTGTGAATGTAAACCGCACTACAGCAAGCATGCGCTCAAAGGGATCATCAGAGTCGTTGATCCTGATGAACAAGTCAAGGTGCGGCCTCTGAAACAATCATCGAATCAACATACGCTGCAAACAAATCAGGTCTATCAAGATAATGCCAATATTCCAGGTTTGGCAACGGCTCGAGCAAGGACGCGGGCAAAGATAGTCGCCTGACAGTTTGTGATGAGTGGCTGGCCCGAGTGAATGGAGACATGACACCCACATTGCAGCGATGTCTTTAACGCCGAGAGACTTCTTGACGAGTTGGATGATCATCTTGAGTTTTCCACCTTCCCCAGTGTCGCCAGAGTCGGGGACGGAGATGGGTGGGTCTGGTGCATCTGCATCATCGTCGATGTCCGCGTCTTGTTCGGTCGCCGGAGGAATAGCGTCTACTGTATCGACCATGTTGACCGATCCTGAATTCTAAGGAGTGTATTAAAGGGAGACTGGTAGAAGTAAAAGGCAAAGAAGCAAAGAGCGTGGAGGGATCCTTTATTTGCCCAAGATCGCTCACAGTTGGCTCCCACAAGGATGCAGGTCAAGGTAACAAGGAGGCACGTGCACAAAGACATTCCATTTTGTACATGCGTCACTAGCCCAGAATATTACCATTTATTCAAAGCTAGTTGGGGGGAGTAGTGAACAGGCCCTTCAACGACTCTACAACCATTCTTGCATGCATCCGCAGTTTCCCATCCTCTCCATCCAAGCTCTTCTGCTCCGTAAATCCTAAGCCAAGCTTTTCGGCAGTCCTTTGCACTGTCTCATCTCCCATTGCTATTTCCCCTTCAGCCGCCTGTCGTGACCACCAACGCACAGCACGATCTCTGAGTTCAGGATGGCGCATAATAACTTGTTGCGTGTGTCGTAGGAGGTGTGCTCGGGGAAGGGCACGCTCCAGATGTGCAAGCGCGGGTGCGAGATACACAGAGGGAGGCCCAGGTGCATAGATGGGGGGTAGGACCTGGACAACCAGAGGGAGGGCGAGAAATAGCACTTGGCGTATGAGGAAGAGGTTATCGTGCCACTGAGGAGCTCGTTAGGTAATGATGGAGATGCTGGCAAAGTATACCTACCATGAATGAATACTGGGCATCCTTGGGCAGTGGCACGGCACTGACAGAAGTTAGCATGTATCCTTCTGCCAGGAATGCACAAACTAGTACGCCGAGCACAGCGGTGCGCAAGCGCTCACGACCATTCATACCGGTGGTAAGTAGCAGCAGAAGAGTAGCAGTCTGGAGATACCGCAAGGATATGGAGGCGAAAGTGAATAAAACATAGTCTCCCAACGAAGAGCAGAATTGACATTTCTGCATGGAAAGTTGACCAAATCTACGTGACAATGAGGAGCAGTCCCAGGAGTTCGGATGTATTCACTGTGCACCTTGTGAATAGGCCTCGATTGACCCATATAGCGAGACGACTGAGTAGCAATTCAACGTCCTTTGGTATGGGCGGGTTGCTGGCGTGGCCAAAGCCTGCCTCCATCCATAATAACGTCTTTATTCGGTCGACTGGCGCATTGATTGGTAACTGCAAGCGACTGAACAGATTCGGCGGACGAAACCACAGCAGCTGTCCGAGGGTGTAGACGGTGTGTAATGCCACAACAAGCGACAGCAGGCGATGAGCAATACTTTTGGAGGCCCGCAGAGGTTGGATTCGAGAGACATAAAACCACGAGCCCAGTGACACAGTTGCGTAGAGGATGTAAAGCGAGAAAGACATCTCTATAAGGCTAAGCCAGAAGTACTCTCTGGTGTAATAAACTCCTGTCTGATAGCCTCCTGTCGCCGACACAAGTACACCCGTTAGGACAAGAACATGCAGTGGACGCCTTTCCGATTGCAAGGAGCCCAAGCTTTGGTTGTCGCTTTAATACGAACCTATATAGCCCAAGTACTGAGACCAGCTCTTGGCGGTTGCGCCAACGGTTTGATGGGATCTGCTGGGTCAGGACTAACAACTGTTTTGAAATGCTCGAACGTCCCCATCCTTGACTTCCTCCAAAAAGCATGGTTCAACTGAGGGTCGAACTCAGGACCTTCTGTGTGTAAGACAGAAATCATAACCACTAGACCATTGAACCGACAGACGTCGTGGTCCCCAACAGCGAAAACTAGGGAGGGTTTAAATTTTGGCGACATCGCCCTTGGCTACTTGTGTGCACTGATCGTTGCCTTGTTTCGTGTAAAGGTTTCCCAAACACTCGACTGCCGACTGCCCATGTAGTCCTACGCCGCAGTCCGTGTTGTCAGTGTCACGGGGGCACAAGTGCAACGGGAATCTCACACTTTCGGATTCAGAACAATCGGTCCCACGTCGATATTATCTGCGCAACTTGCCCGATAACCACGAGCTCACTGTCTGACCTCTCGTGCGTGGGACGTCGCCCTTGTCGTCTGGATGCCAATCCATTCGGTGTAACGCAGTAGGACAGCCCTCAATTCGGTGACTTGGCGGATAAGTGTACGCTGCCCAGTTTACCCCTACGACCTGAACTGACGGTCGTCTCAGAGTTGATCCCGCAGTTGCGGCACTGGTTCGGGTTGGTTTCGCCGTATGACCTTGGCAGACTCGGCACTGCTTCACAATTCTCCATTCTAGTTGTCTCTCCGCCTCTACCAGTCACTTCGATGTCGTCAACTTCGGCCCCCAGTTCCGCAAGCTCTGGTGAGAGCGCACTAGTTTTATTTTGTCTTCGGTTGTGCCTCTTACGTTTGGTAAACTTTTAGCCTCGCCTACATCTTCAGGCAAACCTGCCTCATCAGGCACTCCTTCATCCTCAAGTAGCAGTGCTTTGCCTTCGTCCGCTCCGACCAATCTCAGCTTTAATACCATCCAAAATATGACGACATGTACATCGTCCTCAATTACATGGTCATATGGTGGGGGCCAAGCTAACCTCGTGTTGGCCATCACCAAAACTGGTGTCAGCCAACGTTTTGTCGCATTGAATGATGTTCAGCGCAGACAGAACACCGCCGGTATCACAGTCTTTCAGACCCTTGCTAACGTGAGTGCTCAGGCGGACTCGTGGAAGTGGCCTTCTGTACATCTGGCGCAAGGCCAGTACCAGATCCGTGGTGAAGTGGGCACTGTAACTGCCTTGTCTACGCCCTTTTACATCTTGAACGGCTCCGATATCTCTTGTTTATCAGGCGTTCCTACCCCCACTCCATCCCCTTCGGTCAGCGTCAGTCCAGTGTCTGACACATCGTTGTCCCACAGCAAGAAAACGGGTGTTATCGTGGGGGTTGTGGTTGGCGTTATAGCTGGTATCTGTCTTGTCGTTGCCATCATCATCTGGCTTCGGCGACGCAAGCGGATTAAGCGGATTCCAGCCCGAGGTGGATTCTCCATGCGCAACATGGGTCAGTGGGGTTCTCTACCCTCGAACGCCTCTAGCATGAGACCCAAGAACACCGATTTCGCAAACCGCCACTACCACGGACACACAGAATCCACTGCAGGGATGCTCGAAAGCGTCACTGGTAGCAAAGCATCCAAAACCAACCCACCGGGGGATGACGAGCGTGTAACTGAAGTGGGTGAGAGTGAAAAAACGCACTCGACTTACTCTCATTCGATCCCTGGAATCAACCCACTGGACTCTCCGGGTTACTCTGTGTCACCCAACCGCCATTCACCCATGTATTCCATCCAGAGTCCGGCAAGCGCTACGGATCCATCCCGCTTTCGCACCGCATCAGCCCCTTCATCCAACGCTCTCGAACAACAAGCCCATCGTATTCGATCGTCTATGGAAAGTTCCGCGTGTCTACGGACTGAACGTCTATCAATGCCAGTCATAGCCCCAGCCGCTCTTGACAGGTCGCCGTCGACTCCGATCAGGAGAGCAGCTGATTATCCCGAACTCGGAGCAGAGGCATCGTCTGTCCAACGGTCCGCATCAACAAGCGGCTCTACTCCTCATCGTACTGCACGGAAGCCTGTCCCGCATTACAATCCGTCGGAGTTTCCCGTTCAAGACGGGGATCGCACCCGCACATCATCTACAGTCGCCGTAGGTTCTTCTATGTGCAATAGTGCCGAATCCATGCCATCGAGCGGTACTCCTGACGTATCCCGCATGCCCAGCTTGGGTCACGGTCGTCCGGTGCATTATCTAATTCCAGATATGCCTCCGCCCTCCAAGTAAAACTTTATCATCCACACTCGGTGATGTCCGGGGAGCCGATAGCATTTCTAGGACCCGGATCCTGAGTATCAGTTCTTCCTTGGTGCATTCCGTGCGAGTTCCCATGTGTCGGGCACCGCTGTGGTCCTATCTACAAATCTCTTGTGAGAGAACTCATACTGCGGTGTCCCGTTATCATAATTTCAATTCAAACAGACTTGTTGCGATACAACGATGTAGCATTCCTGTATTCTAATCTTGATATGGACATTGCATGCAGACTTCATCCTTTCCGAGTACTTACCATGTAACGTTTCGTTCTATGCCTTTCCTTAACGGCACAGATCAGTCACTTTGCCTCGTGATCGGGTACACTTGTTTACTTGACTGGTTGCTTGCAGAGCGCGGCAGTGTATGCCCACATTCACTAAAGAACTTACATGTGCCAATGTTGAGTACTGAGTCTCTATCCCAAATCTACGATAATACTACAAGCCAAGCATAATGTATACCTACGTGCACGGAATTGCCAGCGAACGACAATAGACCGCATTGCGGACAGCAACGGGTTGGGCTGCCTGTGATGGGTTATACAATTCGGTCTATCAACCACGTTCGGTCGAGCAATAGAACCACTGCGGTAGATCATGACCAACCCTCAAAGCTCCGACGGCGAAGGGGAAGAGGTATCCATGGTGTTCGACCTCTCGGGTCGGATCTATGTCTCGTTGTCTGAGAACTAGTAAGACCGACTTTCCGTATTTTAGCAAGCCTGTGCGATAAGGCATATTATTAGCGGGAATCTCACTCGCGACAGAAAAATTGTTACCTCCATAGCCCGGCCCAAGCCACGAAAGACGCAATAGCCGTCGAACCAATAGTCATAGCTGCGAACGCGTAAGGCATATCTTCCATGTGGCTTTTCAGCTTTTGAAATTTGCATCAGCGATACTTATGATAGAACTGAGGTATTGAAAGAACGTATACATTCATGCCAAATAGCCCAGCGATAAGAGCGCCACAGCCAAGACCCATAGTTGCAATGGAGACCTAATTTGTCGATCAGGGAAGACTTTCGTTGCACCGCAAATATCTTACTTTGAGGTCGAGTGCAAGAAGGGCGTTGCGATTAGAATCTAAGATGAGCTCTACGATCTCTTGAGTGGATTGAACGTTACTCTGTAATAGGGGATGAGGTTCGTTCAATAACCGTAGGCTTCAAACAGACTTCGATATTCTCCGCTTCATTGACTATCTCTTCGACCTGTTTCGCAAAGAATTCAAGTAGAGCCTCAAGTTCATCATGCTCGTGGTTTTGCCGGACAACGCCATTCTTCTTGTCCGTGAGGTACATCGCATTCAGATCGTCATCTAGAATCGTTACGAGAAATTCTCCCGTGAGGTAATGATGGCGAACCTTGCTCTAGAACTTCCTCAAGGGCATTTTGCACCTGTCACGATTGAGGTAAACTCCGCAAAACATCTTGACGACGATTACATACGTACGAGTTTCGCGCGGTTTTTGAAACTAGCAAGGCGTCTAGAATAATGGAGTAGTCGCTTGAACTTGTCATGGTTTATGTCATCTTCTAGTTCGGACAGAAGCCCTCCCACAAGATTACGGATGAAAACCATTTCGGCCTCAAGTGCACTCAAGACCGAAAGAAGAATAGACTCGATCGCCCTGCTGGGTGTCAATGTGAATGATAAAGGACATGGGCGAGGAAAACCCACCGAAACTCATAAGGAGGACCACTGCGGGCCTTGAGATTGTGCTTGCCAAGCAGTCAGGTTACTGGGCGATTACCCAAAATCCCACGTACCTCCAGGTGGTAAAGGAACGCGGAATGCAATCTGGAATCATTGGATCCGTACGTGTCAAATAGGATAACCGTGTCCGCCTTGACCAACGCTCGTATGTGTAGTACGTTTATCTGCGCAGTTGAGCGACGAAAAACCTTGGTAGAAAACGCGCCCTTACAAGAACTGCTTCCTTGCGGATCAGAACGGTCGGGATGAGGTTGGGTATTCGAGAATCTATCTTGCGAAGATCACGAGGCTTGATAGCAACATTAGCGACGATGACCGTGGCATGCGAGCGAGATATCCCTATTTCTTACGTTTAATCGGTGTTCATTGCATAAATCAGATCTCTTGAACTGCCCGGAGATGCTCTTAACAGCGCCTAGACCCAGTGGGACATATGAGCGCGAGGAGAAAACGGGGATAACATCGTGGAAGCACCGTCTTGATCTAGCACAGTACCTACGTGTGGGGGCAAGATCAATAGTCGGTTTCCGATGAATAGTGCCAAGGGGACGCACAACGCAGCATGAGGTCTGTGGGAAGCCTGCCCTTCATGACCTTCTCGAGGATGGCAGCTTTGGCAGCTTCTTCTTCCTCGTTTCCTGTGGTTTCCTCTGGACTCGGAGGTTTGGGCTTAAGCTTCAGTAAGGCCTTCCATGATGCGTGACGGGTCTTGATAGTATTGGCGTGCGAGGAAGAAGGCCATGCAGTGGTTGGTGCCAAAGAGTGGCGACAGTGACTTGAAAAGCAGCGGAGCCCAGCTAATGGCATTACACACACATCCGTCAAGTAATAAAAAAAAGAGCAAAAGTGGTGTTTTTGCCAAGCTTTTGCAGGAAAAGTACTATTTGAAATGCGAAAACCATGCGCAAAGTTTTTGGCCCTTTCCGACGCATTCCGGTGCACAGACCACCAGCTTGATCGTTTCGGGCAACAGTTGGCCCAGTTGTCAAGGATCTCCAGCAACGTGTTCGCTGCCTTTTCCAAGGTGATCAGACAAGACCAGTGCACCTGGAAGATCAGATGTAGGATCATGTCCCTGTTCATGGCCTACGGGGCTAATAGTTACATATCCAGGAACCATTTATCGTCGTCCAAATGCTTCCTCCAAACTCAAACTCAACTATTTTATGTCGTAACACGTCCCCCCCCCCACCTGACTGTTCATATCCCCCCCTCATTCCCCTGCCATGTCTGAGACCCACAGACTCCTAGAAGCTGCAAACGCGCTGTCCCAACTGCTGCGCTCGCACTCCATACCCCATGCTTTCCACGGGAGTATTTTGACTGCGGTTGTGTCCGATAGTCCGCGCTGCGATGTCAGTGTAACCGTGTTGACTCCGTCCAGTCAACGTGCTTACAGCTCTCAGGAAATATATTGCATCGTAGACGGTGGCTCGACACATCCCTTTCGCCGCGTGCGCCAGGCATTGGTGGGAAACGATCACTTCACCATTACCCACTCGCCGTGGAGCAATCGGTATGCTTGGGTGGTTACTCATGCAGTCATAGAATCTTATGCCTCCTTAGGCTGCATGCCACGTATCGTAGACTGATTCCCGCAATCGAGGTAAGCCTGGAAGGCCATATCTTTGTGTGTGCTGGACTCACGCGACCACATGCGTAGATTGAGATATTGCCTGCAGGAGAGCATGGCCCTCGCCGGTTGGATGCTTCAACGACGATGAACTTAAAAGGGATCCCATTCTTGACCTTGTCGGAATTCATCCGAGATAAGCTCAAAGCATGGGCGATGTAAGAGATCTTCTGCACGTTCTTGCATCGACTGACTGGTCTACATGCAGCCGTGGCTCTGAACGCGATGCCCGCGATATCACTTATACTTTATGTCGGTATTGGAATCGACTGGATATCAATCGAGTCCCTGAACACGATATGAACCACTTCGTGGCCTGCCATCGCCCAGCAGCGCTTTCGTGGGCAGCACTGAAGAGAAAGTATGGCATGTAGGGTGGTACCTATCATCGTGACAGGTATAGGACGGGGTTTTGCATTCGAAGTTCGCACCACGTAGTACTAATCATTGTATTATATCACCTTAGCCAATTGCATCAAGACAACTGTATCTATGGAGTAATCACTAAGCTCGCGGTGACTTCGTGAACCCAGTCACCCCTGTCAATGATCTCCGGACTGTCGGGCCTACGCCTCATCTCGTGACACAGCACAGCACAGGACGTGTCTGCTTATGGGACTGGATTTGATGGACCCACAAGCCATATGACATGGATGGGAGAACTTGGAAGCAGACTGGGATCGATACGGTATAGACCAGTGGTTCGAGACCGTCATCAATTGATGCAGCTAGCGCCTTTGACATACCCATCGCAATTGATCAATACAATGGGCGTTGCAATTCCGACGCTGTGATTATCGCAAGTGAAGCAAATCCCCGTTTGCAGCGTGACCTGGTGACTGTCACGTTCGTCACGTCACGCGTATCAGCATCAGGCCGCGTAAGTCGAATACACGACAAAGTCCAACGATGCCAGCTGCCACACGCACGCCGCAGAGGATGTCTGGTGGCATTCAATCATACTACCAGACAAAGATAGAGGCAGCCGAATTGCTAATCAACCAGAAGACACAGAACTTGCGTCGTCTGGAGGCCCAGCGTAATGCGTTGAATGCTCGAGGTAATATTGGTCCAAGTGCTCCGGTAAAGAGCTCATCTCTACCCAGTCAGATTACTCAGAGAAGAACTTCAACTCCTACACGAGCCAGGAAGCTATGTCGGCGAAGTCGTGAAAGTTATGGGCAAAAAGAAAGTCCTCGTTAAAGTTCAGCCCGAGGGGAAATACAGTAAGTGGAAAGTCACCTGTGCAGAGCATATGTTGACGCGGGTGATACAGTCGTTGACTTTGATTCCGATATCGATGCGTCTGCACTCACCCCATCGTCGCGAGTAGCGTTACGTTCGGATACATACACGATCCACAAGATATTGCCAAACAAGGTCGATCCATTAGTCTCGCTTATGATGGTGGAGAAGGTGCCGGACAGTACCTACGAGATGGTTGGAGGGCTCGACAAGCAGATCAAGGAAATCAAAGAAGTCATCGAGTTGCCAGTCAAGCACCCTGAATTATTTGAGGCTCTTGGAATCGCTCAGCCCAAGGGAGTGCTCCTGTATGGGCCACCAGGAACCGGAAAGACGTTGCTGGCTCGTGCTGTTGCCCATCACACAGATTGCAAGTTCATCCGTGTATCAGGTTCAGAGCTGGTGCAAAAGTACATTGGAGAAGGAAGTCGTATGGTTCGCGAACTTTTCGTCATGGCAAGGGAACACGCACCGAGTATCATTTTCATGGATGAAATCGACTCTATCGGTAGCTCGCGAGGGGAGAGCGGATCAGGAGGTGGTGATTCTGAAGTCCAGCGAACCATGTTGGAGCTCCTGAATCAGCTTGACGGGTTCGAAGCCACGAAGAACATCAAAGTCATCATGGCTACAAACCGAATAGGTGCGATCGTTGGGCTAGAACTCCGACGTTGCAAACTAATACACACCAGATATCCTGGATCCCGCCTTGTTACGTCCTGGTCGCATAGACAGAAAGATTGAGTTCCCCCCGCCGGGTCCCGAAGCGCGGGTCAGCATCCTTCGCATTCATTCGCGGAAGGTGAGTTTTAATTCACTGTCGTAACTTTCTTCTACCCACCCAGCGTCCAGATGTCCTTGCAACGTGGTATTGATCTGAAAGCTCTTGCAGAGAAGATGGGTCAATGCTCTGGTGCCGAAGTACGCGGTATATGCACAGAAGCTGGTAACCTATATCCCTATGGTGAACATATCACTAGCGCTAACATATACGAACTCGACAGGAATGTATGCACTCCGCGAACGGCGACAGCATGTCACTCAGGAGGATTTCGAGTTCGCTATTGCAAAAGTCCTCAAAAAGAACCAAGAAGGCAATATGTCGGTCAATAGGCTATTCTCTTGATGGTAATTTAGTTTGTGTAATGTTACAACGCGTTGACCTGCCTATTCGTCCATTCTCACGTAAGTGGTGCAGTGTTGTCCAAGTCACTGCAATGTGTGTTATAATTGTCTGAAGATCAGGAACATGTTATCTACGGTTGCTAGCACTTGTTACAGTGACAACAAGAATACGACAGATGCTGAGCACGTTGTACTGCGGCTCGGTGACAAAATCTTTCCCTTGCAAATTGGGCTGGGAACACACGACCCGATCTTCTCTCTTCCCATCCTGGCTTGCACTTTCTTCTGCATCTACATATGGCTCTAATCAAGTCGCATGTTTGCAGTGTTGACTTTACAAGACCCCTAATATTTCCCCCTTGCTCCAAGGGGTGGGCACTCTGTAGCCGCTGCGCAAAAGGGGACTTAGTACCTTGATGTTTTACCGAAACATTCCGGGGAAATAGTGGGGTCATCTCAGTGATGTTCTTGGGCAACGAACCCACTTTCCCTTGGGAAACACCAGCATGTTTGTTAGCATGTGCACACAATTGACAGCGAATCCGTCGCCTTCGAGATCCTGGGTGTTAAAGCCTCATCCGAACACCCTATCTCCGAGGTTCGTCATTACCACTAATTGACTTGTAGCTTAATCCGTTGATTTTTAAAATTGGTCATTGACCAATTGATCAGTGGGTAGTCTTTCACAAGAGCGTCCGCGAGACGTTTATCCGCCATCCGATGATACTCCGCAGTGCAGAAGTATATATCTTGTTTTGGAGGAGAGTGTATGGACTAGGACAATCTAGGGCAGCAAGGAAAATATGGGCTGGCACGCGAGGGACTGTAGTCCACTCCGACCCCATGAGTGAAACTATTGTTTCCCCGAGGGCTTTCTAGATTTCTAGCTCAATCCACAGCAACAAATAAAGCTCGACAACAATCGTATGAGTGGTGCTCCCCCAATCCTCTTCCGTAAGAGTATGATTTGTGCATATGTAAACTCCTTGGAACATCTTTCTACTGTAAAACTGAGGCTGGACATAAAATACGAGTCCCCCTTCGTCAATGCCCCTGAGGCATGTACCTCATTTTGTAAGAATCTAATGCAAAAAGCGCACAGTTATCCCGTTATTGACTCGGAATAGAGTTGGCGATGGACTTACAACCCGTGTACGTGCGTATAATTCATTTCGACAGTCGAGTTGTAATTATCAAAAGACTATCGGCCACAAAGGGACTACTTACCATTTTTGTACTTCACGTGGTTCGTGCTGCGCTCAAAGTTTCAACCTGTCATTCCATCTTTCGAGGCTATTTGGCCCTTTCTGTCCGACGGGCCAGATTTATCGGTGTGCAATGGTGGAAGATAAATACATTGGTCTGGCCCTCGCCATATCCAGTTCGTTTGCCATTGGGACAAGCTTTATCATAACGAAAAAGGTTTGCCGTCTTGCTCCTTGCGGCTGTCTCCCACCCTAAACATATTGATCAGGGTCTTACGAACGCAGGAGCACGAAATTCTGCATATTCATCCGAGGATTATGGTTATCTTCGCAACCCAACTTGGTGGGCAGGGATAACAACATGTATGTCGCCATGGTCGCTTAAGGTTCTCTAGACTGACCTCGTTTTTCAGTGGTCCTTGGTGAAAGTAAGTCTGGGTGTAAATACAACGTTATTCAAACTTAGTCAACCTCTCCAGTCGCCAACTTTGCGGCCTATACGTTCGCGCCGCCAATATTGGTGACACCGCTAGGCGCACTGAGCGTGCTCATTGGGTGGGTGGTCTCACAAACGAAGTATTGCCAAGTTTGACGCTGCACAGCGCAGTTCTCGCGTCGTTTCTTTTGAATGAGGAGCTGGGCCATCTAGGACGAATAGGATGTGCATTATGTTTGATCGGATCTCTTATCATCGTCCTTCATGCTCCAGCAGACAAAGAAGTAGAGACAGTGGATGAGATTCTGCATTACGCCATTCAACCTGGTAAGCTGAGCCACGCTCATTCCTTGTTGATCCTCATTCTGTTCAGGATTTGTGCTATACTGCCTCACTGTCTTCGTATTCTCTGTGGTCATGATTTTCAATGTTGCCCCGCGTTACGGCCGGTCGAATCCTGTCGTTTACATCTCGATTTGCTCTTTAGTCGGTTCCGTGTCCGTTATGGCTATCAAAGGATTCGGGGTCGCGGTCAAATTAACCTTGAGCGGCAACAACCAATTCACACATCCCAGTACATACGTCTTCGGCATTATTGTGGTGGGATGCATCTTGGTGCAGATGAATTTCTTCAACAAGGCGCTTGACACATTTTCTACCAACGTGTATGTCCATCAATGCAATTTCGATCCTTATTCACTTTGTTCGATTAGGGTCAACCCGATGTACTATGTAGGATTTTCAACAGCGACCATCGTCGCGTCCCTCATCCTATTTCAAGGTTTCAACACCACTGATGGAACAAACACAATGACTTTATTAGCAGGGTTCATTGTGACGTTTCTTGGTGTCCATCTGCTTAATTTTTCGCGAAAACCAGATCCCCCGTCGCTTTCTGATGGCCATAGCACCCTTGAGACTGGCATACTGAATCCGCGAATAAGCTTGCAAGGTCGGCCATCACTGGACGGGTGGAGTGGCGTTTCCGAGCACAGACCTGACGTTGTATACCCTTCCTCCAGGCATGGTAGAAGGAGTTCACTGTACCGAGCCCAGAGTGCAGCCCTCTTCAATTCATTCGAGGAAGATGGGAGAGGTGATGTTCCGCTGTCCCAGTTGAGGGAAAGCGATGAAGATGAAGTCGATGTCGAATCCGACAGTGATGTAAACGAGCGGACAAAGCTACGGTCAACCCATAATAAACGACCTAGTGTACCTCGAAGTCATAGTAACTCTCCGGCACTGCAGGGCAGCGCCAGGAGTTCCCCTCGACCACCTCATAAAGCTGTTTAGATTAGTAGATACCCTTTGGGCGCTTGCATGGACTAGTTGTGGTGGTACATTCATTATTGCACGCTTCAATGTAACCAACGGAATGTGTCCATAATTTGTGCACGACTTACATGTTCCTTTTATGTGGTTACAAGCAAGTGGCAGATTCTATTGCGGACGTGTACTTCATGTGCATCGATATCAATCTGTCTCCTCTTTGATCAACCGTACTACTATCTCATTCAGATCTACTTCGTCAATCACTACCATGGGTGCGATAGGAAGGCACACAGTGAACACCTCTGAACGGGTTGCGAGCCTTCGGGAACTCATGAGGAAACCCGAGTTCGATGTCAAAACGATCGTGGTGCCCAGTGAAGACGAACGTGAGCACGGGGCCAAGGGCTTCTCTTGGGTGTCGTGGTTTGCTAACTCTGAGCAATGGTGCAGACTTCAGCGAGTATCCTGCCGAAGCAGATAAGAGACGGGCTTTCATATCCGGTTTCAACGGCTCGGCAGGTAATCCTCACACTCAAAGGCTATACAGAGCTGAAGTACTTATAGTATCATGCACTCAGGATGTGCGGTCATCACGTTGCAGGACGCGTTTCTATTCACCGACGGACGATACTTCCTCCAGGCTGAACAACAATTGGATAGGTATGGCACTGATTATTCCCGACGAATGGGGGCTGCGCTAAGCATCATTTGCCAGTAATTGGACGCTGATGAAGCAGGGATTGCAAGGTAGGTCGTGGCCCGGGATATTAATGCTATCCTTTCGTTAATTGTGGCCTAGATATTCCGACGTGGCAAGAGTTCTTAACGAAAGTACGTGAGCGACCACCAGAGCGAGTTAATTTGAGTGGCTGACACTACTTAAAGCATCTCGAAGAGGGTGTTAAGATAGGTGTTGATCCAACACTGGTAGCGGCTAGTAGGTGACCTGGTCAACGTGTGCATTAGTTCTGAGCACGTTTACATAGCGGAAGCTCTTGAACTCCGGAAAACCCTGCAGTCTCGTTCTTCGGAGCTTGTTGCACTTACTCAGAATCCGGTAGACATCGTCTGGGGTTCTGAGCGTCCTCAGCGGCCCAAAGGAAAGGTTTTCGCGTTGGACCTTAAATATGCAGGTAGCGAGCCACGGTCGTCTGACTGTATCTTTGAATTTGACCTCATACTAGGCGAATCATTCAGCAGCAAGCTCGACCGCATCCGTCAGGAAATGGCCAAGAAGAACGCGGCTGCAATGGCTGTAACATTACTGGATGAGGTTGCATGGCTGTTCAATCTGAGAGGTTCTGACATCGATTTCAATCCTGGTAAGCAATCCGCCTTACTTCAGAGACTCGTTGAATTGCATGTACTGTGAAGTTTTCTTCGCATACGCTGTTGTCACGCGGGATTCGGCTGTCCTCTTCATCGATGAGAGCCAGGTGGACGATTCCGTCAAAGTCCACCTTGGACAGTTAGTCAGCATTCGGCCGTACAGAGCGTTTTTACCTTACCTCAAACAGCTTGCTGCCGATTCATTCGTAAAAAAAGAAGAGGTATTTGTGCACACCCGATTACTTGATCCATTCGCCCTGTCTGACCCACTGCAGCCTGTTTTGCTAGGAAACAAAACCAGTCTCGCCGTTGTGGAAGCCCTGGGTGAGGTCAGTTGCTTTGATGGATCTTCCTATCATTTTCCAATTCCAACTCGATCCTCAGGAAAACGTGGTTCTTGTAGCATCACCCGTGGCAGCACTGAAAGCAATAAAGAACCCCACCGAGATTGAGGGTTTCCGGCGATGCCACATACGCGATGGCACAGCACTGGTCCGCTACTTTGCCTGGCTAGAGAAACAGTTGGCCAACGGAGAAAAAGTGAACGAGTATCAGGGAGCTGAGCAACTTGAACAATATCGATCGTAGGTGTGCTTCTCTCGTTTGTCTAGTTCATACTTATCTCTACAGTGAGCTCGATGACTTCATGGGGCCGTCCTTTTCAACCATCTCTTCTGCCGGTCCTAACGCTGGTCCGTACCATTAAATTATACATTTCGATTGTAACGCGTGATGGCCCAGCTATAATTCATTATTCCCCGGATCCAAATGACTGCGCTATGATTACGAAATATCAGGTACGCATAACAAGGTTGGCAGGACCATTTTGCTAACATGAAATACCTTAGATATATCTATGTGATTCTGGAGGTACGGTCCGATCAGCTGAAATGCCTCATGGCCACTAATGATGTAGTTATCAGGCCAATACCGCGATGGCACCACAGATGTCACTCGGACTCTGGTAAGACTTCGATCTGCGTGTACTCCCAGCTTTCCATGACCAAGGGATGTAAATCAGCACTTTGGAGTGCCTTCTGAGGCGGAAAAGCGAGCCTTTACTCGTGTTCTCCAAGGACACATTGCTATTGACACTGCCATCTTTCCCAGTGGTACGACTGGTGCGTCATTCCTCACGTGTCTCGGTTCGAGTGTTGAGGTGGGAATGTCATGGCCCTGTTTCTGTTTGTAGGATTTATTATGTATGTGCCGTTTCACCTTTTTTATTTTCCCGTGTCTTACTGCTCCTTACGAATTTCCCGTGTCCACAGAGATTCCTTTGCTCGACGATCGCTTTGGCAAGATGGACTGGGTTAGTAGTTTAGCTACGCTAAATAGCCCGCTGGCACGTCGATGTACGTGTCCCTGACAGCTTCTTCATTTCATTCTTTGTGTAGATTACAGGTCAGTATTGGCGCTTGTGCACTCCCTTTCCAAACAATATTTTCCAAAAATTTGACAGGCATGGAACTGGACATGGTGTAGGACATTTCCTGAATGTCCACGAAGGTCAGGAGGTTTACGTGCCTCTGCATTGCGCCTATTACGCAGATATATTTCTGACACACACGCAGGACCTCAGGGTATTGGGACACGTATTGGTAAGTTTGGATGGCAGGAGAGAAAGTGATAGGGATGATCCTTTCTGTACAGCATATAACAATACGGCGCTGAAGCCGGGTATGACGGTGTCTAACGGTGAGCATATCATTCACTTGCATTGCGAGGAAAGTTGCTGACGAAATTGGCGATTTGTGGCGTATGCATGTACTATGACATCTATTCATCTGTCCATTTTCCTTTCCACTCTCCACGTATAAATACATGTGAACGTCACAGAACCGGGTTACTATGCCGATGGACAATGGGGTATCCGTATTGAAGATGTCGTCATAGTGCGCGAGGTCAACCCCCCTAACAACTTTGGGGGGAAGGGATACCTCGGGTTCGAGTGTCTTACAATGGTATGTCTATGCGTTCTCCCTGTTCTCCCTGTCACTCATCCCCCTCATACGATGTATAGTGCCCAATCCAAACAAGCCTTATCGAGCTGTCCCTTCTAACAGCCGACGAGCGAGCGTGGTTAAATTCCTACCACGATGAAGTTTTTCAGAAAGTTTCGCCTTACCTCGAAGGCACAGATGAAGTGGCATTCGAGTGGCTGAAGAGGGCGTGTGCGCAAGTCTGAGTCCTCGGGGGGCCTTTTCCCAAGAGTCGAGCATGGCTCGGATGAGGAATCTGATGTAGTTTACCCAAACCTGTCTACGCCAATGCAAGATAAGGGATTAGGGATGTTGCCCGCGTCGGCAGAACCTGTTCATCGGATGAAATCATAAATCGGTTGTCTTATAGATCCTACAATGATCATGCAGTTTCCCATGGATGTTGAACTAGTGTGGTTGGAGAATCAAGAACCAGAGCTTATACCATTCAGTCGGACAAGAAGTGTGATTGTGCAGAATATGCTTGATAGGGTCATCAAGTCAGCATTGTAGCTCCCACAAGGACTTCCAGCACTCTGATACCCCTCCAATGAATTCAAATCTACCTATTCACTATCATATGGTGTGAATAAAACTATTCTTCCATTATTTTGGGCCAAGGAATAGTGAACCTGTCAAGGAACCTGGACAAAACAAGCTTTACCGCCACAGGGACCAAAGTGATAGATTAGGTAATTCGAAGCTACTCACATTCAGCCAATCTACAGTAGAACTTCTCGCAACGCATAACTTTGCAGTGCATGATTCTCCTTATGCATCAGATTTAGGCTCTGCCCGAGTTGGGCGGCAGGGGACCATGCATACCACATAATCATTGATTATTTTCACC
>Ga0307518_10000488_pt1 | contig 30233 bp, 14 predicted proteins | sample 25_EM_MG_FD_203889 | JGI IMG/M metagenome (GOLD analysis project Ga0307518, IMG submission 203889) | Populus trichocarpa ectomycorrhiza microbial communities from riparian zone in the Pacific Northwest, United States - 25_EM | ecosystem: Host-associated > Plants > Roots > Unclassified | place... | reverse complement strand
CATGATTGTCATTCCATGTATATGGGATGTTCATGCCAAATATTCCAGCCACCAAGGAATATATGGATAAACAAACAGTCCCTGAACTCAGAAAGAGCTCTAACTGCAGCAAAAAGTGAAAAGACACAACATGAATAACAGGTCAAAACACATAAACAATCCATATGCGTGTTGCGTGTGCTTGCTTGTGAGTGAGAATGGGTCCCAGACTCCCAATACAATTCACAAAGAGAAAATCGTAAGCACCTGAATCAGCTGATTTCGATGATTGTCAAGCTGCAGAAAAAGGATGCATGAATTTAATTTAAGAAAACATGCATAAACAAGAATACAAACTTTAGTTTTCAATTTAACATTGCCTACCTGAATATTAATGTAATCCTCTGTGTCATCAATGTACTCTCGCAACTGCATATTTCAAAATGCAATTTAAAAGGATGGAAATAGCTTTGTAATTCTGGCCATAATGTGTGTGCCTTTTGTGGTAAAAAAAGGAAAAGCAAATAAAAAGCACATACCGTTGTCAATTTGTTCAATGAGCTATCAATTTGCATAAAGTAAGCCTGCAAAAATTCATCCATTTTCAAGAATAGGCCCTTTGTCCCAATTAAAATTAAAAATAAGCATCTAAAATGAAAGGTAAAACACGTCAGAAACCCTACCTCTAATAACATTTCAAGCTCCTCAACATCATTCTCGTCTCCACGAATTGTTGCCACACTTGCTCTACTTGCTCTAGAAATTTTTGAACCTATTGTTGGGGAAGCGGGAAACCAATTTGCACCGCCAGATATACTTACTGGTGAAGATGCGCCAGCCAGCTTTCTTGATAGGTAAAGGTCAGCCATATCATCATCATCATCCAGTAACTGCTCAAGTTCATCTCGCACCTGCAATAAATTGATGAGAATATCATTACCTATCACATTTGCAATTTAAGGGGACAGTTAAGCATGTTATTTTTTGTTAATGTTAGGCCAGGAAAGTTTTTTTCCAGTCCCTTCAGCAAATTCACAAACTAAGACCTAACTTATTTGTTATATAGCAGATTTCTTGGGCCAAGAACCTCCCAGCTGGATGTAGATTTACATAATCCCTGAATGAGCGACATCCTTAGCTACGTGTACTTCTTGCAAAGAACACTCACACTGTATATGAATCAGTTGAAACTGCTATTATCCAAAAATGCAAGTTGTTGGAGTGCATCTGCTAAACTGTCAGTCAACATTTTCTGTGACAGATGACTGAATCCAGTACAATTGGCCTAGAAGATTGCAAAATCAGAGGGCACTGAATCTTTCCCGAGTATTATGATCTAAAGCAACTCAAGGTCCTATTCTCATTTATTACATTCAAGTATTTCAGTCTCCTGGACATTTGAAATGACTAAAGATGCTAAAATGTTAAGTATTTTACACTGAAATATTTTGCAAACACCACCAACGTTATACACCTACCTTTTGTACCCGAGCAGTCAGCCTCGTCATTGCACTCTTCAATTTACGAACTCTATCCAAATTTCGGCTACTAATCTGCCCATTTATAAAGGGGAAAGGAGAGAGTCAAAATAGTGATAAACAATGCATGCAGGGTTCTGCATATAAGGTAAAATTAACTTTATCCAGCCTAAATTTTGCCTTGCAGGAAGAAAGAAAAACCTCGAGCAATGGAATTAGAACACGCAGGGTTCTGTTTATACAGTAATTTATTGAGTTCAAATTGTTGAATGCACAGTATATGCACACAATTACAAAATAAATTTTAAACTCGAAGGAACACATAAAAGATAACACCACTAACAATGATAAACAAAATTCCACCATCTCCTATATCACCATACATTGGGATCCTCCAAAACCCTTAATTTGTTTAGGGGGGTGTATGTCAAAATTTCACCCAGCCAGCTTTATAGAAGGATAAAAGGAGCAACATCATTGATAGTAGCAATCGGAAAAATAAACGAAACTCAACAAAACATTTTAACAAAATAAATAGTAAAACTCACCAACTTAACTAAATAAAACACCCACAGTTAAATTCAGGAAGAAGATCAATCTTCCAATACAATTCCTAAGGGCTCCGCCTAAGAACACAAGTACAAATCTATGAAGTCAAAATCTCAAAGATGTTCTTCCAGCCAGATCAAACATGCATCACACAACGCTATTGCATTCCTACAAGGTGTCAAGAAACAGTTAACAGCAAATATGCCACACTGCCATACTCGAAATGGAGGAAAAACCACCACAGCGGACAGAAAAAGAGATACGGCACCATTGAAAACAAATAGTGTTAACCAGTAAACACACAATCGTGCAATAGTCACCATAGTTATCTATCTCCCAAACAATATTTTTTTGTGATTTTACATTATCTGTTGCAAGTTTTTTATCCAATTCCTTAACCAGGATGTGGCAGGCATATTTCCCTCTCTGAGGAAAAATAATCAACAGAAGTAAAAGGAGGAGATTATTAAATAATAAAAGAATACTAATTACAAGGGAAAAAACAAACACTTACTTTGGAGGTGAGCTCATCTAAAGCAGGATAAGCAGCAGTCTCCAGCTCTGTTGTACGTGCAGCTAGAAAACTACAAATGGCTTCGAGGGCTACCTCCAAGGCACGGAATTCAAATGGAGACTCTGTATTGTACAACCCAGATCACTCAACAAGCAAGAATTTTCTAGATGAACCAACCATGATGCAAGGAAAACATATTTGCAGTACCAGCAGAAAAAAAAACCTCTACTCTTAATTATCAATGCAAGAATGAATAAATCAATGAGGCATACCATCCTCTTCGCCAGCTTCAACATCCTGCTGTCCACCAGGGTATTCTTTCCCATCTCCTTGACCTTGACGAAATACACTTGAAGGAGGCAATCGCCTTTGAAGTTCCTCGACAACAGGAATAACATTTTCATCCAAAGGGTCTCGAAGCAATACCTATTCCAGTTTTAAAACGAAATAATCAAAGCTATAAGCATGATTTCTTTGAGACTTTTTTTTTTTCAAAGGAGGGGGATTATCAATTCAAATTCAATTGATCACTACCAAAGAAAACTATTTTCTAAACCCAAAACCAAAAATTCACTCATTCAGCTATCAAAAAATTTAATTTCAAAATCTCAATTTTTTTTAAAAAAAAAAGGCATGGAAAAAGAAAGAAAACAGAAGCCACAAACCTCCTCGGAAGTAATAATTGCCTTGATATGCTGCAACCATTCAAAACAAGCAAATAAGCGCAACAAAAAAAAATAAAGAAATACTTAGAAAAAAGAATCAAAATCTAAAAAAGAAAGAAACCTCCAAGTTCAAGACGATGGCCCCCTCACGACCGAGAATGGTGGAGGGATAAGACAAGAGAGGGTCTAAAATTCGGAGATCGCGGGCGTGAATCTGAACTCGATTCATGATAGCGTGTTTGTCCGCATCGAGAATGGTTCCTTGTCCGGTAGCGTCGACGAGAATCCAACTCCTGGCAGGATGCGTCTTCTTCTTGACGGCAGCCACCGCCAGAGGGTCCGCCGGCACCACGTACCCGTCCCTCGCCATCTCTCATCACCGTATCACATCACATCTCCTCCGTCCCTGTCAGGGTTCGCTTACTAATTTCTACAATTCTACAACCCCACCCACCCACCCACGCACCAGAAAGAATGCGTTTGTATTTATTTTACTCTATTTATTTACTATATAGAAGGAAAACAAATAAAAAAGAGTGAGCGGTTTGATTTGGGTGAGGGTGAACGCAGGGAAGGGGTGAATGACGGTTGCGTTATTATCGAAAGAGATGAGATGATGGAGTGATCAATCAAGAAGATCAAGGATGTGAGACTGGGAGTGGTTTCTTTAATTTACACATGCGACGGGTGTTTGTTTAAAAATGATTTAGGAGAGCATCAATGCTGGTTTGACACGTAATTGACGGCTGGCTGCTTCCCGGTGGAAACATAAAAGAAAAATCTTAATTTCTTAATAAAATCATATTCTCAAATACTTTGGGACTGACGTGTCATCCGGTGAAGCTGAAACATAAAAGAAAAACATTATTTCTTATTAAAATCATATTCTCAATTTTTTTTTAATCGATCGACGTGTGATTTTTGGAGTCGGTGTGGATTACTTATTAGTGTACTTTGGGACTGAGGTGTCATCCGGTGAAGTTGAGTTTTTTTGTATTTTTTTTTTAGCAAGCGGTAGATATTATTTTTTAAGATATTTTTTTAAAATCATATTAAAGTTTTGAAGGGAAAAAATAGACATGATTTTTTTTAGATTTATTTAATAATTTATTATTTATTTTAAAAAATAAATAGAACAATTAAAGAGGAGGTGATGAAACTCTTCAACAAAGTTTCAAATATCAGCTCCATTTGAAAATGAAATTATGGTAGGTTTAGAAAAAATAAAGTAAAGCAAAAATATAGGTTAACCAAATAAAAAATTCAATTGCAATCCATTAATTATTTATTTTTTTAATAAAATAACATTATTTTATTTTATAAAAAATAATTAAAAATTAATCCGGGATTACCGGAGATAATCCAATTAAAATCCATGACTCAAGACAGTTTAAAAATTGTGATCATTCAAATAAATATCTATATTCTCAATTTCAATAAACTGGGTATAATTTATCTAAATTAAAAATAATAATATTTGATAGGAAGGGTGGGCCCGTTTTACATGAATGAAATTAAAGTTGATAATAATAAATCATATGGTTAAAACTATACTCAATTGAACGGAATTGAAAATAAAAGTGATTAATCTATCAAATTGATAATAAATTAACCTTTTTCATGAATTGATGAAACACACAAGATAAAACTATTGAGTTTAGCTCATTATTATTCCTCTCTATTTTCAATAACTCTATACGCTTCTCTCTCTTTCTAAAACTCCACAATGATTCATAAACTGCCATATCATAGTCCTCAACCTCCATCAAATCGCTCGATTTTGATAACATTGCAATCCAATGAAGCGAACACCAAATAGCCCCTTCCCTACCCTTCCTTCCCCCTCCCCTGCCCTCCAAGCTTCACAGACAGCACGTCCGCTAGGGCTCAGAATTGTGCAGCTCGTTTTGTGGCGAGACGAGCTGAAGTGAGCGCGTCTGTATTAGAACTGGCCCTCGTCTGTTAAATGTTTAATTGGAGACGGTGCCTCGAGTTGTTACTCAAACCTGTGTACTGAAATTTTCAAACAATGAACACTGTTATCGTTTTTAAACACAAAAGGGAGAAACCCAAAAGGAGTGCACTTTGCTGGAAGTATGGTTCCGGGATTTCTTCTGGTTCTTGTCATCCTACGTTGAAAAATCTCGAGAGACTGATATGGTGGTAACAAAGGAAGAAAACAGGATAACAATATGTAAAAGGAAGCCTGTTTGGCAAAATCTTCAAAACCTATCGAACATCCACTAAAACTCTATGCACATTGAACAAAGCCAGCAAGAGAATGCCAGCAGCTCTCCTTGCAAAGCACAAACAAATAATATTCATTGTACCCAATACAAGGTGCTTCTATTTCTAAATAGAAACAAAACCCTCGACTCAGATAAATTTATGTACAAAGAACTCTCAACTCGTAATGTAGTTTAGTGAAAGAAACAGAAACGTGGGAAAAACTACACGACACCACTCTTTGTTAACCCTTCACAGCCAGGGCCTGCAAATGATCTATAAAATCTTGCAAGCTCAAATCATCAGTAAGTATGATTTCTGACCCATCTATGAATGTTGAATTCTGAGTCACGGATGGATTTAACTTGGCTAGAAGAAACCTAGCTTGACTACTGTGTTGATCGCACTTTATTAGCTTGGGTGCTGGAACTCGTTCCACCATCACTTGCTGTGCATCAATTTCAGGAGCTTCCAAAAGCTTTCTCAGATTCTCATGGTTTGGATCTTTGTGGTAACCAAGCTTTTTCCACTGAGCAATCTTGGACCCATAATGAATCACCACATGGAAGTAGGAATCAAAGAGCAAAATAACGTCAGCAAAAATGGAGCGAACATCTAGGAGCACAGGAACAGGAGGCCCATCAAAAGAGTATTGAAAAAGTGTAGGTTGTATCATGATAAGGGAACCCACTACCCCTTCACGGTTCAGCATCAGGCGGAAGAATGCAGTCTCATCAGGGGTACAGTTGAAAACATCTATGAACTGGGACCTCCTCAAGTAATACATGAACTGAGGGTAAAGAGAAAAGTTCGATGACAAGCGGAAGGAAGACGGATCTTCCTGGATATAGTCTCCAAACTTGGAAGCAAAGCAAATAAGGTCGTCATCCAGCCATCTTATAACATCTCGAGCAAAACATCTCTCTGCTCGGTAAATGGCTAGCCTGGCCATTACTGAAGCTGCTGTTTCCTGATCAAAACCAGCAGTGATTTCTGGTGACTTGTTTTCAACCCATCTTCTTGCAGCAGTCGTAACCCTCTTCCGGACTCCCATGTTCCCATGCCTGTAGCGTGTTATAAACTGTACTAAAAACGCAGACCCAGGTTCAGCCCTCTGTTCATCACATAATTCAAAGAAAAAAGCTATGCATGTTCTATTAGTTAGTGTACCAAGCTTCCACTTATAGGTGCCACCCTCCCCAGTCTCACGGTCACTGACTACACTGTTCTTTTTCCGAAGAGAAATGCATGGTCCAAGTGCTCCACAGATTTTTACATCTTTAGTTGTCACCACTTCAATTGTTGCATCAAAATACATCTTCAAATTCCCCTCTTCGTCATGACTAAAAATTTGCCGCAAGCACTTTCTGAATTGATCAGACTCAAACAACTCCCCTAACATCATGAACCCACCAGAGCTCTCAACAGGGCCTTTTAATTCTGCTGCACCTACTTGATCAAGAGAACAAGCAAAAAGATCTAGGACAACAGATGCATCAGATAATCTCTGTGAAAGCTGATTGTAGAAGCTACAGGATTTTGTATAGTACGATGCATGACCATTAATGAGGTCTCCATGAGTTCTGATGGCATTGCTAAGATCTGAGTCCACAACAATCCCTGGCCCCAAAGTTGCAGGTCCAGATGTGAAAATCATGATCCGGGAGCCTGTATTCACTGAGCATCCTTCAAGAAGTCCAAGTGCAACTGATATTGCAGCTCCTGTACACCTTTGAGGGCGATGTCCTGGCATGACTACAGCTAAAGAACAGATTTCTTCAATGGCAGTGGTGATATTGAACTCACATTCAGATACAGGTAGCAAAAATCCCAGCTTTTGGATAACTGGAGTCTTCCCAAGTTGCTGTTGCTGCTGCTTGGTGCTGTATATACCCAGAAATTGTTGGGTCTGCAGGTTCCAAGGTGAAAGAAAAACAGTGATTTTAAGTAACACAGAAATTTTTTATTTAACCACACGCGCGCGCATATCAAAAAGTTTTTTGATGATTTGTGGTATAGATGCAAAACAATGATACTCCTTCACTTATCTGGTATCTAGGAAAAATGGCTAGTGTGGATCAAGCTATAGAGGTGAAGTGAACGAACAGTGCTAGAGGCAAGTATGGATCAAGCAGTATGATCAAATCCCATTCGGCTTTCAAGTAATGCAAGCATGTCCCTGAAAAGCATAAAGCTTGAGCCATCTAATTAAAAAATAAAACCTCCAGCACAAGAGACTACACAAATCACAACAGCAAACTGCTGCTTAGTTTGGCTTTCCTAATCAGAAATTTTTATCAGTCATTTCAGAAAACAGTAATCCTTTTGTCATAAAAAATTTAAGTCCTTCCCAATTAATGCACACTTAATAAAAATTAAAATTTTTGAAGCATCCAATAAATATGCACAAGACCCACTAAAACATACAATTGCACATGGAAACTAATGTCCAAGCTTCAAAAGATTAGAATCAACAATTTAATAAACACTCAAGTAATTCTACAATTGAATGTTTGATCCAAGTACCTGCTCTGACGAAACCTCACGTCCTCCATGAAACACAACAACCCTAGAGCAGTCAGAAAACCCCAAATCATAAACCCTAACCATTGCATCGAAAGTAATTAGCCCAACCAAGGCATTCTCCGGCAACTGCTCAACAACCAACAACAACTCGTTCTTCACTGCCCTCAACTCCTCCTCGACCATACAAGCATCCACTACAAACACAAACACCGGTACAGGCCCCGCAAATCCCCTGACCTCCCCACCAACACCAGCACCACCAATGCTCCTCGGAGTCCCCACGGACATCATAGACGACAATGACACATTAGACGAAGAAAGCCCATTAGACCAACCGTAACCCAAATGCAAATTAGACCGAAATTTAGAATCAACCTTGTCAATTTTGTATTCTACAGTATTGTAAGTAGGAAAAAGTTCAGCAGGAAGATTGGTTTCGCCGATACCTGAATAAGAAATAGGGAAAGGATTCCTGTTGTAGCAGAAAGGACAAACCCAAATGCGAGACTGATAATCTACACGAGCATAAGGGTTCAAAACAGCAGCACAGCGAGTGCAGATTAGAGGGTCATAAGTCAGAATCGGAAGCTCAGTTGATTGCATCAGTGGAGTGCACATGATGCTAAGTGGGATTACAAGGGAAGAAACTTGGTTCTTGGTAGTTGGCCATGCGTTCCACGACCAACGTAGGCCTTCGATCGCCTCCAATTCAACGAAGTCCATTCTGGGGTGGTCGGATTTTAAATGTGGATCTTCTGGGTTTTTTAAGGTGATTTCATGGAATGTTATGTTTTAAGAGGTAAAGAGGTTTTTTGAATTTTTCAAATGTCTGTAAATTTAGGATGGAAGAGAATCTTGGGATGTTGTGTCGTGGAAGTAATGTCGTGTTTGGTTGCTGGGAAAGTCCGTCAAGGAAATGCAAATATATCGCATGGTTTGGTCGGAAATGTTTTGAATTTGAAAAGTGGCCGATTGATCAGCAATGTTAAGGTTTAGCAGTGTATTTGATGGTATTTTTTAAAAATATTTTTTTATTTTTGATATAACACCTCAAACAAATTTTAAAATATTAAAAATAAAAATATTTATTTAATATTTATTTTTTTAATCAAAAATATTTTTAAAATACATATAAATACAATTCTAAACACAAATTGTATTTAGAAAAGGCGGATCACATGGAATCGCCATCCAACAGAAAAAAAAATATCTACAATTTTAGCTTTCAAAATTGATGTATAAAAACGCTTGTATAATATTTTCTCTCTCCAAAGTAGAAAATTCCTTTTCTATCTTTTTATTAAAGGTTTAATTTAAATAATATTTATTTTTAATTTTAAAATATTGATCTAATAATTAAACTAGACAATCCCTTTCCTATCTTTTAATCAGAGGTTTAATTTAAATAATATTTATTTTTAATTTTAAAATATTGGTCTAATAATTAAACTAGACAATCCTTTTTCTATCTTTTTATTAGAGGTTTAATTTAAATAATATTTATTTTTAATTTTAAAATATTGGTCTAATAATTAAACTAGACAATCCCTTTTCTATCTTTTTATCAGAGGTTTAATTTAAATAATATTTATTTTTAATTTTAACATATTGGTCTAATAATTAAACTAGACAATCCCTTTTCTATCTTTTTATCAGAGGTTTAATTTAAATAATATTTTTTTTTAATTTTAAGAGATTGGTCTAATAATTAAACTAGAAAATCCCTTTTATATCTTTTTATTAGAGGTTTAATTTAAATAATATATATTTTTTAATTTTAAGTGATTGGTCTAATAATTAAATATGTATATTTGCTTTTATTTTATTTTATATACTCGAGTTTGAAGGTTAGTTTTTTTCATGGATGCACTAAATTGACATAGAGAGGATGTAATTTTAAGATAAGAAGGGAATTAATCTTACTGGATAAGCAAATTGAATTGAAGATATACTTTATTATCCAATAAATAAATAGTATTAAGATCTTGTGATAATACTAATATTAAATTCTCTAGAAAAATAAATATTATAAACGTTTTAATCCTGGCAGGATATCTAAAACGATGAGGTCTGCCAAAATAAATAAATTGCCAGATTTAGCTAGCAAGAGGTGTGAGACTTAACATAATAATTAAAATTAAAAAATTAAAAAAAATACAGAAACATCATAATTCATCTATCCAAACAAAAGCACCAATAATATTGTCCAGATAACAATGCATCGAAGACATTTGAAGAGATATTTGAGAAACTGTACGTGTTTTTCGGGATAGAAGTAAAAAATGATTGCTGAATGAAATCTTTAATCTTTTTCATCTTAAAAATGAGACAGTAAAGATTTTAAATTTCATTTTGATTTCTTACTAATATTCTAAATATATTATTGAGATTAAAATGCCATCTCGATTTTTCTATTTCTTCTCCGATTCTTCCATTTCTATTTCGGGCCTTCCTCCGAGGGAAAAAATGTAATCTATAAACGAGCTGGCCTGGATCTCTTAAACTTTTCTTTAGTATTGTTAAATCAGGGCCAAGACTTATTCATACTGACATGCTCTACGTACACCAAATAGTGAAGGAAGGATTCCGAGGAGCAGCCCAAACAAATTCGGACCGGGAGACTTTCGGTGGCCATTTTTCCATCTTTTTCCATCATTTCTAGCAACGTTATTGAAAGAAGACTTTGTATTCCACTGCTTTTATGATTTTCAAGATTTTTAACAAGATTTTCAAGATTTTTAACAAGATAGATTAATCACGTAAAATTTTATATGATATTCAGTGTCATTCTATTAATTATTTATGAGATTTATTTAATATATATGTATGTAAAAAGACGAGAAAGAATATAAAATTCATGATTCATAAAAAATAATAAAGATATGGGCACCTGGAAAACAATTTTCTAGTTTTATTTCTTTATTTTTTTTTAGTTACAATACATTTACAACTCTCCAAATAAGGTACCTAATGATGTGTTGCTTGAATATTGAAACTATTTTTTTCAAAATGATGGCTAGCCGAGTTGAGTCCCGAGGGAGGAATTGTTTTCACAGTGAAGGCTTGCAGCTTTCATCATATATAGCCCAAGATCTAATATATATATTTTCTCAGCTTTTAGTAATTAATTAATTAGATGAAAGGTTAATTAATCAACGTACGTAGTGCAAGTGTATTGTAGATTTTGAGGTTAATTGTACTCCTCGCAAATACATGCATAGGAGGCAGCATCATGTGAAAATGTTATAGGATATCTTGTCTTCTAATGTCACTTGGTTATAATACTTAGGAACAATTTGTCCATTTATCTCCCTCGGATATAATTATTATATATTCTAGGAACATGAGGCTGCCATGATGCACAGATCCACAAATAATAATAATAATAATAATAATAATTTATTTCTGCTTGAAACGCGTGCAAGTAGATAGAGAAAGTGATAGAATGATAGACGTAAATTAATGTTAGTGTTCCCACAGAATTCAATTAAACACAGTAAAATAACACAAAAACTCATCATGGGGATGTCGCTAACCACACTCTCTTTTTGTATTATTTTATTATCTCTTCTTGGAGTAGTGTATTTTTAAAAAATATAGATTAAGGTAATTTTTTTATTTTTTGTTTTTTATTTTAGTATTAGCACATTTAAATCATTTAAAAACACATGAATTATTTTTTTTTTTAAATGAATAATAATTTTAAAAACAAATCAATAAAATTCCACCCACTTAACTCAACAACCTTCATTCAATATCAATCAAAGACATGTTTGCTTATCGCAAGCTCATGAACATATAGCATAAACTAATGGTCATAATTGAAAGCCCCATCAACATGCACATGCTCTTGTTCCCTACCCCTCACTTGGGTCATGAATTTTAAAGCAACTCCCCTACTCCAAAATAATAGCTCATACATATATTTATGAATAAATGAGGGCACAAGGAATATATTTTTACGAGGAAAAAAAAAAACAAGGAGTAGCATTGAATTGAAGGAATAAAACACGTACGTCCTCGGCAACTATGGCAGCCAATACAACAACAAACAACAGAGAAATAGGTAAATTATTACGCAAGCCATTAGTAATAAACAAGCCAGACAACAGGGGGTTAAGTTCTTGCTTCTTGTCCATTACAAATGTCTAGATCTTTGATATCTATATACGATCAAACGAAAATACAGACACATCTCCTCAAAAATAATAATAAAAAAAAAAAGTACAGACAGATCCAGGAAACACCACTACTGCTCCACCCACGTTGCACAAGTGCCTTGTCTCCCGGTCTTCATGGATACAAGGCTGAAAAGAGGGAGTTCAGTAGGGAAGCTAAATAAATTGAGTATACAAGGTTCAGGTTCTGCTCTTGCATTTCTCCATGGCTCTTGGTGCTGAAACTTGGACATGAAGTTTAAGTTAGTCGTATACCTTCTCATTCATGATTAACTCTTTTTTTTTTTTTTTGAAACATATGGAAGCAATATTTAGTAACAAATTTACTTTCAGAATAAATATTATAAATGGTTATGATGATGAGATAATTAATTAGATCTAGATGCATACCAAGTCCAATGGCTTCAGATCCTTTCATGATGCGCAGGCGCTTGCATGAATTGACAAACATCCTGCATAAGATCAACGTAACCATGTAAGTGATAAAATTTCAAACTAATTCTTGCTTCTTTCGTGATATTTAAAATCAATACAAAAAACCATTAATATTCTTGCTGCACCTGCCCAATATGTTTTTTGCTCCATATGATGGATGACCTAGGAAAGCCCTAAAACTTGTGTGTAATGCCTAATTTGTACTGTCACCACTTTGCTATTTTATATATATATATATATATATATATATATATATATATATATATGTTACTGGACGCGACTCATGAGTGAATAATTACTTACAAGAATTAAATCATAAAAAGAGTTCATCAACTCGAGATCTGAGCTCAGTGTATAGTAAATTTACTTTAAAAAATACTAGTGGCAACATTCGAAACAAAGTTGTACTATTGCAGAATGAGCTGCAAGCTCGCCTCTCTCTTTTTTTTCATTATTTGATCAATTTTTTACATGCTTTAGAGCGCTTTTAGGATACGAGGAACTTACTCCCATGGAACATCACCCACGAGCATCCAATCACCATCCTTGTCTTCGTAGGATGGCACATACTCGGAACTATTAAGTAGATCCATCAACTTGCTCTCATTCATAAAGTCTATCATTCCCTGGGCTCCATAATTACCTACAAAAAAGTACTTTTACGATGATTATTGGGTCTATAATATTAATTAGATCTATCCAATTCAATGTATTGAATCCTTTTCTCTTAATTAACTCATCATGAGATATAGCCAATATATATATATAATCACACTCACCCATGGTGAAGGAACTGAACATTTTGGCCAAGGCATCAGATAATTCTTGGTAGCTCCTGTACATCTTCAAGTCCACCTTGCGAAGATAGGGTGCACCATCCATGCAGACCTTCACAAATGCTGCACTGCTGCCGCCAGTGCTTGCCTTCTCGCCTTCCTCACTGGCGTTCTTCTGAGCCATAACGTTCTTCCTGTAAGATCGAACTGGTGGCCAACCTACAACTTGTGCCCTGAAATCCAATATCACTCATGTTAATATTACATCTCTAATTTCCAAAAAAAGAAAGAAAACAAAGACAAAAAAAATAAAATAACTAACCAGTACCAGTGCACACAAGAGAGGGGGGATCAATAAAAAGAAAAATCCCTTTAAGGATTAGAAGAAAAGGATTTTCTATGTAGATGATTTTTTTTCAAAAGTTTTAAATAACAAAGGAAAGAAAGAGGGTTAATTTATGGCTTGTGACAAAAACGACAGCAATAATACAACTTCTATCCTGTAATTGCTCTCCAACAAGCTTATATATACCATACGATTGAAGCAGGAAAGAAAAAAAAGATCCAGAAGAAGAAGAGAAGAATCATAAAAAAGAAAAACTTACTTGGCCGGTGGCTTAGCAGGGTCCTTGATGGTAACAGCAGGAAGGTGGTTCTTGTCCTTTGAAGTAATATTCTTGATATTCTCATTCAGATCCATGACACCCTCTTTAGCCTGAAGATTAAGCTTCAAGTCAACAGTCTCAGCAAACCCTCTTTTCCCAGTAGCCTTATTAGGTGTCTCAACTTCATTCTTGGCACCAACAGCACCAGGCAATCCCAGACACAGCTCAGTCTCTTTGTAGTTCAAATCAGTTGGCTCGGTACCTAGCACAGAAGTTGTCATTTCTCTCTACCGCGCGCTCGCCAATGAATGGCTTTAGTGGAAGATCTAACGTGTTTTGTATTATTGCTTGTTGTTTTTGGTGCTGTTGATAGCTAGCTCCTTGCTTCTGATTTCCCGTGTCCTCTTCTTTGTTTTGCAAGCTAACTAGCTAGAGAGAGACCACAATAATATAACTGGGGTTTCGAGGGGGAGAGGGGGTGGGTTCTCTCTATGTATAGCTGCATGTGTACGTCATATCAACTTGTTTATCCATGGTTTGTGGACACGTGGACGGTGGATTGTGATGTTGATTCTTGAACATTTAATCAATCTGATCAAGAGCCGAAAAATGGTCTTCTTCATACATCTTCCCCCTAAAGGTCAACCACCATCTGCAAAAGCAGTAACAATGGAGATGTTTTTCCTTTTTTTTTTCTTTCTTTTCAATTTAATGAATTCGAACTTGCCATTATCAAATGATTGTTTAATCCAACAGTTCAAGTAATTACGCGGGAGTAATTAGACTACGTGTATATAATACAATATTTCAGAGACTGCAAAGGGTGTTTCTTGACTGAATTATAAAAGGGAAATTGGTCTGACAAATTATTTCATTGGAGAATCTTTTATTATGTAATGGTCCATAAGAAAAAAAGGTGGCTTCTCTTTGCTGTCTGGAGCATAGTGATCATCATCATTCTCCCATCAATTTCAGCGTAATAACTATTATTTTCTCTAGTCGTTTTCAAACTCAATTCTTCTCATTTTATCCGTAAAGGTAGGCATGTTGCCATAGCACCAGATTCTAAAGATTAAAATTAAATAATTGGGTGTGAACTAGAATTCCTGATTAATAAATGCAGCATATATATATATATATATTGAATTAAATTCATCTCAGCTTGAGTTTCACTTGGTATATGTGTGTGTATCACGCAAATAATCTCTCTGATTTACGTCTTTTTTACTCTCCACTAACTTTTTCTTTGGTTTTCAAATTCAGTATCTCTCTCTTTTTTTCTTTTTTTCCCTCTTATGTACATGCATGCTCATATTCTTTTCCGTCGATCCACGGGGTCCGTTGGCTGATGAGCATACAATGCTCGACCGGCTCATATGCCATTGTATCATTAAAATTGGACATAGACGCCCTTACCTTAATGGTAAGATTCTGCCAGGAACCTTCCAATGTGCAAGTAATCACATGAACCGATAATTCATACAATGCAAGGGAATATATATATTACACAGGCTTAGCAAATTGCAAGGACAACAATATTATTGCTGGACGAACCTCAGCCTGTCTGATTCCCTATGTTTTTCGTTATGGAAATGAAGAGCAGCGCTGGTATAATGTCCCCCCATTTTCTAATTGCTAATGGTTATTAAACATGACTTGTCTCAACAAGTTGACCTGCTGAATTAATTAATTAAAGCTCAACTTGGATTGAATTTTTTTAATTATATTTTATATTAACTTAGCTAAATTAATTAGGATGATTCAAAAAATTGGTTCGTGAGGGAGTCTAAACTTGACCGAGTTAAAATTACATAATGTTTTTTTTTAAAAAAATTAAATTAATATCATTTTACATAAAAGTGATAGATTAAAGTGGATTCATGATACTAATATTAGATCTATCAACTATAATTATTGATGGGTTCGCTAGCAAGTTTTTATTATAAAATACAAAAACGTGAAACCATCAATAACATATTTACAAACACTTGATGGAATATATCATGAATTCAAAGCTAAGCTTTCAAATCTTTTATACGTAACTACTAATATACGCATCCAATTCCATTTTAGTCCTTGTAGAAGAAATTAGTTTGGTGTGTTATATATATATATATATATATGTAACAATGAGTTCTAATAATAAAAGTGGAAATACGAAACTGCAAAGCATGACACCCAACATCACAAATTTACTAGATAGAACATTCTATGCGCGTACGCACGAAAAGCACCCAATTGGCGATACTAATAATTTCAAATTAATTTATATTTTCTAATTAAGTTGAAATCAAAAGGATCCTTGTCTTAATTACATGAAGTTGAAATCAAATTCTTTTTCATTTTTTTATATAGTAAAAAAATACTATTTTAGCTCATAATCAACTGAATTTATAATTGTTGACCAAATGTTTTCTTGAAATCAAAGTTTATGATTTTTAATGGTTTTTAATCTTAACAAGTTTATGATTTTTGTTATTTCAATAATAATAATAGTAATAGTTTTTAATTTTATCCTTCAAATCAAATTTATAATTTTTTTTTCAATAGTAATAATATTTATTTCAGTTTGCTCCTTTTTTATTTTTTATTTTTTATTTGTTTTCTTTGCCTTTTTGTGAGAATTTTTATGATTTTTAATTTTATCATTCAAAACAAGTTTATAATTTTTGTTATTTCATCAATAATAATAATAATAATAATAATGGTCAAAATACTAATAGTTGTAATTGTAGTTGTTGCAATAATAATAATAATAATATTTGTACTAATGATGATGATGATAATAATGTTAGTAATAATGGTAATAATAATAGTATATTATGATAGTGATAGTGGTAATGATGATGATAATTGTGATAGTAATATTTATAATAATAATGATAGTACTATTACTACTAATAATAATAGGAATTATTAATGATAATAATAATAATAATAATAATAATATTTTATTATGATGGTTGTGGTGGTTATAATATCAATAATTATGGTGATGATAATAATAATAATAATTGTGATAATAATATTAATAATAATTATAATAACGACATTGGTGGTAACAACAACAACATTAATAATAATAGTACGGTAAAAGTAGTAGTAGTAGTAGTAGTGATAGTGATAGTGATAGAAATAATAATAATAATATTACTTATTAATAATAATAGTGATGATGATAGCTGCAATGATAGTGATAGTAGTAGTGATGATATTAATAATAATAAGAATAATAATAGTTATAACAATAACAGTGATAATTTATCATTCAATGTTAGATTTGTTGCGAATTGAGTTTCATCACTTTTTTCATATATGGTATTTTCGATCTAATATCACAGGTTATTAGTTTAAAAAGTTTACTTGGCTTGACATTTTGTTTTTGTTTTTTGCTTATTTTTTTACTGATTTTATCACTCAACATTATTTTTTAAAAAATAAAAAAAGTTATTCAAGTTTCTCTTATATATTTTATTAGAAACTCATGCCAGACAAAGATCGAAGAAAAGAGATTTAAAAATTTACCTTCTTGATTGAGTTTGTAGTATTGAAAAAAAAATCCTTGATTTTTGTAACGATTTCAAAATATGCCGGGGCAATGAAAGCTCTGTTTAGTTTTGCATTTCAAAAGTGTTTTTGAAAAAAATTGATTTTTTTTTACTTCAAATTAATATGTTTTTGGTGTTTTTAGATCATTTTCATGTGCTGATATCAAAAATAATTTTTAAAAAATAAAAAAAATTATTTTAACATTTTATTTAAATAAAAATCAATTTAAAAATAATCACAACAATATTCCTAAACAGTCTCGAAATAATCTTCCCCGAAGAGGACTGTCTCTCTAAGAAATAGACGGCTTCTTATCTTTTGGACTTCTGGTCGAGTCAAATCATATTAGAATACAGGAGACGACCGCCTTTTATTTTCTTGATTTTAAAAAATACCCCAAACAACACCTTAGCGACTCCCAACTGAGGGAACGCAGTGGCTTGAGTTGCTAGCTAGTGTGTTCTTGAGGTGGTCCTGAATCCTGATACAACCCTCGACCCACCCGAGTCAAAACATAACGAAGCGACCCGGTGGTCATTTCCTGGCCACAATTTTCCAGATATGGCTACATGGGACAATAAGATTTATTGTTTTTTTTTGCGTAGAATTAATATTTCAGCGCTGTACCTTGCCAATTCCTGTACATGCGAAATGAAGTTGTTAAATCAGTCTTCTTCTCGCGGGCCTAAATGGCAGCTGTGCATCGATACATGACTGCACGCAACATCAAAATAATAACAACAATAATTCATTAATTTAACATGTAATAAAAAACAAGTTACTGCCTCATCATTAAGCCATCACCTGCGCCAAAAGAGCTCCTGTGTCCAATATTGGTCAAAGCCAGGGCCCCTGTCCACTCACCTGGCGGCATTTGCTTAATAGTTACACGTGTTAACGAAGAAAGGTCTTCGAAGTAGATTGAACATGTAAGAAATTAAAAAGATTTCAGATTGTCTTTCGTATATTACATGTCCGAACTTGAGAAATATTACCATGCACCATACAATTCTTTATTAAAAACCCAAATCCCGATCGTCTGGATCAATGGTCAAGCGCCCCATACCTCGATAAGAATCTTTTGCCAGTAATTACATATTCACATATTATTCTATATTTTAAAAACACAAGGAAAAATTATTGCTATAAATTATATTGTAAATATAAAGTGTTTGTAGAAGATTATATGAATTTCATCTTTTTATTTTTTTTATTTTAAAAATTATTTACATGTGTTAGATCAAGACAGGATCATCAAACTTAAAATACTTAAAATATTATTTATTTTTTTAAAAAATTTATTAATAACTCATTGCAGGATGTCGAACAATATAATAGTATATATCACATGCAAATGTAAACGCACACCCTCTGCCATAATTAAAGGCGCCCCCCCTTCTCTCTCTCTCTCAAAAAAAATATAAAAATAAAATAAAATAATATATATATATAATTACTTGATCAAACGAATTGTGAACACTAATACAGTGTTTTCCATCGTTTTAATATGCATTGGTCCTACAAATGCAATATATTAGAATCTTTCCCGGCGATAATATTATTCCAAATGTTGGCAGAAGCTGAGACATTGAATACCATGGTGGGGGCTAACCAGGGTACTCTTTGCTTGGAATGTCCAATTAAAAATTAGCCTGACCAACCTGCCCGACCATTCCCTTGATTATCCTTTTCTCTACCCTAACTAACGCGGTGTTATGCTAATGATCGATAACTAATACTTTTCTATATATATAATCTGGTAATATTAATTAATTAATTATACTTGGAATATATTCCAATCAGCAAGAGTTTTAGTTTTTCTTGGAGGCGTTGCTTGAAGTCACCAGTGACGATATGCTTGCCTGCAATCACTAGGATACCAAACCCACTTGTGGCGGACAAGAGGATCACCGATCTCTTTTAGGCGAATCACTTTCTTGGTTCCTGCTTCACCTAAATATAGGATCAATTTTTTTTTTCCTTTTTTTTTATTTGACGACGAAGTGCTTTCGAAACATGTTGGTACGACACATTTAGAAAATTTTATTCCTTTCTATTTGAGATTTAAACATAAAATCTTTAAATAGAAACCTCAAATTCTACTTGTTAATTAAACTACCGTTTTGGAGACTATATTTCTTATATTGTTTCTTAAATTTAATGTATTTTAGGACAACTACGTACAGGTTAGAATGCCTCCGAGAATCATTTACTTAAGGTCTTTTTTTTGTTGTTTTTACTCCTTACTTGCATCAAGATTTAAGATGTCGATCCCCTTTCTGATATCAAGATGCTGTACTGGTTCTATCATAATACAGAAAACTAAACAGAGGCTAGGGGGTAATTGCGAATACTAATTAAGTGTTTTTTCACTCGAGCATGAGGACCTCTACTGTATAGGCTTCATGAACCGACTTGTATAAGTCGGTATACATCTAAGGTTTTCTGCCATAAGTTCATGGCTAGAACTTGCTTAGTTCACAAGGATGACAGCTAACACATACTCCACCAATCAAATATGCTCTTTAATTCCTTTTACTTACTCTAGCAGGGTATCGTCCATTGATTGATTGTTCAAATATGCTCTTTACTTTAGCGCAATGTCTTTGGTCCTGCTATGAAACACGTAATTCTTTGTCATGGCTATGGTGGACATATTGTCACAAAAAATGGTTGTAGGGGTGTCATTTTTTTTGCAGCAAATCTGACAGAATTCTTCTTAGCCAAACACTTAACATGCCGCATCTGCTGCAGAGATATATTCTCCTCCAGCTGATGAAAGTGCAATAGTCTTCTGCTTCTTTGATAACCATTTTAATTCCCATGCAAAACACATTCCCTGAAGTGCTTTTGCGATCATCAAGAGTCGCTATCTGTAAAACCAATTAGCTTGCTACCATTCTCTTTGACATATCTAATGCCAAGTTTTCTCGCACTTGAAGATAACGCAAAATTATTTCAGCTGCTGATAATGTAATTTTCTTGGTTCTTGCATGAATCCTGAGATCAGGCTAATTAAAAAGACGATGTCAGACCAAGTGTTTGTCAAGTAGATTAGAGAACCAACCAGGCCGCTATACATCTTCTTTAGGTGCCCCATCATTCTGCTGCAATTTCTCGTTTGTTGCTCATTGGAAATCACTTCAGCAAATCCTCTAGATACTTTTCTCGAGAAATAAAAATCTTGCCCTTAGATTGTTGGACTTGAATACCAAGGGAGTATTTCATAAGTCCCATACCTGTCATTTCATATTCCGTGATCTTAAATTGCAGCAGCATTACAGGAGCAGTGCTCATGTATATTATTAAAACATCAACGTATAAACAAACAATGAGAAATTCTTTATATATATAGGAGCTGAAATTAACTTGAAAGAAGTTCACCTGCCCCAAAGTTGTCTCTCATGTTCCAAAATCTCCTCTCAACTTGTTGAATTAACTATTTAAGATACTACAGGTCGATGTTCCATTCATTGAATCCATGAATGAGTTTTTTTTTTATCATTACTCGAACATTAATCACAACTCTGATAGAATCTCAACCATAAAAGTTTACTAGTAGATTAATATATATTCCATTCCGTATTGAATCCATGAATGATTTTTTTTTCTTCTTCTTTTTCGTGAAAAAAGAAATCAATTAAATGTAATAATAAAAGACTATTCGGCTGACACTCCTCGCTCTACCTAACATTACTCAAACAAGTAGCTGCTTCCATTCATTGCTCAGTAATGATTTTGATTTGCTTTTGCTTTCATTGTTTGGACATTGTTTTCTAGAGCTATCACTGTCCAGAGAGTTCATGCCATGTTTGTCAAATATTAATGTTACATTTGATCAAATGATGACTCCAAAATGAATTATTCATATCTGATAAATCATCAGTTTATTTCTTTATCTCAGTATAATATATTAATATATTCCCACTCTTTCTCCATGATAAAGTCTCAACACTATGAGCCCCGAGGTCGCATTTAAGCCCACTTGAATAATTCGAACCCATTTGAAACCTGCCCGTCAAAATGAAGGATATTTATGCTTTTTTCCTTTTATTTTCTTGTTTGAGAATTTTTTATTTTTTTGTTTGAGAATTTTAAAAATATAATAGATGTTTTTTTTAAAAAGTGTTTTTTATTTTAAAATAATTTTTTTAAAAAATATTTATTTTCAGTATATCAAAACAATAAAAACATATAAAAAAATAATTTAAAATTAAAAAATATTAAAAAATTCTTAAAAGTATAATAGTACTGCAATGTCAAATACCACTTAAAACTCGATTACATAGCCGGTTTCTCAAGGGAAAAAAAGTTGCCATCATGTTTAATTCCTGCATATTAATCAAAATAGCATTTAGTTTACTTTGTAGAGCTACACTTTCTTCTTCTTCTTCTTTTATTTTCCTTCTAGCTTTGATAATTGTTGAAATTTTTATTCAATTAACGAAACTCTTTTTACTCCAAATATAGTAAAAAAAAAAATTATGATAGGATTCTTCAAGTGTCCTATCTTTCCCTTGCATGTATTAATTAGTAAAATCAATTGGGAAATATAAATATGAGCTTTGAGTTGATTAATTATCTTAAACTCGAAAACTAAAATCTCTTGAAATAAATTGAAACATAAACGTGTTCAATCCTTGTAAAAAAGTATAAAAATCTTTGTTTCTGACAAATTACCGCAATAAAATAAATGATTGAATTCTGAAAATATAGAAAAAAATAAATAAAAATGAAGCATAAAAAACTATTCTCTAGGCCTGAAACAGGTTCCTAAACATTTCAGGCATGTATATGTTTGATTGTTGCGAATGAAAAGGTTGCGTAGTTGCATTATCAAACGTAGACAAGACAAATGAAGTAGTGTACGTTGTTAATTAGTAGCTTCGTTTGGGTCCTACTTTCTCCAGGAAACGAAGCCATCCCATGAATGGTCTTCAATGGACAGACGTGGCTTTAGCTACTTCAAGCATTTCTAGTCCATCTTCAAGAAAATACAGATAGGCAAATTGATAGCTAGATAATTAACCTTCTGTCAATTGATCAGACATGACAACCAGGCAAGCCTACCACTCCTCCTCCTCCTCCTCCTCCTCCTGATGCTCTGATCCACCAGACACGAGCACAAGTGGATCTGCTTGTAGCAAAATAAGTATCAACGTTACTCGGTGTCTGAAGTCTTCTTGTCGGAAACGCGCTTTAACGTCACGTTGGGGACTCTGGATTCTAACTTCCCACTTCCGACCGCAAAGGTCCACCTAAAATCCTTCAGATTCACTCAACGCCAATGATTCTCGCTTAAAATCCAAGGGAACTGCAAAGATCATCAAAAAGATCATTTATCAACTAGCTATAGCTGAGGGGGGTGTACATTTATCAAAAGAAAAGTATATAAATGTGATTATGAGTGACACAGGATCACTCCAAGTATGTTAATTGTCGTTGTTATAACTTAATTGATTTCTTGGTTTGTTCACCTTTCTCTTTCATACTCTCTTAAATTCCTCTTTCTTTCCATAATAAGTATCAAACATTTAACTATTTCCTTAAATACTGTCTTCTTATTTCTTCAACTTCTTTCTATTTTTCCATAATGCCCATGAAAAAAATTAAATCTACATAGATTGCAGATTGATAATATGAAGACTGATTTTTTATATGGATTAAAACAAGTTTGTAAATTGATAAAACTAATTTTAAACACTCAGCATGAACCTAGCTAACTCTATCTAGTACTGTTACCGATTATTATCTCTACTTTTAAAGTAAACATGCAAGTAAACAGCAAAGAAGTCTTATCTCTAATATTTCTAGCAATGTACTCTACAAGGAAAATCTAATTGCTCAAAGTGAGATTTATTGATTTAACCACCACCACCATGATCATCAAGGTGCCTTGTGCAGTTCTGCTTCACATACATATGTAGAGGGCGAGGTGGGTGGGATATTGAGCAAGCCATTGATTAATCAAAAGGTTTTGGTCCAACATTAGTTATGATGAAATATGGAGTTGGACATCCAAAAGATTAAAAAATATGTGCAAAGAAAAAGTCGGACCCTTTATGAGTGCAAATGTGGTCCTTGAGGGTAGAGGTGAATATATAAGAGCTGGAAATTAACAAGAGAAAGCCCACGGATTTAATGCAGAGAAAGGAGCCCTCCGATTGAATGTGATGGCCACATTTTTTGTCAAGTTCTCCTCCCATTGTGAGTGGGGTTCCTCGTGAGTTGGATTGTTTTAATTTCTATTATCTGGTGGCCTGTTTGGGACCAGTACTATACTTTAGCTAAGTTGTATTTGTCGTTTCGCCTACGTTAAGTAAATCAGTATTCTCGAAGCAAAGAAATTCTTCCCAGCTCCTCAAGCTTTCGCTTGGTCAGCTGGTTATTCTTGGACATTTACTTAGAACATGCACAGCCTATGATGCTTGCTGGTGTCCATACATATTTATGCTCAGTTACTAATCTGTTTCGTTTTATGAGGATAAGCAGGACCGATTAAGCTTCACTTAAAATAGCACCGCAGTACCTCACCGACTTGTTAAGAGAGCCTGAAATCAAGCAATCCAGCCCATGCCGCTCTGTACCCTGGCCTCCGTGTCTGTCTTATTGTGACCATTACATGCACGTATTGGAATCAATATTCTGGAGAGTATTTAAGTAGAAGAGTTGCTGTGCCTTATTCCTAGTACGAATCTGTGATAACTAAAAGAGACACCTCTGCGTAGACGAGGAAACGTTTTGCTTGCTTGATCGACAAAGATGGAATATTGTTGAGGATATGGACAATACACCAGCTGTTTGTTCCCATACATGTCGTTGATAGGAGAAAGATCTAAAACACTTGCAGCTGGTTGTCCTTGTACAGACTAAGTTTACTTATTTAATTTCTTCATTTAGGTACAAGGAAGGTTCGCCAGGTCTAATTCTAATGTATGTTCAGATCCGAAGCATGCACTCTGTTTTAAATGATTGAGAAATATAGTTTTTATGTAGTTCTTAGTTGATATAAAGAGATTTGTTACAACCAGTAATTGCTGCAATGAGTTTCTGTAATGCGATTAATTTGATTCGCATAAATCTATCAGGTTCTTCCAATGATTTTTCAGCAAAATTGTAGCAAGCCTTAGTTTTTTACTCACATTATAGAAGGAGGAACCTGTTTTCACAGGTTCGCGTATGCAACAGATTTATAACAGCAGTACGAATAAAATCATCTTGTCCGGTCCTCGATTGCCCATATAGCAAAACTCAGTTCAGGACAATTATTTTTTCATGGCATCGTTTATTATTATTATTTTTATGTCCCAAGCAACCCCGCCGGGGACCAAGACTGTGACTTGTAATAAAGCTGAAGGGTAAAGGATAGATTCAAAAGGAAAAAACAAACCCAGACCAAACAATTCCAATGCTCCTACATTAAATCTCAAGACCTGTCACTACCAATCACTATTTTCTTACAACCAAACATGAATCAGAATCCGTGTGCACCACCATTGTCGAACTTTCTATGTCACAACTACTCGGTCAAAGTTTGCCGACCTACCATGTCATGCCAACTGGACTCTTTTCCATTCCGTTGATCAGTCTTATCATCCACGTATCCAACCTGGAAAATATTTTTGTGGATCAAAGACTTCAAAATAGATTCAATCGGGACTCATTCGTTAGGCATCGCTATCTAGCCAGTTACTCTTCTTCTTCATTGTCCAAATGCCAGCACAGGGTCAATCGGGTACCACTAGCTAGTGCAAGCTAACAAACAGCTTTCATATATTTGTGGTCATCGGTGTTGCATCACAGAATTTAGCGAACTTTGTACGGATGCCATCGATGTTGCTATCCAAAAGTAACTCGAGACATCAATGTAATCCGACTTCAGCATGCCCAAATACAGTATACCCGCTCAAACACTTTTACTATCAAGGTTTGAAAAGGTTAGATGTTACATCAGAGAAGAATACTTTCGCTCAGTTCTGAGGTTACATGATTCGGTAAGCACTTAATTAAAATACCTACTTCGAGAAAATAATTAAAACTTTAATGGTTAGCCGGGCTTATCTAGTTAATCCAAGATTTCCAACCATATTGCAGTACCTGTCCATCAACAATAACTTAAGTATGTCGAAGGAACCTTCTGTGCCCTATCTTCTTCTTTTTTCTTTCAAAATATGAGTGCATATAATAGCTGGGAAACTTGGATGTGCTTTGAATTTTGCTAGTACAGTTTTTATTCATGAATGTGCTCTGAATTAGAAAAATGTGCAGATAAAAATGTAATTTGGACTTGAAATTTCTAACCTAGCTAGATTTGCAAACATAGTTTTATATTTTTGCTCTTGCATTTTGTGCCGTGGAGAATTCTACCCCATAATAAATATAAAAACAGAAGCTTAGACAAACACATTCTTATTTCAAATCCAATACAAGATTTATATGTAAAGGTAAATGCATTGGATGTTCTAGTAAATTCATAAATCAACCAAGTACACAAGAACTCACATGGCAAATCAAGATGGTGAACAATTTTTGTTTCACATGGTATCACCTCAACCTAGAACTTCTCTAAGCTCCTGGCCTTCACAGCATATATATAATGGTAGGTAATTAAATCAACAACTTGGATGTTGGAAGTGATCATTTCAGCGCAAGAAATAGCCATGGAGATTTTGCTTTCATTACTTTTAGAATTCTACGGGTGGATTTTCGGATTGATTGCTGGTAAAAACTTCTTTTCATGTCGAAGAACAAATAAAGGTGCTTATTTATGGCTATTGAAAACAGAGTCTCTATTTTCTTCTGCCATGTCGAATCCCTTTTCCCCCCTTTAAATTAGCAAAGCACAGACTCCCTCCATCATTTTCAAACATCCATCAAATGTTAACTTTGACCGACTTTTTATAATTAGTTCCAGCGATTAAAAAAGTTCGAAACCAAGTTATAGAAATATTAAAGGTCCTATTATTTTTGTTAATTTCTTACCTTATATAAAATTAAAGAAAAAACTAGTAAAAAATATGTTATATCGACATTTGAAAAGTTAAAAGGTCCATTTTTACTTGATTTTTATAAAAAAAAAAATGAAAACTAATTTATATTTACAATCAATATAAATTGAATTTATAATATTTTAAAAAAATTAAATTAAATTTGAGAGTTCAAAAAATGACTATTAGAAATATTGTTCTGTAGGGTTACATTTTTCATACAGCATTACAGCTTCCGTTTCCAACATGTTGAATTTTAATTTCCTTCAATATACGCATTTATTATCGATACTCTGTTAAAACAAAAGGCAAATTTTACAGAGGTGCTGCAGCAAATTAGAATTTTCTTTGCCGACACACACCTGCTGCGATGCACAGGCTCGTATTTACTGATCAATAGCTCTTCAAAATGAAAAAGAGCAACCCGAACATCAAAAACAGCTTTTCAAATTTCGAGGAACAGTGAAATAACATGAAGACGACAATGACGGGTAAGGAGACAGTAAAATGTTTCAAATGGACGCAAGAGGTTTCCATGATGTTTCATCGAACATTATTTGTTGAGCGTGTACAAAAATCAAGATGATAATTATTGGACAACTTTTCAAGGCGCACGGGGGGTGCATCAGCAGGACTGGACCCTGATGTTGATGATTTGCAGAGTTGCACAGCTTAGAAATGAGCATCCTATGCACAGAGTCAGACCATTGGACCGAGTGGGGCTCACCCCTCTGAGCCCAAATGGACAAGGTGCCATTATGCTGCACCCTTTCAATCTCCACTTCTTACAAGGTGGTGATTGTGTTAATGTAATAGATTGTTATTTCATTGGGAAAAAAATAATTTTCTGCACCAATACCCCTAAAATAGCCTAAAATCACCATCAGTCTTTATCCTCTCGGAAATCCATCATTAGAAGAAGTTAACCATTCTCCTTGAAAGCACACCCCATAATTGGAAACATTAAAGAGAACGTCAAGGACAAGCAAATAAAGTTTAACTGCATTTGAAGAGTAAAACATCCCAAGAAATCAATGATGATTATGCTGTTTGTTCTGAAAAGATTAACTAATAATTACATCGATGTATGGTATGATCTTACAAGTTCGGGCACACTAAACATCATTAGGATAATGTGAAAGGTTTATGTATTAAATGAACGAGCAGCTTTAGACCTTGAGATAATTAAATTGATTGTCAAGAAGATTGAATTCATTTAGTTAAGGTTCTTATGCTCTGCTACTTAATGACATGGAATAATCAAATCAATTATTATATATATATAAAAAATAATATTATGCATTTAATAAGGGGATGGCTGACCATGTCCACATGATATACCACATGTCATGTAGCCCACAGCCCATTCAACCGAATTCAAAACTCAATGGCCAAATTCGAGTCCCACATGGCCTGGCTATGCCCATACCGATCTAGCCATGCGGACCCCACCGCCCACATGGGGATGTTTCCTCATCCTTTCCTCTTAAGGAACCAACGTTCCTGATTTCCCTCCCACAATCCCCCAAAACTCATCTTGACCGTCCCCGATTAAAGCTCTCGAAAGTCTTCCATATGGGCGGCTGTGCTTGTCCCACTATTGTCCCTCGATGCAAGGACAAGGGGCCTCAAAGGTGCTGCTATTGCGACCGACAGGCTTAGCTTGCCTTCGTCCATAATTCATGCATTTGAAGAGAATAGCAGGGATTTTTCTCAACCTCTTCTTTTTATATATAAAATACACTTGTTTCCATTCACACATCCCCTCGCAGAGAGAATACTAGCTATTATTTATTTCTCTCAAGAATCTACATATCAAAAGGAAACAACAAGAGCAATCTTCAAGTCTCCTGTGTACATCATCTCTTTACAGATCCTGCGCGTGAACAAAGATTGTTGGAAAACATGGAAGGTGGTGTTGCATATGAGAATGATCTAAACCTCAAGGAAACTGAGCTTAGACTGGGTTTGCCAGGGACGGGTTGTACCAATGAGAAAGGAGTTTCTGGTGCTAGAAACAACAAACGACCATTTCCAGAGACCAGAGAGGAGGGTGGAGCAAATGGTAAATCTGATGCTCAACATGATGACCAAGAAACTGCCTCTGCTCCGAAGTAAGTCAGAAATTTTCTTTTTCCTTGGTTCTTTTTTGGCTCAGGGTCTTTCGTTTTTAGTAGATCTATTCACCCTTTAATTCCTTATGATGTATTGCAGTACTTATTCATTTGATATGCATGCGACATTTCAGGGTACAAATAGTGGGCTGGCCACCAATCCGATCCTACAGGAAAAATAGCTTCCAGCCAAAGAAGGCTGAGGACGAGGCTGCAGCTGGGATGTATGTTAAATTTTCTTTTTCCTTGGTTCTTTTATGGCTCAGGGTCTTTCGTTTTTAGTAGATCGATTCACCCTTTAATTTCTTATGATGTATTGCAGTACTTATTCATTTGATATGCATGCGACATGCAGGGTACAAATAGTGGGTTGGCCACCAATCCGATCCTACAGGAAAAATAGCTTACAGCCAAAGAAGGCTGAGGACGAGGCTGCAGCTGGGATGTATGTTAAAGTAAGCATGGACGGAGCACCATACCTTAGAAAGATTGACCTTAAGGTTTACAAGGGATACCCTGAACTCTTAAAGGCTTTGGAGAACATGTTCAAGCTCACCATAGGTAAGACTATTTTGATGAATATGCATGTGCTTTATGTTGTTCTTTTTATATGCTGCGTGTTGTTTATCTATGTTTGATTAGTATTATTGTGGTTCTGATGATGATATTTGTAACTATGCCAGGTGAGTACTCTGAGAGGGAAGGCTACAAAGGGTCGGAATATGCACCTACTTATGAGGACAAAGATGGTGACTGGATGCTAGTTGGAGATGTTCCTTGGGAGTAAGTTCTGCCAATCTGCCTGCCCCTCTCTCTCTAAGTTCATTTGGATCTATTTCTATATATTATGTAATAAATTCTAACAGTTCATTTTCATTTGCAGTATGTTCCTGTCTTCCTGCAAGAAACTGAGAATCATGAAAGGATCGGAAGCAATAGGCTTGGGTTGTGGTGCATGAAAAACCCACAAGCCATGTTAACCCATAGGAGCAGGGCGAAGAGAAGATTCATCCCTTGAGAAAGTCTTTCAGCTTGGGTTCTCCTAGAAGAAAACTCAAATCTGAATCCGCGTCTCTCTCTTACAGAGTTTTCCACAATTGGACTGGAAGTTTTAGACAGGAAACAGGAAAAACCAGAGTGAAGTTACAGTTTCTATCCTAGAGTGTGGCAGCGAGATATTTGGTGGTTTGGACACCTATGGTGTCATTTTGTTGGTCCTTGTAATCTCATCAAAACCAAAACTGCATACAGGAAGATAATATTGCTCCAAGTGCAAGCAATTATGTAAATAAAAACAGAAAGAAACATATGGAAAGACAGGGTCGTCCATGTTTTGCCATGTAGTGTTCTCAATACACCACTATAAGCTAAATATAAAAGTGTGTTTGCCAAGTTCTAACAAATCCTGTAATTGATTCTGGCTATATTTTCATATTGATCCGGTTCTGTGTTCTAACAGGAAGATAATATTGCTCCAAGTGCAGCAATTATGTAAATAAAAACAGAAAGAAACATATGGAAAGACAGGGTCGTCATGTTTTGCCATGTAGTGTTCTCAATACACCACTATAAGCTAAATATAAAAGTGTGTTTGCCAAGTTCTAACAAATCCTGTAATTGATTCTGGCTATATTTTCATATTGATCCGGTTC
>Ga0307518_10000487_pt1 | contig 30289 bp, 9 predicted proteins | sample 25_EM_MG_FD_203889 | JGI IMG/M metagenome (GOLD analysis project Ga0307518, IMG submission 203889) | Populus trichocarpa ectomycorrhiza microbial communities from riparian zone in the Pacific Northwest, United States - 25_EM | ecosystem: Host-associated > Plants > Roots > Unclassified | place... | reverse complement strand
ATAGTTTGAATCCAAAATAGTTTTCAAACAATAATGCTGCTGCTGAATGTGTTAATAATTTAAAAGAGAAATGCCATTTTTTTCTTTTTGTCAAATCACAAAAGTTAGATTATGTTTGGGGTTACAGTGTTGATGCAACCGCGTGTTAGGTCATGTTTGGGATGATTACAAACACTGTAGACGCAACCGTGTTTTCAAATAAATCTAAATTGAATTGAAGACATATAAACATAATTCAACATTTTAATATAAAAGGTTGTTAAGAAGGTAGGATTTTTTTTTTGTTTTTATGGATTTAAATTTTGAGATTAACACTTAGAAAATTTTATTAAACTTTTATAAATATAGTAGGATGATATAGATGATATAAGAGATACGTTTTGTTAGAAAATAATATAAATTATATGCTGAGACCCCACCTAACAACTTAAACTTAAACTATTAGATTGAAATAGTTCTTTGACATGATACCAGAATCTTGATGACCAAGCGGTTACGAGTTCAATGTTAGAGAATAGTATAAATCATATCCTGGAACCTCACCTAATAGTTTAAGCTATTGGGTTGAGATGGTTCTTTGACATGGTATCAGAGCCTTGATGACCAAGCAGTCACGAGTTCGAATCTCACCATTCTCATTTATTTGATAAAAATTAAGCACAAAGTAATGTGAGCCTGTGCAAGTTTCAAGCCCAAAAGGCTTTCATTTGAGGGGGTGTGTTAGAGAATAATATAAATCATATCCTGGGACCTTACCTAAAAGTTTAAGCTATTGGGTTGAGTTGGTTCTTTGACATGGTATTAGAGCCTTGATGACCAAGTGGTCTCAAGTTCGAATCTCACCATCCCCATTTATTTGATAAAAATTAAACACAAGATAATGTGAGCCTGTGCAAGTTTCAAGCCCAAAGGGTAGGTGTGTTATAGAATAGTATAAATCATATCCTGGAACCTCACCTAATAGCTTAAGCTATTGGGTTGAGATGATTCTTTGACATTCGAATCTCACCGTTCCCCATTTATTTAATAAAAATTAAGCATAAGGTAATGTGAGTCTGTGCAAGTTTCAAGTCCAAAGAACTTTCACTTGAGGGGGTGTGTTAGAGAATAATATAAATCATATCCCGAAACCTCACCTAACAATTTAAACTTTTGGGTTGAGATGGTTCTTTAACACGTTTTTAAAATCATATATAAAAAATAAAAATTTGATTAACAATGCATGGATTAATTTGAAAATACTTTTTATTAACAAATAAAAAAATATTTTGTTTAAACAATACCAAAATCCATAAAAAAATTTCGTTGTTACGTCTTCATTTTCTTATAACAAATTTGCCATCAATTGTTGTTTTTTTTTGGTGAATGACTTCACAATTTTATTCATATCCCGTAATTAACTATATTTACATGTTAGTGTAAAAAGTTAATTTCTTGGCATAGGCATTCAACACTATATATTTTGGCATATATATATATTGTCGGCAGGTCTATATATTCTCCATCAATAATATTTCTTCCCCGAAAACTCATTCCTAAATAAATACGTGACCTAAATATATCATCTTAACAATTCCTTTGTCGGCAGGATTCTTTGTCACCAGATTCGTATCACTTCAAAGACAAATTTTTACTAGTCGAGCTAGTAGAAGTGAAAGCAAATACTAATTAAGATGCATTATTTTGCTACAATTGTTCTTCTTCTTTCTTTTTGTATTTCTTTTTTCTTTTTGGTGTGGTGCTAAAATTCTTTTCTTGACAGCAACTTGTGCATGAGATTTAATCATGTCTTAATTTAAATTGCTTTTTTACATGAGAAATTACTAAATTGATTTATTAAATGTTTTTTTTTTATGGTTTTAATGTACTGACGTTAAAAATAAATAAAAAAATTATTTTAATATATTTTTAATTAAAAAAAACCTTACACCACATAAATAATATGTTATTAGTAAGATTCTTACCCTATTAGTTGAACCCAAAATATATAAGAAAAGAAAAGAAAAGAAAAGGAAAAGCCTAGAACTTTGCATGGGGTGCTATTCTAGGCAAATTGGTGGCTCCATTCATAGTGGGACTAGGAGCAGTGACTTGAGAGGTACTTCTCGTAGCCTATAGTTTTCAAAGAGAGGTGATGGAGATGAAAATGAGAATTAATAATTATTAAATAGAAATGGTGATGATGTAGGGCAGCGCTGGGGACACAAACACTTGGATCACATTACATGGAAAAAGAAATCAAGGATAAGTTGGTGCATAATTCTATGCTTAATTGGGTTCAAAATATCGGTGATGAACAACGAGGAGCACACAATTCTTTCCATCGACAACTCCCAGTTGGCACCTACCTTTCGGCTGGCTTTAGCATGCGTGAACAAGGAAAGTATATCCGATGCTTACAATGTTTTCTTTTTGTGATTTTTAATCATATTATAATACGAAATTCTAAATTGTGTGGCCAAAACACCATAGTCACCATTCACTATAGACAATGACATAATTTACTGTGTTAGTTTATTTTTATTTTGGTCCTCAAACGTGATTTAGTTTTTTTTTAAGCCAAATTAAAGTTCAATTTATTCAAATAGAAATGACAAGATTAAAAAAAGAAAGGATCATAATAAATAATAATAAAAAAGTGATAGTTTTGAAATTGAATTGAATAGCTTATTTTGGTCATTCTACTTTTTAAATGACGCACTGTAAGTCTTTCAACATTTTGAAAATTTAATTTTGATCTAAAACTTCATTTTTCTTTTTATTTAATCCCTAGTATGAGAGAGGAAAAAGAAAGTGGCTAAATTCTAGTGATTGAGAGAGAAAATCTTGTTTGATACCGATTCCAACCATAAAAAAATTAATTTTTTTTATCTACGAGTTTCATTTGATGATATAACTTTAGTCCAAGTGTTCTTTTCTCTTCCCCTTGTTTAAGATGGTAGATCCGAGCTTAAAAAACTTTTTTATTTGTTGGTTGATTTTAGATTTTTGGTTGGATTTTTGGGTTTTTTGAGGCTATATATGAGTTTATCAAGGTCTCAATGGTGTTTTCTAGATGTTTTGGATAAAAAATAAATTAAAAATAGAATTTTTGAGAAAACAAATCTAAGGCTAGATTTTTTAGTGACTAAGCGTTGTAGAAAACTATGACAGCAGACAACGCATTATCTATATAATTTTTTTTAATAAGAGGATGGATGACATCGTCCACTCTCTAATATTGGGAAAAGGCCTGGCTCGCGAGCTTAGCCTTTTTCATGGACCTAGCGTGTGAGCGAGACCTTTGTATGGGCCAAACACGTGGATAGGCCCACGTTTTTTACCTGGTTTTTCTTTTTTAATATATTTTCAACCCCTTGTTTTTTTAAAAAAATTATATATACATCATTTCATCATTTGTATGTTTTTAAAGCTTTTTTTTTTCCTACTTGAAAAAAACTGTTTTCTTAAAAAAAAAATTGTTTGATATAGAAAGATCTCATGCACATAGTGGGTATATAATTAAATAAAAAATAATTTTAAAAATAAAAAGTTGTTAATCAACGGGGGTGCATGACTCGAATTGCGGGTTTAACAAGTTAACCCGAGTTAACTTGAGTTTTTTTTTCCTTTATAATTGAATATTTTTATTTTTAATTTTGTCATTCGATATTAAGTTAATTGGAAATTGAGCATAATAATTTGTTTCGGTTAGCTTTTTATAAGGTTATCATGATTTTATATTTTGAGTCATAAATTTAGATGATTAACTTCGATTTACCTAGGTCGATGCAATATATAGTTGTCTCAAGATTTTTATATAAATATCATCCAATATATGTTAGATTTGGAATTCATGTTTAGATCTTTGTTCTCTTATTAAACACATTAATAATTTCTGCATATTTTTTTTGGGTTTGAAAAAAAAAGATTAATTTGACATGTTTTCTTTTGCATATTTTTTTATGATTATCTGATTCAATAAAAAAATTGATTCTAAAGAATAAAGCTATTCAATATATTCAGTCTATTGTTCTTGTTAGTATATCTTGATACACATTTATCTTTTAATTTTTTAATTTAATATTTAGTTATTATCGATGATTTTTTTTACATTTATTATTATTAATAATTCTTGATTTATTTAATTAAATATATACATATTATTTTTTGAGATTATGATTTTTTCTAGATGTTAAAAGAACAAGTTGTAAACGTCTGCATTTAAATGTTTTTGCGTGGAATTTTTTTTATATAGTATACATTTAATGCACTGTATGATAAGAGACATCATTAATTTTCATTGCTGGCTTGGGTCCACTAGACTCACCTTGTCTAAAGCTGGCTCTTATCAGGATTAGGGGTCGAAGAGTTGTTGGATCATTCTTATTGGATCGAATTCTTAGGATAAGATTCTTGAGTATGTTAGGGCCAAGCCAATTATATAAGTTATTACTGTAGCTGCCATTAGCACTGTTGGATCAAGCTAGGCTAAGCTTATCATGTTTGCCTGGGAAACTTTAACAGTATGTTCAGTACATTTGGGCTTTTGCTTCTCACTAAAACATAGAGAATGGGCTTTGGGAAATTAATTGGTTTATGGGTGGGCCTGTGGATTTGTGAAGGATTTTAGTAAATCAACACTGGACTAGATTGGTGTGCTAAAGTTTTTTTAACACAGAAAAAAATTTGGGTGATGATTGTGTTTTATAGAAATAAGAGGACCCCGAGAGTTAAGTAAGTGTCAATTAACTTGATAATATGATAAAAAACAATAAGGAATGACAACAAAAATAAATAAATAAATAAATAAAACAATATTGGGCATGGTTAAGATGAGTTAACATGCAAAACTCGTGACCTGACACATTAGATGAGGATAAATCCATAGAATGATGGAATTAGAAAAAATCAATTGTTAAAAAAAACCTGAAAAAAAAGACCTAAGCAAACCCGGTCCAATCTTTTAAACCGGTGACCCAAAAAGTTAACAAAATCCAGCTAAATAAAATGTTGAGGGATGAAATAAAAAAAGAAAGTTCCAATAAAAATAGATTAAAAATAAATTAATAATAATTAAAAGAATAAGGACTAAATCTGATATAAAATAAAATGAACTAAAATATTAAAGGATACAACTAAAAAAATAATTCAATTAAAAAAATAGTATAAAATATCAAGGGGTGTAATTGAAAAAATAATTTAATTAAGAGAGTGGTTAAAAAAACCTTAATAATTAAAAGAATGTGGACTAAATCTAAAAAGCAAAAAAAAATTAAATTGAAAGAAAAAAATATAGAAGAAAATTTCAATTCAATATAATATTTAATATAGAAAAAGAAAAAAAAAATCAAATCTGAAAAAAAAAATTAAAGAAAAAATTAGAGAGAAGGAAGGAAAAAAAGAACAGTTATCGGAGCAAAACCTGATTATTTTGGTAGACGCATCACTTATTGATGGAGATCACGTTGTGAGGAACAAAATGCCGTGGAATAAAAATAATTGACCCATATTAATCTAAAGATCCAATAACCTATATCCTTTTTTGAATTTGTTTTGGAATGAAATCTTGTAACTATGCCCGCAATTACAACTGAATTTACTTCCATATTTCTCCTTCGTCTAAGAGATTAAGGATTTCTATCTCTTTCCCTTTTTTTACATATTAACAAATGACGGTGCTTTTCCTTCCAATTAAAAGAGAAATCAACCAACTATCTAGTAGTCAGTTTAGTAGTGATAACTTAACATTAAAAGGTTTGCTTCCCTTATGTTTTTAGATTTGAGCCATGAGGTTGCTAATATTGATGGCGACTGAAAGCTTACCTGGTTGTTAACTTCAGGGTCTGTAGGAATTAGTCAAGATACACGTAAACTAGCCCAAACACCCCATATAAATATAAAAATAAAATCAATGATATTGCACAACCGACAAAGATGGAAAAGCTTTGCTCAAGCCCATCCACCAAGCACCTTGCCCTTTGGGTTTGGTTTTGCAGCTTTTTGAAAAGCTTGTATTGTGCACAATAGACCTGGGTTTGCTTGTGTTTTGACCTTTGTATAATGATATTCCATCTTCAATTCCATTTTGAATTGAATTGAATTTTTTACATCATCTAACGTCAATCCCGTCAAGCATAATCCAAGGAAGTCAAGCATGCAATTTTTGGACCTTTCTTCTTTTCATGGATTCTTCTTTATGCTAAGCAATTTAGAGGAAAATATATGCAAGCATGCATGGTTAGGTCGGACCTAAAAGTAATCTCAATGAAAATTAATGTTTCCATAATAGCTTCTAGACCTGTTTAAAATAATAATGGAAAAGTAAGGCTGACCTTTATAAGAAAGAGTAGACGAGGTTGTTCAAGGGTTTGGATCTAGTTTAGATTAAGAGATAGAGAATTGAAGACTTGCATGTTACTTGTACGGAAACCCAATTCTAATTTTATATCTATATATATTGAGACCACTAGCTATAAAATTCATTATGTAACACATCATTAGTGTTAGAGAAATATATAAATTATATCATGGATTTTGATTTAATAGTTTAAATTTTCTGGTAAGTTGGTTTTTTGGCATGATATTAAAGTCTTACTGATAAAACGATCACGAGTTTGAATCTCATCTCCCCCATTTTATTTGATAAAAATTAAATACAAGATAATATGTGTATGTGAAAGTTTCAAACTAAAAGGTTTTCACTTGAAGGAATATGTTTAAAGAATTATATAAATTATATCTTGGGATCTCACCTAATAGCTTAAACTTTGGATGAGATAATTATTTAATAATGAGTCATTTGGCTTTTCAACCACGTACACATGTTATCATTTTAGAAATATAATTATTTGGTAGTATTTTAGAACATAAGAGACATATATAAAAGAGAGGAAATATGTTTGACTAAAGAGATAAAAATAAATATAAAAATTAAATATAATTCTTGTATAATTTTAAATGAGTTTCTGTAATTTTTAAAATATATTTTTTTTATTTACACTTTTTAATTATGTCTCTTTAATTATAGAACGGTAACTAAATAATATCTAATTTTCAATCTATATTACAACTCACAACTAATCTTCATAAAACAAGACTAAATGCTTTTCTTTTGAGTTTGTGCCAAATTAATTATATCTAAATAGATATGTTTACAAGAATCTTTTTCTTTGTAATTTTTTTTTATTGAATTCAATAATAGGAGAGCAAACCCACTTATTATAATAAGGGAAATTTTGTATATGTACTATGTTTAAAATGTATATGTAACCTATAGATTAGTTTAATTGAGACTCTCATTAGTCATGATCTCACCAACCTTGGTAAAGATTGACGCACCAATGCCAAAAGATTAACCCTCACAATTTTGCATATGCATAGTTTTACACGCTATCTCACATATTACATTGAAAAGATTGTGTTTGTATTTGGTGTGTAAGCCACCACACAATAAAATTAAAAATATTTCAGTCAATATTTTGTGAATCTGATGAACTCATCAATCTATTTTGCTTTTGTGTGGAGGCTTTGCTTCTTCTATAATGGTGTTTTTACAAGTGTGATGAGGAGACAACCATCAAAAGTTGTCAATTTTGGTATCTTCCTACGAGGCTTTTCCCTAATGGTCCATGTCTTGAAATAACATCACAACACCACGTACTAAACCTAACTATTGTCTTGCTCAAATTTTATCTAACCACATCATCTTATTCTTTTTAAATAAATAAATAAATAAATGATCATTAATTACAATCATGCTATTAAGAGTGCATTTTTGCCTATTTTTACCTTTTGATTCTTGCAATTTGCAAAGCTTACAATTCGATCACCAATTTGAATTTTAGTTTTATCCTTTAATTTAGTGTTTTCATGATTTTATAAGCTTAAACATGTTTGGTCTATTTTTTCTCGTTGCTTATCTGATATATCATTAAATATTAATTTTAGCGTTAAATATAAAAATAGAATTTTAACTTTTTAAAAGAAAATTGAGAAATGAAGGACTAAAAATGATATGACCAAAAGAAATAAAGGTCTTTTTCATAAAAAGTGTAAAAACTCTATTTGATCCTTCAAACTTCATGTATTAAAATAACATAGCTACACTACGTACTAAACCGAGCTACTAAAATGCTCCAATTTTATCTAACCACAACAACTTGTTTCTTTTTAAAGAAAGAAAGGAATATATATATATATATATATATATATATATGACTCATACAATTATAATTGTTCTTAAAATTAAAATTTTAAAGTGGATTTATCTGTATTGAGACATTATATCATATTTATGAAATTCAAATTAATCGGCTGTGAATATAGAATAACCAAATGTTCTAGCCACCTGTATATATATATCCTACTAATTTAAAGAATTAAAATTTGATTAGTTGATTTTTAATTAAAAATTTAGATTTGCAAACTTCAAATTAAGTATCATACTTCTTGGAACAGAAAAGAAGCCAAATTCAATAAATATTATTTGGTTAGCTAATTATTATTTTTTGTACAAAGACTTTACATACAATTGTGTTTCAAATCTTGATTTTTAAAAAGCTAAAATAACATGTTTTTTTATTTATGAAGATTTATTTTATATTTATTTTATATACAAAAATCTATCTCATAAAAGTTTTAATAAAACATATTTTTTTAAACATCTTTTTTTAAAAATATGTAAGTAAAAATAATTTTTTAAAACCTACTTTATTTGAACCACAATTATAAGAACATCCACCATATTAAATACATACTACGAATCCCTTCTTTGTACAACAATTCTCAACCCATGTCAACCACTAGTGTTAAAGTGGTGGACCACTCATACAATTTTAGCCAATCTTAAGTGATCAATTATTTTTTAATTTTTTAAATTTAAATTTTAGAATTTATATTTAAGAGGATTTATAAAAATTTTCTGAAACTTATAAATAGAGTTTTCTGATAAACATAACACAATGTACATTGAAATTTCATGTAAAAAAGTAAACCATAATTTATTTTTGTTTTTCTAAAAAAAAAAGTTGTTATATATCACTTCTATTGTTTATTTAAACTTTAATTGTTCTTGAAAACCCTAGAAGATCCATGCACGGATTTGACAGTAATAAATTATAAGGAAAGTGATTGTGACTACATGATATAAAACTTTAAATTAAGAGATGATTGTATGCATCTCTTTTCAAACTTCACACCTTCAAGTAATTAAAGAATTCCATGGATGATCGATCGATATATGTCACTCTCCCAAAATAATATATAGTCTAGCAAATTATAAAGAATGATCAAAGTGTTTGTTGAAGGCAAAGACATGCAATTAATTGTTCTCATTCGGTTGAAATTTATTTAAACATGTAAAATTAAAGTATCTTGGCAGGATTGCTAGCTATGTTATTAAATATGGAAACAATTTATAGTAGCTTTTCCTTGCTTTAATGGTGACCTCTCCATGCTTAATTTGTGACGCAAGGTTAACATCATGCTCACATTACCATATTTCTATACATGAAGAACAATTATTCCATGGTTTTATGAATTAAATTAATAACAAAATTAATGGTCTTAAGAAGAACTGACAACATAATTTAAAACAGTAATAACAGGAAATTTGATTATTAGATTGGATTTCAAATTTTACAAAGGATTTTGAGGTCATTTTTTTTTATGAAGAACGATTTTATCTCTTATCAAACTGTTAGTTTTTTCTGAATTAAGCTTAGAAGTTGCTGTTTTGACTATTTTAGTTATTTATATATATATTTTTAAATTTTAGTTATTTGTTTCTGATTTAGTTTATGTTTCTGATTTAGGTTGTTTTTAAGAACATTTATATAAACAATTGGATTGTTTTTTATTATTCAAAATACTATTCATATTTAATTAAAAACATAAAAGAAATTTCTTTAGATTTCTCTACAGGTTTGTAATCTTTGGGTTTGAAAATCTAATTTTTTTTTTTTTTCTAGGCAGAAGTAGAACCTTGGGAGGAAAAATTTCTTGTAGCTCGCCTAAGTTGAATTTATTTCCATGTTATTATCTAAAATTTGAATTAAAATAATGTGTAAAAAACATTTTTTTTGTAAATAATATATTGGTTAAAACACGATTGAAAAGAGATCCAGTCTTAACACACACACACACACACACATATATATATATATATATATATATATATATATATATATAATTAAGTTAATTATATTAAATAAGAACAGATTTATGTAGAAATGATCCTTAAATTAGTGGCACGCATAAGATATGTTAGTGTATAAGGACAATTATTTGGATTTGCTTTGCTCACAAATAACAAAAAACATATGCAAAGATCTTCTTCATTGTTGTCTTCTTCTATTGAATCATGATCATAAGATTTCTCTTGTTTTCTTTGGTGAAATTAAAAATAATCTTATATTCTTAATCAAATTAGCAAAACAAATAACACAAAACAAGCAAGATCCGCGCGCTAATGCGTTGTCTTCTTGTTTTTGATCATGTCATGCATGGGATTAACTTATCTTATTATCATATATGATTAATTAAATCCTAATTATTGAGGCCCCATCAATTTTATCTCAAAATAATTAAAATTTCTTAATTGAATCCTTTAAAGTAAAAAAACATTAAGTTTATTTTTATAAAACAATATCTTTTATTAGAAAAAAAGATGCAATTGAGAAAAACTGAAACTTAAGAGATAAAATTGATACAAATTTTTTTTATAGGAGTGGGATTGAAACTATCTCGTAGTTTGGGTCATTTTTGAGATTTTTCAAACAAGAAAAAGAAAAATATAATTGTAATGGAATGCGCGGAGAAAGGACGATAAACCAGCGGTGCTCGAGGACAAATGGTGGTGGTGCCGTGGTGGAGCAGGTATGCCTTGAGGGCTACAAATAGTGGGCCCCTGATTAGATCACCAGCCGTTTGACCTTGTAGAAAAGCTGCATGTGGCCATCAGATTTTAGACACGAGGCCACCAGAGATTTGGTTTGACCAGGAAATTGGTCCCTTATTTGATTAACCATATACCTAACCCCAACCCATCCTTTCCCATTTTGGTCTTTTGCAGCTAAAACGATTCGTTTAGCGAATTTTAATTTCTAATTAAGTAGTATTATGAGTTTTTTTTAGTTTAATGTGGGTGTCCGGGCCAGCTTGCGCGTACCTCGACTAATCCCACGAGCTCTGAAGTTAATGACCATGTAAGCCTCCAGTGACCATCATATGAGCAACCACAAGGCTCGAACCTGAGATTACAGAGAGAACAAACCTCTTGATCTCAAGCTCTTATCACTGAGCTATCACCTAGATGGTTAGTATTACGAGTTTTTGTTGTCCAACTTCGTTGACAAGCTTTAACAACTTAACTCATTTCCCACTTTGACCAAATCAGTTCTTTTCCTCTTTTTCTCAAAATATTTTTTTTTCCCATCTGGATTTGCCGCAATTATCGCTGTTATGTTCAATTAGTATTTTAGAATAAAATTTATTATTGGCAAATAGTTGGATTATCATGCATGCATGCATGAATCGTTTATAGTCATTTGATAGGACAATCAATCTCAAAATCATGATGATTTTGTGAAACATAAAATCTAATTAAAAATCTATTATCATGATGACTGAAATATATATTTTTTAAATAAATTTTTATTATTTTAAAATAAAAAAACATAAAAATATATCTTGTTTATCTTAAATATCACCGTCTTTTCTGTTATATTCTAAAATAATAACAATATATTGTCTAATAGTTAAATAAATATAAATCAATAATCTCTTAGTGTATATTTCATTCAACTAATATACGTGAAAAAATAAATTATGTGGTTACCACACTATTGTTAAAAATAACAAATAAAATTTGATATTTGGCTTGTGGGTTGCATAATCATAAAATCAACAAGTATCTAATCTACTCTATTTTCAATCATTAAAATTTAGGTGAACGATTTATTTGGTATCATAATATTTTAAAAGAAATTCATTTTTTTGTTGATCAGAAATTAAATAAATAAATTGAAGGCTCCTTAAAATTTATCCTTGGAGAGAATTTTGCCATGGTCGACCAACAACTATCTCACTAACCAACAATCACCTACGAGAGTTGCTTCGATGGCTCCATTACTACCATGTTGTTGGAGTTGGGCATGTGTAGGTGTGAGAAGGAGTGATGGTTACGAACTAACAAAGAAAATAAAAATAAAAATAAAAATAGCATGTTTATTTAAAAAAAAAAGATAATGTGGACTGACATTAATGTCATGACTTTATGTTAACATTATGGATACGTGTGACATATATAAAGATATTGATTATATACATATATATAAAAAGATTAATTGGTTACATACAAACAACACATTTCTCATGATAATATTACAGCATTGATGGTGTTTATATTCTTGTATTAAAAACAAAGAAAAAGAAAAAAAGAGGTTGTGTTTAATTAGTGTTTTACTATAAAAAAAATAATAAAAATGTATTTTGTTGGAGAGATAAAAATAATAATATAAAATAAATATAAAATAATTTATTTATTTTTTCAAAACATGAAGAATACGGAAATATGTCTCATTTATCTCTCTTATCTATTGTTTTTTTTTTTTTGTTTATATCAAGAAAATAATCAATTATTATTTATAATCTACTTTTAAAAATATTTTTTGCTATATTTTTCAATAATTTTAATATAAAAAAATTATTTTAATATATTTTTAATTGAATTTTTTAAAAAACAAAAAACTGTACATAACATCACATTATCCAACAAATACTTTGAATTTTATTGATTTTTGGAAGAGTGTGAAAATATGTAACTACTCTTAATAAATTGAGGCATTCCCAACGGACAAGCCAACAACCTAACCCACCTAAACTCTTTATACATTAAACTCTGTTCTCCCCTTCACAAATATCTCATTGTTAGGTTTCTTACAATTTCTTGATCGTGTCTAGACCTTGTCACATAAGAAAGCAAGTCCTTGGTTTCTTTTTTTTCTTGTCTTGGTTCTTCTTTAGCCATCATGGCTAGAACGCTAAATCTTGTGTTCTCTCTCGCAATTCTCATGTCTCTGATTTTCTCTTCAACTGCTCAATCATGTAAGAGCTATGCTTTCTCTAGCAACAAGATCTTTAGGGCATGCAATGATCTTCCAGTCTTGAACTCATATCTTCATTGGAACTATGATTCATCATCAAACAAGCTCCAAATTGCATATAGACACACAGGAATCACTTCCTCTAAATGGGTTGCATGGGCTATCAACCCTACTTCAACTGGCATGGCTGGTTCACAAGCCCTTGTTGCATACCAGCAAAATGATGGAACTATGAAAGCTTACACATCACCTATCAGTAGTTACCAAACCTCATTGCAAGAAGGGAAACTTAGTTTTGATGTTTCAGATTTATCAGCTACCTTAGCAAATAATGAGTTGATCATGTTTGCTACTTTAGAACTTTCAAACACTAGTACCACTGTTAACCAGGTTTGGCAAGATGGTCCACTCTCTGGTAATGCTCCTCAGATTCATTCCACTAGTGGGTCTAATGTCCAATCCATGGGGACTTTAAACCTTCTTTCTGGAGAATCTAGTTCTACAGGAGGGAATGGAAAAATTAGAAAGAGAAATGTAAGCCCTAGAATCAGTATTTTGTTCTCCATATATGGTTCATTCTGTTTCCATTTGTTCTGTTTTTTACCCTGTTTGTGACTGTTGGTGAATCAAAAAAATTCTTTTCTTTATGAACAAAGAACTAATTCTGATCAATTCTTGAAAAAACTTCAGATTCATGGGGTGCTAAATGCTGTCAGTTGGGGTATTCTGATGCCTATTGGTGCTTTGATAGCAAGGTACTTGAAGGTATTCAAATCTGCAGATCCTGCATGGTTTTATCTCCATGCCAGTTGCCAATCCATAGCGTATATTGTTGGTGTTGCTGGGTGGGCTACTGGTCTAAAACTTGGCAGTGAATCAGCTGGCATTCAATATGATGCTCATAGAACAATTGGCATCATCCTTTTCTGCCTCGGAACCCTTCAGGTAAGCAAAAATTCTCCGTGTCACATAGTTTTTGAGCGTGTTATACCTGCAATAGCGTGTTAAATGATAGGTTTGTGGTTTGGATTTTAGGTGTTTGCTTTGCTTCTAAGGCCAAAAGCTGATCACAAGTACAGATTTTACTGGAACATCTACCACCATATAGTTGGATACACTGTTATCATCCTTAGCATCATCAACATATTCAAAGGATTCAACATTTTGAACCCTGATGAGAAGTGGAAGAATGCATACATTGGTGTCATTGTTGCTTTGGCCTTAAACGCTGTCTGGCTGGAAGGTTATACATGGTATGTTGTGGTGAAAAGGAAAAGTTCAGAGACTGCTGGAAAGATGCCTCATTTCACCAATGGATCAAATGGGGCTAACGGGTATGGTGGTAGACCACACCAAGGGGTGTAAATTAAACTATGGGATATCAGTTGTGAATTTCTGTTTGTTTTTCCCTCTTTCATCCTTTGCTTTTGCAGAGTTTGTGCACCCTCATGTATATTTATGGAGGCCCCATATGCAGAGGGAGGTTAGGGTTAGAAGTGATTCTTTCACTGGTTAGTCTTTAGGAGGTTTCTGCGTGAACATGGTCCTTGAGATCACATGTATTTGCCTATCTCTGTTTATTTATTATATATTTCCGTTTTCCCCCTTGTTTCCTTGATGGTTTTCATCTCAATTCTTTGCTACACATTTCTTGATGTCCAATTTCCTCATTAGTTTTCACATGTAGCGAAGGAAAGAAGATCAAACTGCCTGAACGTTTGATATTTGATATCCCCATGAAACCAGCAAGTACTCCACAGATTCAATCAGGAATTCCTTGCCTATATTTTTCTGCATGTCAACCATAGTCATTGCCTTCGCTGCTATTAAATATTTATTGCTGTGAAACACTTTCATCAATTGGGGAAGACCCAAAACTCTCATTCGGTATCCTGTTCTGTTTGTTAGAGAATCAAGCTAAGAGGTTCAGGTAATACTGGGAGAGACAAAAATAAGACAGCCCATGGATCAACCAGGCATGCTTTCTGCTCAATGAAAAGTGAAGAATAACATTGTCTAACATGGTAGTTTTGAATGACCAACAATGGTACTTGTCATTTCAATTGGAGTCTACATATAAGTTGGCACTGTTTAAAAACCACAAAGCAATTGGAAGACTCTCAGCTGGCAATGATTGAACTTTAATGGTGAATAATATCGATGACCGCTCATCGTTAGATGCTGACAATAAGAAGGGAAACTAGATTGTCTTGAACAACTAATATGTGATTTCCTTGATTATAATAGTTGCTTTCTCATTCCGACTGCTGCAAAACCTCAACAAATGCATCCTTCAGGAGAGGGTTTGAAGCTGCAACTCTCTGAGAAGTGATGTCAAAATCTTTACCAGATCTGATGCAAAACAACAAACATGAAAATTTTAATAAAGGCATTATATTCTCAAAAAAATCTGAGCATATTTTTATTTTTAAAATCATGGACTTGATGCATGCACAAATGACAGATTGGTGGGTGTCACTAGACAATGACCGAGGCAATTTGACCTTTGATAAACACTGTTCTTGCATGTTAAAGAATAGTGTCACGGGGCTATTCCCTACTCATCTTATATCCCCCCAGTCAAGTTGTGGAAGAAAAGATAAATAATGTGCATCACTCACGGATCATAAACAAGTCCTCCAGCTTCTTTGACAATCACAGCACCACCTGCTACATCCCTGAGTTCAAGAGTAAATTATATCATTTATGCATCCTGCCAAAACTTGCTGAAATCAATCACAAATGCGTACCATGGGCCTCCATATCCAGTTTCATAAAACAAATCAATCCTTCCACACGCAATTCCGCATAGATTCAAAGCACAGGAGCCACTCATTCTAAGGGATCTCACCTGATAACAAGAGAATCAGATATGTTTTATGTACACCAACACATTTCACCAAAGCACATGGTTTCCATGACAGATTCTGGTCATACCTTGAAAAGTAAGCTGTTAATTTTGTCAGTAGTGGCATCTACAGTGGACTTGTCACGTTTTGTTCCAGCCTGATGTCACCAGAATTTAATTTGATCAGTTTTCAACATGATTTGAAATGAAACATAAAGAAGTAGAATTGAAGCAGAACAGAGCTTTAACAAGATTCCATATGAAGCACACCAGGAATGAACTTGAAGCACTCCTTTATAATGTATTTTTTAGAAAGTGCAACATGGTAAAATCTAATTACTTTCAGAAACCATTGATCTGCATTTCTCAGATACAGGGAGCCAGATTCCTAGTGACTAAGATCAATATTACAACATAATAGGAAGGGGTTAAGTAGCATGCCGGAAAAATCGATTTATGGGTAAAAGAAGACCAGCCTAAGTTTTGGACATAGAAGATGTCCAACACCATCTGGGGTCAAAGCTGAAATCCATTGCGTTGCAAGGCACTACCAGAAGCCTTAAGAAACAAATCCAACAAGAAACCAATTTGTAATGTATACTTTGTAAGATCAAATCATTACAAAGAATATAAGATCAGGAGGTATAATTTGATCCCTGGTTTAAAATACAATTCCAACTTCTCATTTTGGTTTATGCTACCTGAATCCTTTCAGCTAGTCATTGTCATCAATTTATTAAATTTGACTTCAAGTTCCCTTGTGTTTTTTAAGGAACTCTCAGTGACTCTAATTACAACTTTGGGCTGATAAAGACAGTACTGAAAAGCATACCTCTGTTGCAAGAAGAGATTTCACAAGCTCACTTTGAGATGATACTGCCATTGAAACATGAGTATGCAGTTGCTTGAGTATCATGGAAAGATTAGCAAAAAACAAAGTATCAGAATCTGAAGATTGATAATAGTCAACCCAGAGACACACCTTTTATGGGTTTTCCATTCAGAAAAGCACCTTTTCCATGGATGCCTGTGAAAAGCTGCATTTATAAATCAGAAATTTTTAGCAATTATTGGGACACATTTCAAGTTCTAAAACATTTTGACATATCAATCTTATAGTAACTTTGATGTTAAGTAGGCCAATATATGACTGCATATCTGAAATGAAAGCAAAACGTCTAAATGAAGGCAGATACAAATTTGATAGGCAAACTGCTTAAGATATCCAGATACATTTTCCCCCAATATTAGAATATTGACAGGCTCAACATCACAAAGCAGACATTTATCCAAGTAAAAGACCATAAAGCTGAAAACTAGAGGTTGGTGTTCGTTTCATGCAGAAAGGTGCACTCACATAAGGCTTTACATGTAGGAGATCACCAAGCTATATCAAAGTAGGTCAACTCTGCATGTTCTACATAAAATTTCTAATCATTCAAAGTTCTAAATGGTATCTGGCCACCTGAGCTAACATGTGAACCACGAAATCTCACCTCATCCATTATTGGGTTGTAAACAACACCTACTGTGGGAACTTTTCCAATCGTGAGACCAATAGAGATACACACAAAGGGGAACCTACATCCAAACATGTTGCAATATGAAGTGATGTACATGTATAAAAACAAGAAGAAATTGCCTTCACCAAACAACATTAGAAAACAAGATTTACCCATGGACAAAGTTGGTTGTTCCATCAAGAGGATCAACAATCCAAGTTGGTTCATCAGTCAGTTCTGTAGCACCATAGGCAGCAGTAGTTTCTTCCCCAATGAGCTAAGAAACAAAAGTAAAAGAAAATTTTTTACGAGAGTAACACAGCCATTTGTGAGGAGACAATATACCCACAGAGAACTATATTCCATGAATTCATTAGCTACAGGGAGCGGTAAGTAGAAAAAATGAGTTAACCTTATGTGAGGGATACTGTTGCTTGAGATGATTAAAAATGAGAGCTTCACAAGCCTTGTCAGTCTCTGTAACTAAATCCACCTGCAATTTAGAAATAAAACAAGCAATTGTCAGTAATTACATGATATAGTCAAGTTTGTTTCATCACAAAATTTTTATCCTGGCTAAATTAACACAAATGAGTAGGAAACTTTCAAGTGCTAAATTTCTCCTCTATTTCCATAGTACTGTTGCTACATGTTCAAGAAAATATGCTAGCTATAGAAAATCGAAGGAGCAGCATCAACAATGGCTGATTTCCCTACCAACTCGATGACCTCAACGCAAAGATCAAAACTTTGTTGCCATAAGTTTTATAAACCGGCATGCCGAATTCAACTGCTATTAGCTTTACAAACCTGGACACTAAATTTAATTGCCATTTTAAAGCTCCCCTGGCATGTTAGAAATTGTTACAAAACTCGTTTACCCCAGTGCCAAGATTTAGACTTTATTTCCATTAGCTTTACAAACTGGGATTTTAAAGCTCCCCTTTGCATGCTAGATTCAATAGCCAGTTAGATATAATCAATCACTGATATGAATTCAAGAATATTTAGCAGCATTTGATCAGCACATTTCCTTTCTTTAGAAAAAAAGAATTGCTAAGCACAGTACTGCACAAACTCATTCTACATTCAAGATCAACAAGGAAAGAAAAAAAGAATCCAAAAAAAGCAAGATGGGTACCTGGCCTTTATGCTCCACATGCTTCGTCTGGTAAAATCCTTCACGGATAATCTACAAATCAGACGAGAAATGTAAATGAGACTAAATAGGAGGGACCAAAAAAAAATCTAAAATTTACAATTCACCTCTCCAGCTTTCTTTGCTGCCTCAACAGCAGTTTCCAAGAACTCTGAAACAGAATCTGAAACATCCAAATAGAAACAAATAAAAATCAACATGCAAGATCATCAAGATCCCATATTGAAAGCGAATCAAATACATGAGAAAGAAAGTGATAAAAGATTAATGGGGTCCTACCATTTTGTGCCATGTTTATAAATTTGAATGCACAAAGAAGAGAATGGCAGAGGGAGGTCAATTATTGTGGTGATAATGATGAAAATGATGAAAGGCTATGTGTCTTTTTACGTACATAACGAAGCAGCAGCCAGCCACAGAAAGGACCGTTTGGTTTCTGTTTTTTTTTTTCCTCTTTTTATATAGCACGTTTTATGGTGAGGAATCTGCCTTTCTTTTTCTGCTTTGATTGGATTTCCAGTGTAGTAGCGTCCTTGTTGCCATAGTTTTAAAACCTGTTAATCGGGGGATAAGACTTGGGTTATGAATTAAAAAAAAACCTGGTTTTTTTGAAAAAGAAAAGGTTAACGGGTTGATGATTGAGTTTTGAATTGGTTTGACTCTTGAATTACAAGGGTCAACAAAACGAGTTTTTATCTTTTTCTATTTTTTTTCAACTTGAACAGGTCTAGACTTGAGTTAGTAAGGTCTCGATCAACCTACTGATTTTTGAATGAGTCGGGCCTAGATTAACCGGGTTATTAGATTAATTGAGTTTTTAACTAGATCAAATAAGTTTTTTTTTCAACTTTAGCAGCTCTAAACCTGAGTCAGTACGGTCTTGATCAACCCGGGCCAATCCCATTTTAAAACAATGCTTCTTGCAGCAAAATCCAGGTGAAAAATAAACTAAGTCCTTCAATGATTTCTTTTGAGTCTTTTCAACCCTTTTATTTATGGGCAAACTATTAATATACTCTTCATTTCTTGGATAGGTATCGGTCTGGTTCTTCTTTTTGTGATTGTAGCGATGATACCCTAACTTATCCAAATTGTTTTTTTTTTTTTTGTTAATTGGATGGTGATTTGTTTTGTTAAATTAGATGCTAATTTGTGTATTAATTTACTTCTAATTTAATCCATTTTAACCTTCTAATTATATTCACAAACATTTATGATTTAATTTCATTATTAAAAAAATAGTTGTATGTTAAATGATAGAAATTTTCGAAGTCACATAATAAACATGAATGATAGTTAATTTGGTGTCACTTGCTAAGCATAAATTAAGGCAATTAAATTGGAAGGTTAAGAATGAGGAATTTTGATATGAATTGGAAAACTTGATTTTTGCAGGCAATTTATGGGAAAATTAACATCCAATTAATGAGGAAGAGTGATTGCACAAGTTCAATATTGATGAGATTAGAAGGAGAAGGACCAAATTGAAACCTACACAATAATTGGAGGGTGTAGTCGTAGATTTTCCAAAATGAAAACACCCCATTGTCTTATACTCTTTTTTGCATCTCCTTTTTATGACAACGAAGAGTGCTAGTAACAGACTAACAGTCAAAGCAGAGAACATTCTGCTTTTGAATGGAAGTAGATGCTTGGAATATGCTTGTGCTTGCAGTGTTTGGTGACGTTCACCGGTGACTCCGATGTCAATCATAATTATGAAAACCCATAATTGTGGAAGGTTCATGTACCTTGTACCATCTCCAGTCACCACCACTAGGGGGCTGCAAGGACAGAGGCCTTCGCAAGAAAATATTTTTTCCCTAGCCTCCCTTCTTCAATAAATTAGATTTTTAGTCTTAAAAATAAAAAAATTTAAATTTTGGTCCTCCTAAACTTTTCTCTAATTCCCCAAAATTTCTAGCTCTGTCCTTGACCACCACTGCCACCATGATAATCTTGAGGGTGGAAATAGCATAGCGATGTGCTTTTTTAGCATCCTTTAGCACATGAACATTTGCTAGCTGCTTACTCTCCTTCCATGAGATTAGGTTTGAGTCTGACCACAGACATCTATAGCTATTAACTCCCACAGTGAAAATACTTCTATCTCCATTAGCAAAGATACCCTAAGTTAAGTTTGGTTAATGGTTAGCATAGAAGTGGTGAGATCTTCTAAATGCATAAAAATACAGTAGGAACCAGAAGTTGTTACAAAGATGATGCAGTCCACCTTCTAAAAATTAAAGGTTCTGAAATGAGAATCTAACACAACTTGATAGAAATCTGACTAAAATAGACTATATTAATAGTATAATAAATATTTTTATAGACTAATAAGATAAATTCAGGTACAAAAAAAGGTATAATCGTGCCAAACTAAATTAGCAGCTTAAAACAAAAAAAATTCAAGTAATTCTATCAGTAATGCTCTAATAGAAAGCCACCATATCGCATGTTGAACCGTTGAATATCCCAAAATTAGAAATCAAGCCCAAATGTTACTATTTGTTTCAATTTCCTTTGTGCTTTCAAATTTCAAACTGTTGTTTTCTGGCATACATATAGGTGGTCTTGTAAACCTCAGACTTCATTAGTTCTATTTTGAAATAAATAAATTGCAAATTTAAAGTTCATTTCCACAATTCTTTTTTGTGTTGTTGCTGTCCTTATAACTTTTGTCTACAAGAAAAGGGGGATGAACAGATGGTGAGGCTAAGAGGTTGATAAAACATGAACTCCTTCTTTTACAGGGTTCTTTTGCCACCCATTAAAACAATCTTCAAAGCCAAGTATTGGATTGAACTCAATTCATGTCTTTTTATTTATCTCTTCCCTTCGCACAAGAATATACAGTTTTAACATATATTCGTTGGATACTGATATTGTCATCAGGGTATGAGAACTGTAAATTATGTAAAATGATTACATGAAACCAGGCACACTCATGGCTACTCTCTAGGCTCAAGGGCAGCTATTTCTTTCACAATTTGAGCTTTGTCTGCCTCAAATTGTTCATCCTCTGCAAAAAAAAAAAAAAATGTCAATACAGTGCTGAAGCCAGCATAATTTCACTAGACATGTATTACGTTTTTATACCTTTATCTATCTTGAAATCAGCTAACAAACGAAGAAGCTTGCTTCTATTTGCAACAAGTATACTAACTATGTCGGGAGGTTTATTTTGGTTTGCAACAAAAAGCTGCAGTACAGGGGGGGGAAATCAATAAGAGAGGAAAGAAAAAAGCACATGAAGTTAAAGAATCAAAGAGGAAACATTCACAATTTCTTTCTTTAAATTGTACCTTGAAAACATGAAAGGCTTCTGTCTGGATGCTCTTACTTGATTCCTGCAAAGGAGGATTCATCACATATAAGTTGAGTCCAATCATGTATGAGATTGGTGTACTAGTAATCTATCCAGCAGACATCACAAATGCCAGAATGGTACATCAGTAATTTCCTAACAATCTGACAACATGGTATGATACCAAGCAATCTAAAAGGGATCATACCCTGAGAAGATTCATAAGAATCCTCAAGTTATCCCTCGAGCTCACATATCTCGTCATCACGACTGCATTAGAGCGATCCAATAACATATCTCCCAACAGCTGTCACAATTAAAGAAGCCTTTTCAATAAACAGTACAATTATCAATAGTAACAATGAAGCAGAATATAATGAAGGCATTTCCCAAGGTTCAGATGCCTAGAGGATAGCTTCATTGACTGATCTAAGAATATATCAAATGCTTCCCCTACCTTGATAGATTGTCGTCTGGTAATGTAATTGGTGGACTCTAGCAGCTTCGAATTAAATTCGGCAAAGAACTGAAATCCAGAATAAGGTACACAGTTGTTAGGCTCTAACCAATAATTTCAAGGATGGCAACAACAGGAAATATAGACACACATATTTCAAATGTTACAATCCATGTGTTTGTCATAGATATGTAACTACAAACATGCAGTTTTAAAAAGGATACTACAAAAAAGGGAGATAAAGCCACTAAATTCATCAGAGAACAAAGTAATAGATTCTGCTTTACGTCTGCTTTAGGCAAATCATCCTTTTCTAATCTCACCAGCAGCAGGCTTTCCCGCAACACTTTTGTCTGCCTTCAAACTCTTTTAAGACTGGGAGGATTAGACATGCCCTATTATCCAGTGTCTGTGTGTGCATTACTGATGAAATATATAAGCACATATGTATATATTCGTATATAAGTTTTGAATTTGGGTTTTCGACAAAACCATTAGAAGTTAAAACCTTCACACAGTGATTTTATAGGGTTTGAATTGGGGTTTAGATTCTACTTTATGTCTCCATCATTGCACAGCCACAATATCTTGATATTAATTCATCACTAGATAAATAAATCAGCACATCATCTTTCTCAGCCACAAGTTTTCCAACTAGAATACTTGTCTCCCTCCAAATTCTTTAAAAGAGGATTGGACATGCCCTGTTATCCACATTGTGTGTGTGGACATAACTAAGGAAATGTATAACACAGACACGTATATATCTATACAAGTATCCATCTAAACAAAAGTGACAACAGAACTTACCCAGTCATAGTTTTTAGAAAGAAATTCAGCTACTGTAGATTTATGTCTTGTCAAGAGTTCCTGCAACAAAACAATACAAATGCCTCAGATTGACACTACCCCTAATAGCAAGTATAAGACTGAAACTTAATAACTTCATAAACATGCAATGAAGACATAAAATTTCCCAAATAACAATTTGCCAGAGCATTTAAATTGAAGTTTGGGGTTTTTTTAAGTGAAATAAAATTGCGGACCCTATCAAATACAAATGTAAGGCGTAAAAATCTGGGGCTGTCAGAAGTTGCAAAAGCTGAATACACTTCAATCATTTGAGAATAGTTGCATGCAATGATGCAGTACAATAATGAACATGTCCAACATTGTAGCATGGCAGTACAGAAGATACTCTCACAAATTCTCTAATGCAACAAGCAGAATTTTAAAGTCACTTAGTGTTAACCTTTGACAGTGGATGACAAAAAAAAAAGACTGCATTGTATGAAGAAAAAAATATTCAAATAGAAAAGGAGGGAGGAAAGAGGGATCAAAAGAAGTTAATTATTATATCTGAGTCAATCATACTTAACCTTGAAAGTTGCAGCAGCATCTGCAGAAATGTCGAAATTTGGAAGTTGTATATAATCAAAGAATTTCTTCACGTGTGGTGATTCCAGGACATATCTTCCATCAAACCAGATAAATGAGTGCATAAAACATTGGCAAAACACCATTGAAAAAATTAAAAAAGAAGAAGAAGATGGAAGCTGATAGTTGATAAAAGCAGTTCCAGATCAACAAATTAAAATGAGTGTTCTAGATGTTGACTTCACAATACACTTTGACATGTTTATGTAAAGATAAATGGATCATAATTTTTAGTATACAAAGTCTAAACAGACAAACAATTTTTTAGGACTTTCAGGAAAAGATTACTCTCTCAATTAGAGATGATATTGATAGTCGGATATAGATTAAACCACCCAGTTGATTCTGCTTACCTTGCAACACTCTGGTGACGGATGCACTCCTTCAACATTACACCATAGTGCAAAGCCATGTCTGTGTTTTCATAACTAAAGAAGCAAAACACAAGAGTTAGAAGATGCCAAGTAGTATAGTGTACAAGACAATCATTTAAAGATTCTGTAAACAGCAACATCCTCTTGCATTATACATCTAGAAGAAAGGCATTACTTGTCAAACAGATCACATCTAGAAGAAAGGCATCACTCGTCAAACAGATCATTAATGGAATCTTTATACAGATAATCGATGCTCAAACTAAATGGGATGTGATAATTAAGATACCAATAGCTATCCATAAGATTTCAGAAACTATGCAGCAAGTTAAAAATTTAACCCATGAACCATCTCAATAATATTTGATGAACTATTGAATGGAATCATTGTAATCGAAACCCCCAACACTCTCCAGGGTTAATGGCTTACCCTGCTATCAAAATATCTAAAAGATCTGTATTTTTCTCCAAGTAGTCTGATGCAATCAATCTTGAATTAACTTGTTGCCTTTGTAGATTTGCAACAACCTGAGTGGCATCTTTTCGGGTCTGCAAAAGGAAACATTTTCATGCTAAATGACAAAAAAGGGAGACACTGGCAGTTAAGGGTAAATTCCGTCCAGTTGGGAATTTAATCCAACAGGTTCACCCAGGCAAGCATAAAGCACAAGTGTCACTAAACCAAACCATTATGAAAGAACAAGGAAAAAGAACAGTATCACCTCATAAATCTGATAGCTAATTCAAGATAACAATCTACATAGCTCTCAACAATAATCCTGTGAGTGCTTACCTCTAAGTTCAATTTTGGAAGACAGATGATCAAAAGACGAAGTGTGTTCTCTCTGAAGAACTCCTGAGTCAATTGTGCACACGCTTCTGACACTGGTTCAGATTCACTATTTCCATAAAGAATTGACTTTAACTCCCTGGTATTTTTAGCTAATTCTGCCATCTGTGTTAGAATATATAACTGTAAATATCAGATTCCACAAATAAAATGCTTGACAGAAGCTCAAATGTCCCAGTAGCCCTACTAAAGATAATAACTTATCAAAACAAGAAACACAAGCAAGAAATTATATGACGAACCTGATGCATGTTCATCACACTCTTATACCTACACTCACCAAAACTCAGTAGGGCTATTCTTCTACCGTGAACAAACAAGTTGAAACAAATCAATGACAAATATAGCACCATAGATCAGACCTCATTCTCAAACCTACAATCAAAGTTTCCACTTTGAATCCCTCGACAGATAAAGCCACTAACAAGTTAAAATCTTTAAACTCAACTCACTGCCATCAAATCAAAATCCTCTCATAACACACACACCCAGCCACACTGAAGTTAAACTTGATCAGCAAAAGAACCCCATCGCAATCAAATAAGCACTTATTTAGGTAAAGATCACAGCATATCAAAGCATATCATAACATACCCTAATCTAAAATCAAATCTTCCATCAAAAACCATCCCTTAAACACCCTCACTTTTTTCACAAAGTTTCAAACTTTCGCATCCAAAACAAAAAAATAAAAACAACCCTGATCCCAAAACAATCTCAGATCAATCAAAACCCACCCAATTCAGAGAAAAAACAAAAAAAAAACAAACACAAACACATAAAATTATACAGGAATGAATAAAGATAATGCCAACCTTCTCTTCTCGTTTTGAATCAGACAAAGAAGATGAACTCCGATCAACATAGATTAACAGATCGCGAGTCTGTCTAACAACATCGACAGGAGTTCTCGGCTTTGACTTGAAAAGTCCCTTCATCCTATTCGAATCACCCACTAAATGTCCCGATTTCGAACTCAACAGCCCTGAATGTCTCTTTGTTGCTGCTGCTGCTGCCGCTACCGGAGATTGTGGTGGTGGAGAGAATTTCTTCACCACTACCTCCTCCCGTGCTGCTGCAGCAGCGCGTTTTGACACGCAGACTCCTATTTTTCCTCCCTTTATAAACCCCACAAAACACAAGAAAGTGATTGCTTTCTATCAACTAAAAGGGTTCACGTTTTACTTGTTTTTAGCCACCAATTTTGCTTTTGGATTATTGATTTTTTATGGGATTTGATTTACGAGAGAGGAAAATGTGTGCTTGATTTTGTTTGTGTGAAATCCGACGGTTCTGTTTCTTTTTTTGGGGCCTTACATAGATAGACTATTAGTCGACACAAACGGTTACAGTACAGTAACTGAGGTCGAAGTGGAAAACATTGTCCTAAAGGGTTAGATTATGTTACAAGGATAAGATTCATTTATTCTTGTGTTTTTGGATTAAGAAACATATTTTTTAAATCTAATTTGAAAATATATGGAGGCAAATTTTAATTATGGATTAAATGGATTGGCTTGGATTAATTTAAATTAACTTAAAATTTTTTATTTTATAAAAAATAAAAATAATAAAATTTTTGATGTCTCATCAAATTAGTTATTTTTTTTTTATTTTTATTAAAATTCAACTTGATATAGATTCTAAATTATTTAGGTCATAGATTAACCTTGTCGAGTCTGAAGGCACTGCCTAGAACTAGCTAGTTTGATTAAATTTATTTACAAAGGTTTTTGAATTTTGATACTGACACATATACAATGATAATATTATTAGATATATATAGGTGTAAAATGCGTAATATTTTCTTTTAGAAATACGATCATTCTAAGTATTTTAAATTTTAATTTAATTTCAATATAAGTAGTTGAATTTAAAATAATTAAATTAAAAAATCTTTGCACAGCGATATATAGAGTTTCATTTCTCAACAATCAGTAGTATCTCTAAAGTATATTTCTTCCCCATACTGCGAGTGAAAGGGGAAATATACAGACTACTATCAAAGCAGCCAAAAGTGAGATTTACTATATCCATGTAAATTATATCTCCCATCTCTACGAATACGAAGGAACTTTGCTAATTCTATCTACACAATCGCTTTTTAAGAAAAAAGATATTGTATTTTTCAGGTGTATATATATTTTGACTATAGTATTAGAGAGAATTATATAAATTACATACTTCATCTAATTATTTAAGTTTTTTAAGTTTTTAAATTAAGATAGTTCTTTGTTATAATATCAAAACCTAGGAGTGATCATTTTCGATTCGGTTCGGTTTTTATCAAAAAAAATAATCAAATCAGTTTTTTTATTTTAAAAAAACCAAGACCAGTTCAAACCGACCGATTTCGGTTCGGTTATTTTAGAACAAAAACCAGCTTTTTTAGTTTGACTCGGTTTTTCAGTTTGGCTCGGTTTTTTTCCGGTTTGGCTCGGTTTTTTCAGTTCGGTTTGGTTTTTTCGATTTCAGGCTTATAAAATCAAACCGGTCGGTTTTTTAAAAATTCTAATCAGTTTAATTGGTTTTTCTCACGGTTTGGTTTTTTCGATTATTTTTTTTTCCGGTTTTTTCGGTTTAATCGGTTTTTTAGTTTTTTTCTCACTTCTATCAGAGCCTTTTTGATTAAACAGTTATAAGTTCATATCTCACCATTCTCTTTCTATTTGATAAAAATTAAGTATAAAATAGTATGCGTCTGTGTAAGTTTCAAGTCCAAATAATTTTCATGTGATAAGGTATGTTAAAGATAATTATATAAATCATATTTTAGAATTTCACCTAATAGTTTAATCTTGAAAGTTGAAATGATTTTTTTGGTAAGAAGAAGTGAAAAAATAGATTAGTAATGCTTAGTTAGAGAGGTATGAAATTATTAGGAATGTTGGGATATCAATCACATATGCTTTAAAGTTTCAATTTATGTGTGTTTTTTTTTATACAAATGTGATATGATTTTTACAAAGATAGGTAATCTTATTGTGTGTGTGTGTGATTATATAAAAAAATAATTATTGATTTGAATCCAATGGTTTGGATTTATTATATATTTATTATGTTCTTAAGAATATACGAGAATCTGATCTATTCTTAGAAAATGTTTGGTGTGATTTGTTTTTTGGAAATTCATTAAGTTGTTTTTCAATTTTTGACTAAAAATAATTATAAATATGTTTGGATAAAATTGATTCCAAAATTAATTAATCATTTTCTTTTTTTATGGATTGGAAAATTGATTCCAAAATACCATGTAGTGATTGTCAAATTAATTATTTTTAAAAAAGCACCGCTTACTCTTATAGTCAATGCTTTCCAAAGAAGCTGTGTGCAGGCCATCTCAATATGGCAATCCAGCCAAAGACTAATGAACTCCTTCCCAACTTGTGATTTCACTGTAGTTACAAATCTTGAATTATTCTGGCAAGTCGATTTAAAATCCGGTTAACATAGAGTTATTGATTAGGGTTAAAGAAAAAAAAGTTTCAATTAACTCAATTAAAATTTTGGGTTAATCTCCTGACTATGTTAATGTGTGTTTAATTCGATCAAAATTCAATTTTTAATTTATAAATTTTTTTAAAATTGTTTTTGATGAAAATTAAATTACTTTATATTTTTTTAAAACTATTTTTAGAGTTAATCTAAACTATAACTTGAATCTTATCTTGAATAGATATTTAGTTTTGTTTTTTTTTTTTTTTTTTGAATCTTATCTTATCTTGAATGGATAACCAATAATCTTATCCTCTCTCTTTTGTTTTTTGTTTTTTTTTTTTTTTTGAGTCGTTTAAGACTAAATATTGGTGTGTACTTTCATTCACCAAGGCCATGAAATTAGATCCTGACAGTGAAATAGCTAGCTCCGACGAAGAGTAGCTTCCCAAAACTACAATAAATCACATGAATTATTCTATAAATATCCCTCCAATTCCCTCTATTATTAGTTTTCAAAATTAAACCTGATGAACACCTTTTACTTTAAATAAAATGCTTTTGTGCTGAAAACAACTGTTTAAGTTTTGAAAAAATTATTCTGAAAAAAATTGATTAAATTCTTACATTCATCGGTTGAACAAACCAATAAGTTAGAAAAAATAATTTTTCATGGATGAAATTCAAACCCATATTTAAGTCGGTAAAAAATAATGTATTGTAGCTCAAAAAATTATATTATAATAAATTCACACTTAGGCTCAGCCCTGAGTAGATTCACACGCTTATTGGTTAAAGTCCAAAACCTACTTTTCTGTAAAATGGGTGCTAGATATATTCTGCAACTCATTAAAAAGAGAGATATAATAGAATCAATAAAGAAAAGAATTTTAAAATAAATTGGGAATTTTGTTATGGACAATTAATATATATACATGAAAGTGCTATTTTTAAAAAAACTCCCAAGTTTATAAAATCAAGGAGCATTGATTTATTTCTATTTTCTAAGATTTCTTACGATTTTCTTTCCAAAATCTTGTCCTTCCTCCATGTTCACCAAAAGCAAACACACCCTCTTAATACCACACCACAGCCATTAATTCCCTCTCATTCATTCTTCGCAATTCCTTCAGATTCTTGAAGCGACAAAAACGTTACTATGAAACGACAAACACTAGCCCTCTCCCTCCTCTTCATCGCCATAACTATGGTGGTGGTTGATGTAACGCTGGCTGACGGATGGATTCCAATAAAGAACTTGGAAAACAAGCACGTGGTAAAGATTGCAGAGTTCGCTGTAAAAGAGCATAACAGGCAAGCTGGATCCGAGTTGAGGCTATATAGTATCCATAAAGGGGAATTGCAGGTCAAAGAAGGCACGGATTATCGGCTTCTTTTGGCAGTGATAGGGGCTGGTGGACTGCATGAGGCTGTTGTGCATGAGAGTTATGATTATTCGACGGTTCTAATATCTTTTGTGCCTTTAAATGGTTAAGGAAAAAAGAACTAATAAATGTGGTGAATTAAATATAATAAAAGCTAGTTTGGTGTGTTTTTGAATATGAAATGTGTTATTTTCGTTATACGTGTTGTCATTTTAGATTTTTTTTATTATTTATCTTATATATATATCCACGTTAAGGAGGTTAGTATATGTATTTTTCTTTTTTTTTCTTTTGCAGTTCAACCTGTTTTTAAAGTATTTTTTAAATTTTTTTGAAAAGATATTAAATTGTTTTAAATTTTTTTTAATAATTTTAATGTATTAGTATTAAAAATTAAAAAATATTATTTTAATATATTTATAATTAAAAAAATATTTTCTCAAAAATATT
>Ga0307518_10000486_pt1 | contig 30309 bp, 25 predicted proteins | sample 25_EM_MG_FD_203889 | JGI IMG/M metagenome (GOLD analysis project Ga0307518, IMG submission 203889) | Populus trichocarpa ectomycorrhiza microbial communities from riparian zone in the Pacific Northwest, United States - 25_EM | ecosystem: Host-associated > Plants > Roots > Unclassified | place... | reverse complement strand
AAGATCATCGCGCATCAGCCACCGATCACCACGTAAGACACGCTCTTAGTCCTCTGAATGCGGTGGTTCGTCATGCCAACGACCGCATTCAGAGGACGAAATGCGTCAGTACTCGTCGTGGCGCTTCCACCAGTGCCCGGGGCCGTCGGTCCCGCGGCCGGCCTCCTCCCAGGCCTCCTGCCGCCCGAACGGCGTCAGGTCCAGGTAGCGCAGCGTCCCCACCAGCTGGTCCGCGCCGCGACCGGTGGTGAAGTACGTCCGGAACACGTCGTCGCCGTCGCGCAGGAAGACGCTGACGCCGAAGCCGCCGTCGATACCGCAGTCCGGGTTGAAATCGCCGAGGGTCGAGACCCAGGGCACGGTCCAGCCCATGCGCTCCTTGTACCGCTCGATCTCGGGCAGCGAAGCCGGCGCGACGACGTACAGCGTGGTGTCGCGGGCGTGCAGATGCGCGGGGTGGCCGAGGTTGTCCACGACCATCGAGCAGCCGGGGCAGCCCGCCTTCTGCCCGGGGCCGAGCATGAAGTGGTACACGATGAGCTGCCGTCGCCCCTCGAAGAGGTCCAGCAAGGTCATCTTGCCCTGGGGGCCTTCGAATGCGTAGCCGCTGTCGAAGCGGACCATCGGCAGGCGTCGCCGTTCGGCGGCGACGGCGTCCGCGGCACGGGTGAGCTCTTTCTCCTTCGCCAGCAACGCGTCTCGGGCGATCTGCCATTCGTCGGCCGGGACGATCGACGGCAGGGTGGCGGTCTCAGGCATCGTTTTCGCCTTTCTGAAGGTCGGCCAGGTGTTCTTCCATGCGGTCGAAACCGCCTTCCCAGAAGCGCCGGTAGCGCTCGACCCACTCGGAGACGTCGCCGAGCGGAGCGGCCTCCAGCCGGCAGGGCCGCCACTGCGCCGTCCGGCTCCGGCTGATCAAGCCCGCGCGCTCGAGGACCTTGAGGTGTTTCGAGACGGCTTGGAGGCTGACCGGAAAGGGTTCGGCCAGCTCGTTGACGCTGGCCTCGCCGGTGGCGAGCCGGGCGAGGATCGCCCGCCGGGTGGGATCCGCCAGGGCGGCGAACGTGGCGCTGAGCTGATCAGTGGTCATCGCTGCTCAATCAATCGGTTGTTTAACCTTCGGGTTGAATATACTGGTGCGAGTCGATCTGTCAAGGATGGGTGAGAGCGTCGTCACGCAAGTGGATGGGTTTAAAACAGTAGGAAGTCCTAGTATTTTGGAGGGATGAGCAGCGACCTGCACCGCCCCGTGAACCCCGTTCGCTTCGTGACGGCGTCGAGCCTCTTCGACGGACACGACGCGTCCATCAACATCATGCGGCGGATCCTGCAGTCGCAGGGCGCGGAGGTCGTGCACCTCGGGCACAACCGGTCGGTCGACGAGGTCGCCACCGCGGCCATCGCCGAGGACGTCCAGGGCGTGGCCATCAGCGCCTACCAGGGCGGGCACGTCGAGTACTTCAGCTACCTGGTCGAGCTGCTCAACGAGCGCGGCGCCGGGCATATCAAGGTGTTCGGCGGCGGTGGCGGCGTCATCGTCCGCGAGGAGATCGACCTGCTGCACTCGCGGGGTGTCGCGCGGATCTTCTCGCCCGAGGACGGCTACGAGATGGGCCTCCCAGGCATGATCAACCTGATGATCAAGGCCTGCGACACGGACCTGTCCGCGCAGTCGCCCGGCTCGCTGGACAAACTGCTTTCGGGTGACATCCCGGCGCTGTCGCGGGTCATCACACAGCTTCAGCGCGAGGCGCTGCCGCAGGACGTGCTCGACAAGATCACCGAGACCGCCAAGTCGCGGACCGTGCCGGTCCTCGGCATCACCGGGACGGGTGGTTCCGGCAAGTCGTCGCTCACCGACGAGCTGATCCGCCGGTTCCGGCTGGACCAGGAGGACAAGCTCCGCATCGCCGTGCTCGCCGTCGACCCGTCGCGCCGCAAGGGCGGGGGAGCGCTGCTCGGCGACCGCATCCGGATGAACTGCCTCGACGGCAGCCCCGTCTACTTCCGTTCCCTCGCCACGCGGACCACCAGCGGCGAGATCCCCACCGGGCTTTCCGAGTCCATCCTCGCCTGCAAGGCCGCCGGGTTCGACCTCGTGATCGTCGAGACGCCCGGTATCGGGCAGGGCGACGCCGGCATCGTCGACTACGTGGACCAGTCGCTGTACGTCATGACGCCGGAGTTCGGCGCGGCGTCGCAGCTGGAGAAGATCGACATGCTCGACTTCGCCGACGCGGTGGCGATCAACAAGTTCGAGCGCCGCGGCGCCGAAGACGCCCGCCGCGACGTCGCCCGCCAGCTCGTGCGCAACCGCGAAGCGTTCAGCTCCTCGCCCGAGGACATGCCGGTCTACGGCACCAGCGCCGCGAAGTTCAACGACGACGGCGTCACCGCGCTCTACCAGCACCTGCGCGATACCCTCGCCGAACGCGGGCTGACCGTTTCGCCCGGCGTGCTCCCGAAGGTCGAGGGCAAGGTCTCCACCGACGCCAGCACGATCATCCCGGCCAACCGGACGCGCTATCTCGCGGAGATCTCCGAGACCGTCCGCGGCTATCACGCCAAGACCGAGCAGCAGGTCGCCGCGCTGCGCAAACGCGAGCACCTCGCCGCCGCCAAGGAGGCGCTGGCCGCCGTCGACGCGAGCACCGACGCGCTCGACGGCCTGCTCGCCGCCGCCGAGTCCGATGTGGACGGTGAAGCGACGAACCTGCTGGCCCGCTTCCAGGAGCTCGCCGAGTCCTACCGCGCCGACGAGCTGGTCGTGAAGATCCGCGACAAGGAACTGCACACCCAGCTCTGGCGCGACACGTTGTCCGGCAACCGGATCCCGCGCGTGGCGCTGCCGCGGTACACCGAATCCGGTGAGCTGCTGTCGTTCCTGCGCCGCGAGCACCTGCCCGGATACTTCCCTTACACCGCGGGTGTTTTCCCGTTCAAGCGCGAGGGTGAGGACCCGGCGCGCATGTTCGCGGGCGAGGGCGACCCGTTCCGGACCAACAAGCGGTTCAAGCTCCTGTCGGCCGATTCCGACGCGAAGCGCCTTTCGACCGCCTTCGACTCGGTGACGCTGTACGGGCACGACCCGCACACCCGCCCCGACATCTACGGCAAGGTCGGCACCTCGGGCGTCTCCATCGCGACGCTGGAGGACATGGAGGTGCTCTACGACGGTTTCGACCTGACGTCGCCGAGCACGTCGGTGTCGATGACGATCAACGGGCCGGCGCCGACGATCCTCGCGTTCTTCCTCAACACCGCGATCGACCAGCGGATGGCGGCGTTCAGGGCCGAGCACGGCCGCGAGCCGTCCGGAACCGAGGCCGCCGAACTGCGCGAATGGGCGCTGCGCAACGTCCGCGGCACCGTGCAGGCGGACATCCTCAAGGAGGACCAGGGGCAGAACACCTGCATCTTCTCCACCGAGTTCAGCCTGCGCATGATGGCCGACATCCAGGAATGGTTCATCGAGCACGGCGTCCGGAACTTCTACTCGGTGTCGATCTCCGGCTATCACATCGCCGAGGCCGGGGCGAACCCGATCTCGCAGCTGGCGTTCACCCTGTCGAACGGTTTCACCTACGTCGAGAGCTACCTCGCGCGCGGGATGGACATCGACGACTTCGCGCCGAACCTGTCGTTCTTCTTCTCCAACGGCATGGACGCCGAGTACTCGGTGCTGGGCCGGGTCGCGCGCCGGATCTGGGCGGTCGCGATGCGGGAGCGCTACGGCGCCAACGAGCGCTCGCAGAAGCTCAAGTATCACGTGCAGACCTCCGGCCGGTCGCTGCACGCGCAGGAGATGAGCTTCAACGACATCCGCACCACGCTGCAGGCGCTGTGCGCGCTGTACGACAACGCGAACTCCTTGCACACCAACGCTTTCGACGAGGCGATCACCACGCCGTCGGAGAGTTCGGTGCGGCGCGCGATGGCCATCCAGATGATCATCAACAAGGAGTGGGGCCTGTCGAAGAACGAGAACCCGCTGCAGGGCTCGTTCATCATCGACGAGCTGACCGACCTGGTCGAAGAGGCCGTGCTGCTGGAATTCGACCGGATCTCCGAGCGTGGCGGCGTGCTGGGCGCGATGGAGACCGGTTACCAGCGCGGCAAGATCCAGGACGAGTCGATCCTCTATGAACGTCAGAAGCACGACGGCACGCTGCCGATCGTCGGCGTCAACACCTTCCGCAACCCGAACGGCGGCGAGAACGACGTCGAGGTGGAACTCGCGCGGGCGACCGAGGACGAGAAGCGTTCGCAGCTGGAGCGGCTCGAGGACTTCCAGACCCGGCACCACGCCGAGGCGCAGGTCGCGCTCAAGACGCTGCGCGAGGCCGCGACCCGCGGCGGCAACCTGTTCGGTGTCCTGATGGACGCGGCGCGGGTGTGCTCGCTCGGCCAGATCACGGAGGCGTTCTTCGAAGTGGGCGGGCAATACCGGCGCAACGTCTAGCGGGCGGGAATATCGCGGCGCGTGTCCGGGTAGTTGCTGAACATGGAGATCGGAATCGCCACCTTCATCACCGATGAAGGCATCAGGCCGGACGTCCTCGCCGCAGCAGCCGAAGAGCGCGGGTTCAGCTCGCTCCACATCGCGGAGCATTCGCATATCCCGGTCAGCCGGGAAACGCCGTACCCGGGCGGTGGCGAGCTGCCGCGCGTGTACTACCGGTCCCTGGACCCGTTCGTCGCGCTGACGGCGGCGGCCGGGGCCACCTCGACCCTGAAGCTGGGGACGGGCGTCGCGTTGCTGCAGCAGCGCGACGTCATCCACACGGCGAAAGAAGTCGCTTCGCTGGACCTGGTTTCGCGAGGCCGGTTCGTCTTCGGCGTCGGCGTCGGGTGGAACCGGGAGGAAATGCGCAATCACGGCACGGATCCGCGCACCCGCGGCGCGCTCGTCGACGAGCAGCTCGCCGCGTTGAAGGAGATCTGGACGAAGGACGAGGCCGAATTCCACGGCGAGCACGTCGACTTCGACCCGATCTTCTCGTGGCCGAAGCCGGTGCAGAAACCGCATCCGCCCCTCTACATCGGTGGCGCGGGGGAGAAGGCGATGCGGCGGATCGCCAAGTACGGCGATGGCTGGCTGCCGCACGCGTACACCCCGCCGGAGGAGCTCCGCCGGGCCCGCCAGTGGCTGGCGGACCAGGGACGCGACGACATCAAGTTCTCGGCCTTCGGTGCCAGTCCGGAAGAGGACGCGCTGGACAGGCTCGTCGAGGGTGGCGTCGACGAGGCGACGCTCTTCCTGCCGACCGAGCCCGAAGCGGCGACACTGGACCGACTCGACCAGTTCGCGAAGGTCGCCGAGAGCTTTCGAAAGGGGCAGCAGGCGTGACTGAGGTTCAAATCGGCTTGGCCGCGGCGCTGGAGCAGTTCTCTCCGCGCGAGTCGATCCGGCTGGCCGCCCTGGCCGAACAGCACGGGTTCTCCGGCCAGATGGCGGCCGACCACTTCCAGCCGTGGGTCCCTCAACAGGGTGAAGCGTCCTTCGTGTGGAGCGTGCTCGCGTCGTTGGCGGAGAACACCACGGGCGACCTCGGGCCGGGCGTGACCTGCCCGTCGTTCCGGCTGCACCCGTCGATGGTCGCGCAGGCCGCGGCGACGCTGGAGGCGACCTACCCGGGCCGGACCTGGCTCGGCATCGGGTCCGGCGAGGCGCTCAACGAGCACATCATCGGCGGCTACTGGCCCGAAGCGCCCGAGCGGGTCCGGCGGATGTTCGAGGCGCTCGAGGTCATCCGGAAGCTGTTCACCGGCAAGGACGTCAAGCACAGCGGCGAGTTCTTCAAACTGCACACCACCCGGCTGTGGACGCTGCCGGACGAGCCGCCGCCGATCTACATCGCGTCGGCCGGTCCGTACACCTCGCGCAAGACCGGTGAGCTCGCGGACGGGCTGATCACGCCGGGCGCGTCGATCGAGAAGCTGGCGGGGATCCTTGACAACTTCGGCACCGGTGCGCGCAAGGCGGGCAAGGACCCGGACTCGATGCCGAAGCTGCTGCAGGTGCACCTGTCGTGGGCCGAGGACGACGAGACGGCGTGGGCCAACGCGCTCGACCAGTGGCCCAACGGCGGTATGAAGTTCCCGAAGGCCGACATCCGCTCGCCGTTCGACTTCGCGCAGATGGCGAAACTGGTGCGGCGTGAGGACTTCGAGGGGCGCATGGTCGTCTCGTCCGATCCGGACGTGCACCGCGCGGCGCTGCAGAAGTACGTCGACGCCGGCTTCAACCGGATCTACATCCACAACGTGGGCCGGAACCAGGACGAGTTCATCGAGACCTTCGGGCGGGACGTGCTGCCGAAGCTGACCGCCTGACCCGCCTCGTGAGTGGTAAGGACGGTTCTAACCGTCCTTACCACTCACGAGGTCTTCAGACGTTCTTGTCCAGCAGCAGGTGTACCGACAGCTCCAGCCGGTTCGCGACGTCGGCCGCCGACGCGCGCCGCGTCACCCAGGCGACCAGGTTCGCCATCCAGACGTCGGCGATGACGTGGAAGATGTCGCGGTCGGCCTCGGTCGGATCCTCGATGCCCATGGCCTTGGCGAACATGTTCTCCATCAGCCGCCCGACCTGCTCGACCTCGGCGGCCGCGGTCGTGTCGGCGAACATGAACGCGCGGACCATCGCCTCGGTCAGATGCGGGTCCCGCTGCATCAGCCGGGTGTTGCGGCCGAGGACGAACATCAGCCGCTCGCTCGGGGTGTCGCCGGGGATGGCGGCGCGGTCGAGTTTCTCCTGCGCGCGCTCGAATTCCCTGGCCAGCCCGGAAACCAGCAGGTGGATCTTCGACGGGAAGTAGCGGTACAGCGTGCCGAGCGCGACGTCCGCCTTCTCGGCGACCGCCCGCATCTGGACCGCGTCGTAGCCGCCTTTCGCGGCGAGGGTCAGGGTCGCGTCGATGATGCGGCGCCGCCGGTCGCGTTGTGCCGCGGAGCCGAGTTCCTCGCCGCCCAGCGCGGAGAGACCGTTGCCGCTTCGCGCCTTCGCGCTCGTGGGTGCCTTGGCCTTCCCTGGCATCGCCACGTCCCCCTTCTTCGGAACTTGTTCCACTTTCCTCACGTAGCGTACCTAAGCGGACGAACTGTTCAAGACGTGACCCACTGGGCAAGAAACTGTAACACGTTCTACACTCGCGGGTAGGTCCGGCGAGGAGGTCTCACCCGTGTCGATCGCGCTCACCGAAGAACAAGCGGCCTTGGCCGCGTCGATCCGCGCCTGGGCGGCCTCCGCCCGTCCCGTCGACGCCGTCCGAAGTGGCCGGATCGCCGAGCCGCCGCCAGGGCTGGCGGAACTCGGCCTGTTCGGCGTGGCGATTCCCGAAGACGTCGGCGGCGCCGGCGGCACGCTCGCCGATCTTGCCGCCGGGCTCGCCGAAGCAGCCGAAGCACTCGTACCCGGCCCCGTCCTCGGGACCGCGTTGGGCGGCGCGTTGCTCGCGACGGTTCCCCAGGCCGCCAAGGAGATCCTGCCCGATATCGCGGACGGGACCGAACGGCTGGCGGTGGTGCTGGGCGGCGGTTTCCGTATCGCGGACGCGGTCGTCGACGGCGAATCGGGACCGGCTCTCGATGTTCACCCGTCGGCGTGGACGCTGGTCTCCGACGGCGCCGTCTCCGCGCTCATCCCGCCCGGCGCGTCCGGAATGGACATCGGGCGGAGCGAGCCGTTCGATCTCTCGCGGCCGGTCGGCCGGGTCCGGTGCTCGAAGGTGCGGGCCGAAGCGGTTTTCGAGGCACTGCCGGTGGATTCCTACGCCGCCACGCTCGGTGCCGCCGAAGCCGCGGGGATCGCCCGATGGTGTCTTCGGACCGCCGTCGAGTACGCGAAAGTGCGGGAACAGTTCGGCCGTCCGATCGGGTCGTTCCAGGCGATCAAACATCTGTGCGCGGAAATGCTGTGCCGGGCCGAAGCCGCCGACGCGCTCGCGTGGGACGCGGCGCGAGCGGCCGAAGACCCCGCGCAGCACGCCCTCGCGGCCGCGACGGCGGCGGCCTGCGCGCTCGACGCGGCCGTGGCCAACGCGAAGGACTGCATCCAGGTCCTCGGTGGCATCGGATTCACCTGGGAGCATGACGCGCACTTCTATCTGCGTCGCGCCATCGCGCTGCGGCAGTGGCTCGGCGGTTCCGCGCGCTGGCGCCGTCGTGCGGCCGAACTCGCACTGCGCGGCGACCGCCGGACCTTGAGCGTCGACGTCGGTGAGGACGCCGGACTTCGTGACCTGGTCGAAGAAATCGCCGCGTCGCCCGAGCCGGAGCGGCGGGTCGCGCTGGCCGATTCGGGTCTGCTCGCCCCACATTGGCCCGCCCCGTACGGCAGGGGCGCCACGGCCGCCGAACAGCTGCGGATCGACGCCGCGCTCGACGCCGCGGGTGTCCGCCGTCCGGATCTGGTCATCGGCGGCTGGGCCGTGCCGACGTTGCTGGAGCACGGCTCCCCGGCGCAGCGCGAACGTTTCGCCGCACCGACTTTGCGCGGCGAGATCATCTGGTGCCAGCTGTTCAGCGAGCCGGGGGCGGGTTCGGATCTCGCGTCGCTGCGCACGACGGCCCGGCGCGCCGACGGCGGATGGCTGCTCAACGGCCAGAAGGTGTGGACGTCGCTCGCGCGCGAAGCCGACTGGGCGATCTGCCTGGCGCGCACCGACGCGGACGCGCCGAAACACAAGGGGATCACCTACTTCCTGGTCGACATGACCGCCGACGGGATCAGTACGCGGCCTCTGCGCGAGATCACCGGCGACGCCGTCTTCAACGAGGTGTTCCTCGACGACGTGTTCGTCCCGGACGAGATGGTGGTCGGGGAGATCGACGGCGGCTGGCGGCTCGCGCGGACGACGCTGGCGAACGAACGGGTCGCCCTCGGGAGCGGTTCGGCGGTGGGGGAGGGCGTCGAGAACCTGCTCGCCACGCTCGGCGAGGACGCCGATCGGGAGCGGCTCGGCGCGCTGATCGCCGACGGGAGCGCGTGTTCGGTGCTGGACCTGCGGGCGACGCTGCGGCGGCTCGACGGGCAAGACCCCGGCGCCGAGTCGAGTGTGCGCAAGCTGCTGGGCGTGCGGCATCGGCAGGCGGTGGCGGAGTTCGCGCTGGAGTCGCTCGGTGAGCGCGCCCTCGTGGACGGCGACCCGGCGCAGCACGAGTTCCTGCTGACCCGGTGCCTCAGCATCGCGGGCGGGACGACCCAGGTGCTGCTGTCGCTGACGGCCGAGCGGTTGCTGGGGCTGCCTCGGTCCTGAAAGTCCCTGTCACGGCCTTTTCGCGTGCCATGAAAGGTCCCTTCCTCGCAAAATTTGCCAGGAAGGGACCTTTCATGGCACCGCCGCCCGAGAGATGTCGGTCCCGTGCTCTAACGTGCGGGTCGTGGAGTTCGGCACAGGAACCCAGGCCACCTTCGTCCCCTCGGATCCTCCGCGGGACGGAGTGCTGGCGCTCTGGGGAGACGGCGTAGCGGGTGACACCGCGATCGAACTCGTGCTTCCGGCGGGCAAGGTTTTCCGGCGCACGAAGGTCGACGCGGCACTCGTCCCGTTGTCACGCGCGATTCCGCGGCTGCTCACCGCGGAGGGCGAGCTGAGCCCGGCCATCGCCGCGTGGTCGGCGGTCGCCGAGGCCGGGGTGAACCTCATCGCCCGCGGCAGGCTGCTGCCCGCGGCCTCACCCGGCGGGGTGGATTCGTGGCGGGTCGGCCCGCTCGACGTGGCCGACGAGGAGATGCTGCGCGGGCTCGCCGCCGCGCTGCCGCCCGAGGCGCACGCGCTGCCGTTGTCCGGGCTGAAACGGATCCGGCTGCATTCGCCCGAGTCGTTGATCCGCGCGCTCTGGGACGCGACGGCGGACGTGCTGGTCCGCACGCCGGCCGCGAGTGTCGCGGCGGGTGGCCCGGCGTTCGCGGCCGCCCAGCCGACGCTGGTCGGGCCGGACGGTGCCGCGTGGCTGGCGGAACTGAGCGCCCGGCAGGCCCAGGGCGCGCATCTCATTCTGCGCATGGAGGTCCATGAACCCGAAGAGCCCGAAGACGAGCCGACCTTCGAAGCCGTCCTCGCCGTGCGGAGCGCCGCCGACCCGAGCCTGATCGTCGAGGCGGCGACGTTGTGGGACGCGCCGGAGGCCGTGCTGGAACGGATGGGGGAGCAGGTCGAGACCCAGCTGCTGCTCGGCCTGCGCCGAGGCGCCAGGGCGTGGGCGCCGCTCGGCCGCATGCTCCAGTCCGCCGCGCCGACCGGGCTGGCGCTGGACTACGACGAGGTCGTCGACCTGCTGACCCACGGGGACGCGGCGCTGGGCGGGGCCGGCATCGAGGTGCAGTGGCCGAAAGACCTCTTCGCGGGCGAGCTCAAGGCGAAGGCGAGCGCGACGCAGGCTCCGGGCAGCGTCACCGGGCCCGAGTTCACGCTCAAGAGCCTGCTGCGGTTCCAGTGGCGGATGAGCCTCGGCGACGAAGACCTCACCGACGCCGAGGTCACCGCGCTCGCGGAGGCGAAGCGGCCGCTGGTGCGGCTGCGGGGCAAATGGGTCAAGGTCGACGCGCGCCTGATCGCCAAGGTGCGCGCCCACCGGGCGAAGAAGCTCACCGGGGCCGAGGCGCTGGCCGCGGCGCTCACCGGTGAACTGGAGCTGGACGGCGAAAAGGTCGAGTTCACCGCCCCGTCGGCGCTGACGGGGCTGCTCCAGCGAATCCGCGAAAGCGCCGCGGAACCGATCGAGCAGCCCGCGGAGCTGAAGGCCACCCTGCGGCCGTACCAGAAGGCGGGCCTGGCGTGGCTGGCGACGATGACCGGGCTCGGTCTCGGCGCCTGCCTCGCCGACGACATGGGGCTCGGCAAGACGATCCAGCTCATCTCCCTGCACCTGCACCGCCGCCCGCGCGGTGAGGGGCCGACGCTCGTCCTGTGCCCGACGTCGTTGCTGGGCAACTGGGAACGGGAATTCGCCCGGTTCGCGCCGGACATCCCGGTGCGCCGGTTCCACGGTGGCGGGCGGCATCTCGACGAGGTCGCGCCGGACGAGGTCGTGCTCGCCACGTACGGCGTGCTCCGCCGCGATCGCGCGGCACTGTCCGAAGTGGACTGGGGGATGATCGCCGCCGACGAGGCGCAGCACGTCAAGAACCCGCTTTCGGTCACCGCCAAGGAATTGCGGAAGATCCCGGCCGCCGCGAAGGTCGCGCTGACCGGCACGCCGATGGAGAACCGGCTCACCGAACTGTGGTCCATCATCGACTGGACGACGCCGGGCCTGCTCGGTTCCCTCGACGGGTTCCGCCGCAAGGTCGCCCGCCCGATCGAGCGGGACCGGGACACCGCGGCGACCGAACGGCTCGCCGCGACCGTCCGGCCGTTCCTGTTGCGCCGCAAGAAGACCGACCCGGACATCGCGCCCGAGCTCCCGCGCAAGACCGAGACCGACCGGTTCGTCCCGCTCACCGCCGAGCAGACGACGCTGTACGAGGCGGTGGTCCGGGAGAACCTCGCGATGATCCGCGAGCTGGACGGCGTGGCCCGGCGCGGGCAGGTGCTCAAACTGCTCACCGAGCTCAAGCAGATCTGCAACCACCCGGCGCAGTACCTCAAGGAACCCGGGGTGCTGCACGGCCGGTCCGGCAAGCTCGCCGCGTTCGAGGAACTGCTCGACGTCATCCTCGACGAGGGCGACAGCGTGCTCGTGTTCAGCCAGTACGTCCAGCTGTGCCGTCTGCTGGAGAAACGCCTGGCCGAACGCGGGCTGCCGACGATGCTGCTGTCCGGGTCGAGCACGCCCAAGGTCCGGGAGGAGATGGTCGCCCGGTTCCAGGCGGGCGAGGTCCCGGTGTTCCTGCTCTCGCTCAAGGCGGGCGGGGTCGGGCTCAACCTGACCAAGGCCACCCATGTGATCCACTACGACCGCTGGTGGAACCCGGCGGTCGAGGATCAGGCCACCGACCGCGCGTACCGGATCGGGCAGGACCGGCCGGTCCAGGTGCACCGGCTGATCGCCGAAGGCACGCTCGAAGAGCGCATCGCCAAGGTCCTGGAGACCAAACGCGGCCTTGCCGACGCGGTCATCGGGGCGGGCGAGGACTGGATCACCGAGCTGTCCGACGACGAACTGGCCGATCTGGTCCGGCTCGGGGAGACGTGATGCCCGGCGTGACAGGACGGAAACGGCGCACCTTCGGCAACACGTGGTGGGGCGCGGCGTGGGTCGAGGCGCTGGAGGAGCGCGCCAAACTCGACCCGAACCGCCTGCCGCGAGGCCGGACGTACGCGCGCAAAGGCACCGTCAGCAAGCTCGCGGTCGGCGCGGGCGAGGTGACGGCCTGGGTGCAGGGCAGCCGGGCGGTGCCGTACCGGGTGACCATCCACATGCGGGCGTTCACCGAGCCGCAGTGGGAGAGCCTGCTCGGCATGGTCGGCTCGCGGCTCGGGCACGTCGCCGCCCTCCTCGACGGCGAACTGCCCGGCGAGCTGGCCGAGGACGCGCGGACCGCCGGCGCGGATCTGCTGCCCGGCCCCGGCGACCTGCGCCCGAAGTGCTCCTGCCCGGACAGCGCGAACCCGTGCAAGCACGTCGCCGCGGTGTACTACCTGGTCGCGGACGAGGTGGACGCCGATCCGTTCGTGCTGTTCCTGTTGCGCGGCAGGCCGAGGGAGGCCGTGCTCGCGGAACTGCGCTCCCGCCGCGCGCCCGCGAGCGAGCCGGGCAAGCGCGTGCGCGCCCCCGCCGCGCCCGGGGTGGACCCGAGACGGGCCTACACCCGGCGGATCGCCGCGCTGCCGCCGCGGCTGGCCGTCCCGGGCACGGTCGGGCCGCCCGCGGTCCTCGACGTCGACCCGCCGCATCGCACCGGCTGGAGCGGGGAGATGTTCGTCGAACTGGCCGCCGACGCCGCCGCGAGGGCCTGGGAGCTGCTGGTCATGGGGCCCGAACGTGACGCGGAGCTGTCGTTCGAGGAAGACCTCGCGCGCCGTGCGGCCGGGAGCGATCCGCACGTGGTCGCCGAACTCGCCGAAGCGGCCGGGGTGGCGGCGCGGGACCTGGCCCTGTGGGCGCAGGCCTGGCGTGAGGCCGGCCGGGGCGGGATGGCGGTGGTCCGGGACGCGTGGCGGCCGGGGCAGGCGCCGCTCGCCCAGGCGAGGGCGGACCTGGCCGAATCGGGGCTGCCGGGAGAGCCCAAGACCTGGCGGAACCGGATCACCCAGGGCGACCTGCAACTGCGCTACGGCCGCGACGAACGGTGGTACCGGTTCGTGCGCGACGGCGAAGGCTGGCGGGTCGACGGCCCGTCCTCCGCCCGGCCGACCGATGTGATCTACCCGCCCTGACCTCCCTGGCCTCGTGAGTGGCGAGGACGGTTCTAACCGTCCTGAACACTCACGAGGTGGTGGAGCGCCGCAGCCAGGTGCGATACGCCCACTCCAGGAACCGTTCCACCCCGCGCACCACGTGGGCGCTGCGGATCGAGGGGAAGACGTCGAAGGCGTGCTGCGCGCCGGAGATCTCCGCGTACGCGACCTCACGCTGGGACTTGTCCCGCAGGCGCCGCACGAATTCGCGCGCCTCGCCGACCGGCACCAGCGAATCGTGGACGCCGTGGATGACGAAGAACGGCGGCGCGTCCTCGGTGATGCGGTCGAGCGGGGACGCGGCGATGTAGTCGTCGAGGAAGTTCACCGGATCCCGGTCCGCCTCGAAGACGTGCCGGGCGATGAGCGTCTTCAGCCGGGTCTGGCTGGAGCGCCGTCCGCTGGTCGCGGCGAAGTCGTACACGCCGTAGTGCGGGGCGCACGCCTGGATGCTCGTGTCGGCTTCGGTGAAGCCGGGCTGCAGTGCCGGATCGTTGGCGGTCAGTGCCAGCAGCGCGGCGAGATGCCCGCCCGCGGATCCGCCGGTGACGGCGACGAAGGACGGGTCGCCGCCGTAGCTCTCGGCGTTGTCCCGGATCCAGGCCAGCGCGCGTTTCGCGGCGACGATATGCGCGGGCCAGCGGGCGGCGGGGGAGAGCGGGTAGTTGATCGCGACGCAGATCCAGCCGCGTTTGGCCATGTGAAGCATCAGCGGCAGGCCCTGCTGGTCCTTGTTGCCGATCACCCAGGCGCCGCCGTGCACCTGGAGCAGGATCGGCGCGCCGGTGACCGGTTCGCGCGGGGCGTAGATGTCGAGCAGGAACCGTTTCCCGCCGGGCGCGTAGGCGATGTTGCGGGTCCGCCGGACGTCGGGGTCGCGCATGCGGAACGGCATGGCCAGCTGGCCCCACGGCGTCGCGAGGTCGGTCGGGCTCGGCGGGTGCTCGAGTTCGTCGGCGTACGCCTCGCCGATGCCTTCGGTCAGCGCGGTCTCGATCTCGTCGCGCGCCCGCTGCGACTGCGCGATCAGCGTGCCGAGCCCGGCCGCCGACGCCGCCGCGAGGGCGAGCCCCGCCTTGCTCGACGCGCCGCGGTGCCGGGCGACGTGTGCCGCCGCGTCGGCCGCGGTGAGGGCGAGCAGATGCGGGGCGAGTTCCCCGGTGAGCCAGCCCGCGAAGAACGCCGGGACCGCCGTCCGGGCACCTCTCGGCGGCTTCAGCGCGTTCGCGGTGAGCGCGAGCTGGAGTGCCTGGCGGACGACGAAACTCGGCTGCATGGCCACCGATCCTACCGCCGGGTGACCGCCTAGAACGGGTTGCAAAGTTCACTTAAGGTGATTCTTATGCAGAGATTGAGTGGTCTGGACGCGAGTTTTCTGTACCTGGAGACACCTGCCCAGGTACTGCACGTGTGCGGGCTGCTCACCTTGGACGGTTCGACCATGCCCGGCGGCTACGATTTCGAGCGCTTCAAGGAGAAACTGGCCGAACGGGTCGAGCTGATCCCGGCGTTCCGGCGCAAGCTGCACAATCCACTCTGGAATCTGGCGCATCCGGTCTGGGTGGAGGACGAGGACTTCGACCTCGAAGCCCACGTTCACCGCATCGGCGTACCCGCGCCCGGCGACCGGCGGGAACTGGCCGGACTCTGCGCCCACATCGCGGGACAACGGCTGGACCGCGCGCAGCCGCTCTGGCAGCTGTACGTCATCGAAGGCCTGGCCGACGGCGGGATCGCGGTCCTGCTGAAGATGCACCACGCCAGCGTCGACGGGGTCGGCGGCGCCAGCCTGATCGCCTCCCTCGCCGGGCTCGAACCGGACGCCCCGCCGCCGGAGATCGCGCGGGACGAACGCCACAACGCCGGCGTTCCCGGCAGGCGCGCGCTGTTCGGCGCCGGGCTGACGTCGTTCGCGAAACGTCCGGTCGAGGTGGCGAAACTGCTGCCCGGCCTGCTCGAACTCGTGCCGAGATGGCTGGGCAAAGCGTTGCAGGGCAAGGGAATGCCGGTTCCTTTCACGGCGCCGCGGACGTCGTTCAACGGGACGATCACCGCGCACCGCAGCGTCGCCTACGCCTCTCTCGACCTCGACGACGTCAAGCGGATCAAGAACGCCTTCGGGGTGACCGTCAACGACGTCGTCCTCGCCGTGGTCGCCGGTGCCCTGCGCCAGTTCCTGCGAGAGCGCGGCGAACTGCCGGAGGATCCGCTGGTGGCGACCGTTCCGGTGTCGGTGCACGGACGCACCGAACGCGAGCACGGGATCAACAAGGTCTCGGCGTTCTTCGCATCGCTGCCCACCCATCTGGAGGATCCCGCCGCGCGCGTGTTCATGCTGGCGGAGTCGAACCGGCTCTCCAAGGACCATCACCACGACATCGACGCGGACATGCTCCAGGACTGGGCGCAGTTCTCGGCGGCGACCATGTTCGGGCTCGCGGTCCGCGCGTATTCGGCGCTGCGCCTGGCCGAACGGCATCCGGTCGTGCACAACCTGGTGGTCTCCAACGTGCCCGGTCCGCCGATGCCGCTGTACCTGCTGGGCTGCCGGATCACCGGGCTCCACCCGCTCGGCCCGGTGTTCCACGGTGCCGGGCTCAACATCACCGTGCTCTCCAACGCGGGCAGGGTCGACGTCGGCCTGCTCGGCGCCCGCGAACTCACCGGTGACCTGTGGCCGCTCGCCGACCACTTCGCCGACGCCCTCGCGGAACTGCTCAAGGCCGCCTCCTAGATCCTCCCCCTTGCCGTCTCGCCTCCTTCCGGATAAGACTAGAACAGGTTTCAATATTGTGCCCGTTCGCCCCGGTGAGGAGCCAGTGTGGACTTCCAGTTCGACGAGACGCAGACCGAGGTCACCGCGCTGGCCGCGCGCGTGCTCGGCAAGGAGCGTGAGCCCGCGGACACGTGGCGCGCGCTGGCCGACGCCGGTTTGCTCGCACTGGCGCTGCCCGCCGAACTCGGCGGTGACGGCCTCGGGGTCGCCGAAGTCGCCTTGGTGCTGACCGAACTCGGCCGCGTCGCCTCGCCGGTGCCCGCGCTGGCGTCGCTGGCCTTCGGTGTCCTGCCGGTCACCGCGCTCGGCGGGCCTGATCAGCGCTCGGCGCTGCTCCCGGCGGTCGCCGCGGGGGAATCCGTGCTCACCGCCGCACTGCACGAACCGTCCGCGCCGTTCACCACCCGGCCCGCGACCGTCGCGGAATCGGCGGGGGACTGGCGCCTGAGCGGGGTCAAGATCGGCGTGCCGTTCGCGGCGGAGGCGACGCGGATCCTGATGCCCGCCTCGCTGCCCGGCGGTACCGGCGTCTTCCTCGTCGATCCGCGCGCCGACGGCGTGACCCTCACCCCGACGAGAACCTCTTCCGGCACACCGGCCTACACGATGACGCTGGACTCCGTGACCGTCACCGACGCCGATCTCCTCAACGGGCACGGTCCCGGCGAGTCGATCGCGACGCTGCACCGGTTCGCGCTCGCGGGCGCCGTGGCGTTCGGCGACGGGCTGCTCGCCGGCGCCCTCGCGCTGACCACGGAACACGTCGGCGAACGGGAGCAGTTCGGGCGCCCGCTGGCGGCGTTCCAGGCGGTGGCGCAACAGATCGCGGACGTCTACGTCGCTTCGAGGACGGTCCAGCTGGCCGCGCGGTCGGCGGTCTGGCGGCTCGCGGCGGGACTCGACGCCGACGCGGAACTCGACATCGCGGCCTACTGGCTGGCGGAGGAGGCGCCCGCGGCGCTGGCCGTCTGCCATCACCTGCACGGCGGGATCGGCGTGGACGAAACGTATCCGCTGCACCGGTTCTCGTCGGCGGTCAAGGATCTGGGACGAACGCTCGGCGGCGCCTCGCATCGGCTGGCCGGTCTGGGCGAACTGGTGGCGGGGTGAACCGATGCTGATCGAACTGACCGCGGCGCAACACGAGTTGCGCTCCGAACTGCGCAAGTACTTCGCCGGGCTGGTGAGCGCCGACGAACGGCGCGCGATGCTGCGGGAGCGGCACGGGCCGGTGTACCGCGAGATCGTGCGCCGGATGGGCCGTGACGGCTGGTTGGGCGTCGGCTGGCCGGAACGGTACGGCGGCCGGGGTTTCGGCGAGATCGAGCAGCACATCTTCGTCGACGAGGCCGCCCGTGCCGACGTCCAGCTGCCGTCGGTGACCTTGCAGACCGTCGGGCCCACGTTGCAGGCGTTCGGCACCGAGGAGCAGAAATCCCTGTTCCTGCCCAAGATCCTCGCGGGCGAGGTGCATTTCGCCATCGGCTACACCGAACCCGAGGCGGGAACGGACCTGGCGGCGCTGCGCACGACAGCGGTGCGCGAAGGGGATGAGTACGTCGTCAACGGCCAGAAGATCTTCACCACCGGCGGGCACGACGCCGACTACCTCTGGCTGGCCGTGCGCACCGACCCCGGCGCGCCCCGGCACAAGGGCATCTCGATCCTCATCATGGACACCCGCGATCCGGGCTATTCGTGGACGCCGATCATCACCTGCGACGGCGCCCACCACGTGAACGCCACCTACTACTCGGACGTCCGGGTGCCCGTGAACATGCTGGTGGGCAAGGAGAACGAGGGCTGGCGGCTGATCACCACCCAGCTGAACCACGAACGCGTCATGCTCGGCCCCGCCGGGCGGATCGGCGGTCTCCACGACCGCGTCCGCGACTGGGCGGCGTCGAGGAAGACCCCGGACGGCACGCCGCTGCTCCAGCTGCCCGACGTCCGGGCCGTCCTCGCGGAAACCCTGGCGACCGCCCGGATCAACGAACTGCTGAACTGGCAGGTCGCGGCGTCGTCGGCGACCGGGCCGGTGGCGGTGGCCGACGCGTCGGCCACCAAGATCGTCGGCTCCGAACGCATCCAGCGGCTGACCAGGAAACTGGAGGAGATCGTGGCACGACACGGCGATCAGGCCGACGCCGAAACCGCGGACCTGGCGCGATGGCTGGACGTGGTGGCCAAACGCAATCTGGTACTGACCTTCGGCGGCGGTGTCAGCGAGATCCAGCGCGAGCTGATCGCCACCGCCGGGCTCGGCCTGCCGAGGGTGCCGCGATGAGCATCCAGGAAGCGGCCGAACGCATCGCCGCGCGCGGGGAGTCCGCGCCGAGGGCCGCGCGTGACGCGGTCAACCAGGCGATGGTGAACAACTGGGTCGAAGCCGTCGGCGACCGCAATCCCGTGTACGTCGACGAGGGGTTCGCCGCCGCGAGTGTCCACAAGGGACTCGTCGCGCCACCCGCGATGGCGCAGGTGTGGACGATGGGCGGGCTGCACTGGACGCGGGCGTCGGACGATCCGCTCGGCGCGATGATGGAGGTGCTCGACGAAGCCGGGTTCACCTCGGTCGTCGCGACGAACTCCGAGCAGAACTACTTCCGGTATCTGCGGCACGGCGAACGTGTCGCCGCGACCGCGAAACTCGAAAGCGTCGTCGGGCCGAAACGCACCGCGCTGGGCGAAGGCTGGTTCGTGACGACGAAGACCACCTGGTACGTCGGCGACGAGGCCGTCGCGGACATGGTGTTCCGGGTGTTGAAGTTCCGTCCGCCGGGCGCCGAGCCCGCGAAGACGGCTGCGCCCGTGCTGCGGCCGGTGATCAGCAAGGACACCGAGTTCTTCTGGGCCGGACTGAGGGACGGGGAACTGCGGATCCAGCGGTGGGGCGAGACCCTGCGGCATCCGCCGGGACCCATGCCGCCGGACGGTGATTTCGACGCCAAGCCGGACTACGTCGTGGCGAGCGGACGCGGAACGGTCTACAGCTATGTGGTGCACCACCATCCGAAGGTCCCCGGCAAGGATCTGCCGTTCGTGGTCGCGCTCGTCGAACTGGAGGAGGGCGTCCGGGTGATGGGCGAGCTGCTCGGCGCCGACCCCGAAACCGTCCACATCGGACTCCCGGTGGAGGTCGCCTTCGTGAAGATCGACGACGAACTGACGTTGCCCGCTTGGAGGGTCGCGCGATGAAGGACTGTTCGGTCGGCACCGAGCTGCCGCCGCTGACGATCGAGGCCACCCCGACCTTCGTGGTGAGCACCGCGCTGGCGACCCGGGACTTCCAGGACGTCCACCACGATCGCGACGCCGCCGTCCAGCGCGGATCGAAGGACATCTTCCTCAACATCCTCACCGACACCGGCCTGGTGCAACGGTTCGTGACCGACTGGGCGGGCCCGGAGGCGTTCGTGCGGTCGATCAAGATCCGGCTCGGCGTGCCCTGCTACGCCTACGACACGCTGACCTTCACCGGCCGGGTCACGGAACGGGACGGCGACGACGTCGTGATCTCGGTGTCCGGTGTGGACAGTCTCGGAGAGCACGTGATGGGCACCGTGGCGATCACATTGGGGGGCGAGTGATGACCCTCTCCGGACGGGCGGCCATCGCCGGGATCGGCGCGACGGAGTTCTCCAAGGATTCCGGGCGCAGTGAGCTGCGGCTGGCGGCGGAAGCGGTTTCGAGCGCGCTGAAGGACGCCGGGCTCACTCCGTCCGATGTGGACGGACTGGTGTCGTTCACCATGGACGGCAACAGCGAGATCGCCGTCGCACGGGAACTCGGCATCCCGGAGCTCAAGTTCTTCAGCCGGATCCACTACGGCGGCGGCGCCGCGGCCGCGACCGTGCAACAGGCCGCGATGGCCGTCGCGACCGGGGTCGCGGACGTCGTCGTCGCGTACCGGGCGTTCAACGAACGGTCCGGGATGCGGTTCGGCCAGGTGTCCTCGGCCGCGGCGGGGCAGGTGAACTCGTCCGGCGTCGACAACGCGTTCCACTACCCGATGGGCATCGCGACCCCGGCCGCGACCGTCGCCATGCTCGCCCGGCGCTACATGCACGAGTACGGCGCGACCAGCGAGGATTTCGGCCGGGTGGCCGTCGTCGACCGCGCCCGCGCGGCGACCAACCCCCGGGCGTGGTTCTACGGCAAGCCGATCACGCTCGAAGAGCATCAGGCCTCCCGCTGGGTCGCCGAACCGTTGCACCTGCTGGACTGCTGCCAGGAGAGCGACGGCGGGGTCGCCTTGGTGATCGTCAGCGCCGAGCGGGCGCGCGACCTGCCGCATCGGCCCGCCGTGATCGCGGCGGCCGCGCAGGGGAGCGGGCCGGACCAGTACGTGATGACCAGCTACTACCGCGACGATCTCCCGGCACTGCCCGAGATGGGTGTCGTGGGACGGCAGTTGTGGGAGCAGTCCGGGCTGGGGCCCGGCGACATGGACCTCGCCGTGCTGTACGACCACTTCACCCCTTATGTCCTGATGCAGCTGGAAGAACTCGGCTTCTGCGGGAAGGGCGAGGCCAAGGACTTCATCGGCGGCGGCACCCTGGAACTCGACGGGAAGCTCCCGCTCAACCCGCACGGCGGGCAGCTGGGGGAGGCCTACATCCACGGGATGAACGGGATCGCCGAAGGGGTCCGGCAGCTCCGGGGCGACGCCGTCAACCAGGTCGACGGGGCCTCGCGCGTGCTGGTGACCGCCGGCACCGGCGTACCCACGAGCGGATTGGTCCTGACCGCGGGTTGAGATCACCTCAATGCCCGATGGTGTACTAGAGCGGTACCTGCCACGGTGAAAGGGTTACCGGCCGGGAGGTGCCATGTCTGGACCAATCGTCGTCGCGTGGACCCTGACCGCGGTGTTCGCCGCGCTCGTCCTGCCCTGCGTGCTGAGACTCGTCCGCCTGGACTACGGCAGGCAGGGCGCGGCCGTCCGCAACGGCGACCTGGCCGAACTGCTGCTCGTCGTCGCCATGGTCGCGATGCTGTCCCCGGTGGGCGGCCCGATCCCGGCGGCGGGCTGGCAGGCGGTGCTGGCGCTGACCGCCGGGTGGTTCGCCGTCGCGTGGTGGAAGGGGCGGCGGTCCGGGCACACGTCGTGCGGGCATCACGCCGTTTCCGCCGTCGCGATGCTGTTCATGGTGACGTTCATGCCGCACAGCGAGGTGACCCACGGGCCGTGGCTGGTGATGTCCGGCCCCGGCGGCACTTCCGCGCTGTGGCTTTCGCTGCTTTTCGGCGCCGTGGCCGCGTATTTCGCGGCGGACGCCGTGCGCGCCGGGGTGCAGGCGTCGCGGGGCGCCTCGGTCTCCGGTCAGACGTCGCGGCGGGTGTGCCGGGTGATCATGGGGCTCGGCATGGGCTACATGCTGCTGGGCGCGGCCGTCTAGGAACCGAGCGGCACGCGCCGCACGACACCGGCCTCCGCGGCACCAGCGTCCGGCAAGCCGTCGGCCGGGTTCTCGGCGGCCCACTTGCGGGCGTCGGCGATGTCCTTGTTGAGCGCGACGATCAGCGCCTCCGACGACGGGTACGCCTCCTGCTCGCGCAGGTGGTGACCCAGCCAGACGGTCAGCACCTCGCCGTAGAGGTCGCCGCTGAAGTCCAGCAGATGCGCCTCGACGAGCCGGTAGCCGTCCGCGCCGTAGTAGGTCGGCCGCCTGCCGACCGAGACCGCGGCCGCGATCCGGGTGCCGTCGGCACGTTCGGCCCAGCCCGCCCACACTCCGTCGCCGACCTGGCCGTCTTGGTCGCGCAGCGCGATGTTGGCGGTCGGGAAACCCAGTTCCCTGCCCCGCTGATCGCCCTTCTCCACCTGGCCACGGACCACGAAGTACTCCGTCGTCATGCCGCTCCCGTCCCTGCCGTCACGAGAGCCATGAATACCACGCCTCGCGGCCGGGGTCGACCGCCGTCCACGCCGCGAGAGTGTCCAGTGTGGACTGAGTCACGTCGTGACGAGCCGGTAGCCCAGGTCGAGTTCCGTCCGGCCGAGCAGCCCGACGTGGTGCCGGTGCCAGTGCCCGTCCGCGAGATCCGCGCGCAGCCGCTCGACCGCCGTCGCGACGACGTTCTGGTCCAGCAGGGCCACCCCGGACATCCCCGCGCGCACGCGCTCGGACAGGTAGGCCTCCGGCCTGCGCCAATACGCGCCGAGGAACCCGTCGACGCAGTCCGACGGCACCGGCAGCGGAACCACCGTGGGTGCCGCTTCGGCCAGCTCTTCGACGACCCGGTCGAGACAGGCCAGCCTGCTCTCGTGTTCGGCGATCTCCGGCAGGTAGTCGCGCACCAGCCAGAACCGCGCGAACACCGCCTGGTCCCAGGTCACGATCACCTGGCGGCGGGACACGCGCCGCAACTCGGCCAGCCCCGCGGTCACGTCCGTCCAGTGGTGCACGGTGAGCACCGCCAGCGCGACGTCAAAGGCGCCGTCGGCGAAGGGCAGCCCTTCCGCGCACGCCTGGACGGCGGGGGCGGCGGTGGGCGGACGCTGCGCGATCATCCGCCGTGACGGCTCGACGGCCACCACGTCGCGGTCCTCCGGCTCGTAGGAACCGGCTCCGGCCCCGACGTTGACCACCGAGCGCGCGTCGCCGAGGGCCGCGGTGATGGCGGCGGCGACGCGGGGATCCGGCCGTCTCGATCGCGCGTAGTCCCGGCCGAGTTCGGCATACGGGTCCGAGATCAAGGGGCGCACCCGGCCGAGTCTAGCCAGGTGCGCTACCTGCGGGAACGATGATTCAGTCTGTCGTGGTCAAGAAAGTGTCGGAAAGGACGGGAGCGTCGCCCCGGTCCGGCGCCGTGGTCGCGATCAGCAGCCCGGCGGGCTCGCGCCAGACGCGGGTCCGCAGCGGTTCGCCGGGGAAGACGACGCCGGCGAACTTGGCCGAGAACGACGCGACGCGGGCGGTGTCGCCGTCGAGGAACGCGTCGGTGACCGCCTTCGCGATGACGCCGTACGTGCACAGGCCGTGCAGGATCGGCCGGTCGAACCCGGCCGCCGCGGCGAACGCGGGATCGGCGTGCAGCGGGTTGCGGTCCCCGCAGAGCCGGTAGAGCAGCGCCTGGTGCGGCAGCGTCGGGGTGTCGATGACGGCGTCCGGCTCCCGCGACGGGAGCTCGACGCGGTCGGACGGGCCGCGTTCGCCGCCGAAACCTCCTTCGCCACGGGCGAAGATGCTCGACCGCAGTGTCCACAATGGAGCGCCGTCCGAGTCGGTGGCGACCGTCTCGTTCACGATCACGGCCGCCTTGCCCTTGTCGAAGACGTCGACGATCCGCGTCCGCGCCACGGCCTTCCCGGAGACCGGGATGGGCCGGTGCGCGATCACCTCCTGCTTGCCGTGCAGCACCTTCCCGAGGTCGACCTCGACACCGGGGAACGAGACCGCGGGCGGCTCGAACACGCGCAGGTTCGCCGCCACGGTGGCGAACGTCGGCAGCACCTGGAGGCCTTCTTCGTAGGTGTAGCGCAGTTCGCGCGGGCTCATCGGGTCCGCGCCGGCGCCCAGCGCCAGGTGGTAGAGCTGCACGTCCGACGCGGTCCAGGCGAAACTCACCTCGCCGAGGTCGGCGCCGATCGCGACCGAAGGATCGATGGGCACGGGGGAACTCCTACTCGTAGGTGACGGTGACCTCGTCGGTCAGCGGCAGGGACTGGCACGCCAGCACGATGCCTTCGGCGATGTCGTCGCCGTCGAGGACCTCGTTGTTCAGCATCTTCACCTCGCCGGAGGTGATCCGGCAGGCGCACGCGCTGCACTGGCCCTCGCGGCACGAGTACGGCGCGTCGAAACCCTTTTCCAGCAACAGGTCCAGCAGCTTCGTCCGGCGAGGCCACGCGAGGTTCCTGGTCTCGCCGTCGAGGGTGACTTCGACCGACGCCGGGGTCTCGGCCTCTTCGACGGCGACGGGCTCGGCCACCTCGAACGGATTCCCGCCCAGGGACAGGAACCGCTCCAGGTGGATCCGCTTACGCGGCAGCCCGAGCTCCTTGAGCACCGTGCGCGCCGCGTCCATGAACGGTCCCGGCCCGCAGATGAACGCCTCGTGCGCGGTGTACGGCGCCACCAGCGCGCGCAGATGCGCCTCCGTCGGCAGCCCCTGCAGGCTCTCCAGCCAGTGCACCACGACCAGCCGGTCCTGGTGCCGGGCGGCCAGCTCCGCCAGCTCCCTCGCGAAGATCACCGAGCTCTCGTCGCGGTTCGCGTACAGCAGCACCACCTTGCCGGTGCCGTGCTCCAGCGCGGATTTGAGGATCGACATCACCGGCGTGATCCCGCTGCCGCCCGCGAGCAGCAGGAAGTCCTCGTCGAGCGACGCGGGGCTGAACACCCCGGCCGGCGGGAGGACCTGGACCTCTTGCCCCGTCTGGAGGTTGTCGCACAGCCAGTTCGACCCGTAGCCGTCGGCGGTGCGCTTGACGGTGACCTGCACCCGGCCCTCGTGCGGCGCGCTGGAGAGCGAGTAGCAGCGGGCCACCGATCCGGTGCGTTCGCTCGGCACCCGGACGGTGAGGAACTGCCCTGGGGCGTAAGCGAAAACGGAGGCGTGCTCGGCCGGGATCTCGAACACGATCGAACGCGCGTCGGCCGTCTCGGTGATCACCTCGGCCACGGTCACGGTGACGGGACCGCTCATTCGGGCACCTCCAGCAGGCCGTCCTTCAAGGCGATCTCGATGCTCTCACTGAGATTGCCGCAGGTGTCGAGCAACGCGGTCTGCGCGCCGGAGGCCTTCTGCTCGGCGAACACCGGGCAGCTCCGGGACGCGTCGCTCGTCCACTGGATGCTGGTGTGCTGCATGCTGTTCTTCTTGACCAGCACGCAGGTCCCGCACGAGCGGCAGGTCAGCGGCCGCAGCCCGGCGGTGAGGAATTCGACGGTCTCGGGCTTCACACCCCGGCCTCTTCCGCCTGCTGCCGTGCCAGGTTCTCGGCCACCTCCGCCGCCCAGACCTCGTTGGCGCGGCTGGTGTCCACTTCGAACTCGAACCGCCGCGTCATGTCCTCGGTGACGTCGGCCGCGTCCACATAGAACTGGTCGTACCAGCGGCGCAGCTGATAGACCGGCCCGTCTTCCTCGCACAGCAACGGGTTGTCGATACGGGTCTTGTTGCGCCAGATCTCGACGTCCTGCAGGAAGCCGACGCCGATGCCCTTGGCGAACTTCCCGGCGATCTTGTCCGCGTGCTCGTCCGAGACACCCTCGAACTTCTTCACGCTCACGCCCCACTGCAGGACGAACGAGTTCTCGGTGACCGGATAGTGGCAGTTGATCAGCACGTTCTCGATCTCGAAACCCTGATACGTGTTGAGCAGCTTGTTGATCATGTACGACGGGCCGAAGTACGACGCCTCGGACCGCAGCAGGTTCTCCTCGCCGCCGTAGTTCGACGCCATCCCCTTGTCCGGGCGGCCCTTCGTGTTCAGGTACTGCGTGGCGATATGGCCCTCGAACACGTTCTTGAAGTAGGTCGGGAAGGCGTAGTGGATGTAGAAGAAGTGCGCCATGTCGACCATGTTGTCGATGATCTCGCGGCAGTTGGAGCCCTCGATGAGCACCGAATCCCAGGTCCAGTTGCTCCACTCGCCGGTGAAGATGCCCTCGATCCGCGGGATGACGACGTCGTCCGGCGGCGGGTTGCCCTCCGGGTCGTGCCAGACGAACAGCTGCTTGTTCTCCTCCAGCACCTGCCACGACTTCGTGCGCGCCCGCAGCGGAACCCGTTTGGCGTAGGGGATCGACACGCATTTGCCGTTGCCGTTCCAGCGCCAGTCGTGGAACGGGCAGGCGATCTCGTCGCCCTTGACCTCGCCCTGGGTGAGGTCGCCGCCCATGTGGCGGCAGTACCCGTCGAGCACGTTCAGCTTGCCGGACGAATCGGCGAAGACCACCAGTTTCGTCCCGAACGCGGTGATGGCGTGCGGTTTCCCGTCGCGGAACGTCTCGGCGAGGCCGAGGCAGTGCCACCCGCGCGCGAACCGCGCAGGGGGTGCGCCCGCGTCGATCTGCCGTACGGATTCCGTCGTCATCGGCTGCCTCCCGCTTGTATGTGATCTTGCTGCGCGAGATGCTCGGCCGCAAGATAGCCGAACACCATCGCCGGGCCGATCGTCGCGCCGGGGCCCGCGTAGGTGCGGCCCATCACCGCCGCGCTCGTGTTGCCGGCCGCGTAAAGCCCGTCGATGACCGACCCGTCCTCGCGCAGGACGCGTGCGTGCGGGTCGATCCTCAATCCGCCCTTGGTGCCCAGGTCGCCGGGCACGATCTTCACCGCGTAGTACGGCGCGACGTCCAGCGGGCCCAGGCTCGGGTTGGGCTTGTTCCGCGGGTCGCCGTAGTAGTGGTCGTAGGCGCTGCGCCCGCGGTGGAAGTCCTCGTCCACGCCGCTTTTCGCGAAGCCGTTGAACCGGCGCACGGTGTTCTCCAGCGCGTCGGCCGGGACCTCGATCCGCTCGGCGAGTTTCGCGATCGTGCTCGCTTTGACCGCGATGCCCGCTTTGAACCAGCGGCCGGGCAGCGGCTGGCGCGGCCCGAGGCCGGTGAACATGTACCGGTTGCGGTTGCGCTGGTCGAACACCAGCCAGGTCGGGATGTTCTCGCCGGGGCCGTCCCCGTCGCCGTACATCGCGTGCACAGCCTCGACGTAGGGCGCCGACTCGTTGACGAAACGCTCGCCCCGCGCGTTGACCATCAGGCAGCCCGGCCGCGACCGCTCGGCGAGCGCGAACCACGGGCCGCCGGTGAGCGGGATGGACGGGCCCCACCAGGCGTCGTCCATCAGGTCGACGGCCGCGCCGAGTTTGAGCCCGGCGTCGATGGCGTCGCCGGTGTTGGCCTCGGCGCCGACGGTCCACTCCGTACCGATGGGCGCCCGCTGGTACTTGACCCGCATCTCCTCGTTGCGCTCGAACCCACCCGCGCCGAGGACGACGCCGAGCCGCGCGCGGATCCGCTTGTCCTCACCCTCGTGGCGGACGACGACGCCGGTCACCCGGTCGCCTTCGCTCTCCAGATCCACGAGCGGCGTGTTCAGCCAGACGGGGACCTCGGCCCGTCGCAGTCCCTCACGCAGCCCGGCCGCAAGCGCTTGCCCCATGGACAACAGCCGTTGACGACGGATCCGGCCCGCGAGCCAGCGTCCGCCGAGACTCAGGACGCGGAGGATGCCGCGCGGGTGCCGGGCGAGCAGGCTCAGCCACCGGTAGTCCGCCTGGGTGATCGGCGCGCCCAGCGGGGGAGCGCTGTACGGCGGCTCCAGATTCGCCAGTTCCGGTCCGAGCAGGTTGCCGTCGAGCGCGACCGGTTCGACCGAGCGTCCGCCGGCGCGCCCGCCGGGGGCCTCCGGGTGGTAGTCCGAGTAACCGCGGACCCAGCGGAAGCGCAACGGCGTCTTGTCGCAGACGAAGGACAGCACCTCGGGGCCGCGGTCGAGGAAGGCCGACCGGAGTTCGGCGGGGACCACGTCACCGACGATCGCTTCGAGGTATTCGCGCGCCCGCTCCGGGGATTCGGAGATCCCGGCCGCCCGCAGCGCGTGGTTGCCGGGGATCCAGACACCGCCGCCGGAGCGCGCGGTCGAGCCGCCGAAGTGGGCGGCCTTCTCCACGACCAGGACCTCGAGTCCCCGGTGGGCCGCGGACAGTGCGGCGGTCATCCCGGCGGCACCACTGCCGACCACGATCACGTCGTAGTCCATACGCCCCTCACCTGAAACACGTTGTAGGAAGCATGTAGCAGCATCCGCGCTGCTCCAGTCACCATAGACGAGAACGTGTTCTAGTTCTAGGGTGGGGCCATGGACTCCCTCGTCGCGGATGTGGTGATCGTGGGCTTCGGAGCGGCAGGCGCCTGTGCGGCGATTGAAGCCGCCGACGCCGGTGCGCGGGTGCTCGTGCTGGACCGGTTCTCCGGCGGTGGTGCGAGCGCGGTCAGCGGCGGTGTCGTCTACGCCGGTGGCGGGACGGCGCAGCAGCGGGACGCGGGTGTCGACGACAGTGCCGACGCGATGTACGACTACCTGCGGCTCGAGGTCGGCGACGTCGTCTCCGAGGAGACCCTGCGGCGGTTCTGCGCGGGCAGCACGGAGATGATCTCGTGGCTGGAAGGCAACGGCGTGCCCTTCGAGGGCAGTCTCTGTCCGTACAAGACGTCGTATCCGAGCGACAAGCACTATCTGTACTACTCGGGCAGCGAGGCGGCGGGTGGTTTCCGCGACGCGGCCAAGCCGGCGCCGCGCGGACATCGCGTCAAGGGGCCTGGCACTTCGGGAAAACTGCTGATGAAGCGGCTCATGGAAGCCGTCCGCAGCCGCGGGATCCAGGTGCTGCCGCAGACCGCCGCGCGGAATCTGATCGTGGACGCCGACGGGACCGTGACCGGCGTCGTGGTGTCCACCCTGCGGGACGCTCCCACTCGTGTGCGGGCGGCGCACCGGAGGCTGTCGGCGTATGCCGCCAAACCGGGGATCTACGTGCCGTCGCTGCGGAAGTCGTTGCACCGGCGGGTGGAGCGGATCGAACGCCGGTACGGCCGTGAGCTGCGGATTTCCGCCACGCGCGGGGTCGTGCTCGCGGCGGGCGGGTTCATCGCGAACCGCGAGATGGTGCGCGAACACGCGCCCGCGTATCGCGGCGGGCTGGCGCTCGGGACCTCCGCCGACGACGGGTCCGGTATCCGGATGGGCGTCGAGGCGGGCGGGGCCACCGCCGAACTCGGGCGGATCTCCGCCTGGCGGTTCATCACCCCGCCGTCGGCGTTCCTCGGCGGGCTGCTCGTGGACGAGGCGGGCGGCCGCATCATCGACGAATCCCGCTACGGCGCCGCCGTCGGCGAACGCATGATCACCGAGCACGGCGGACGCGGCTGGCTGCTGGTCGACGACGCCATCGTCCAGGAGGTCAAACGGGACGCGCGCGGGCAAAGCCAATGGTTCCAAGGACTTCAGGTGCGGTATCTGCTGCGGCAACGCGTCGTCGCCGGTTCGCTCGACGAGGTCGCGCGCAAGGCGGGCGTCGACCCCGGCGGGCTGGCCGCCACCCTCGACGCCGCGCGTTCCGGCGCCGATCCGGTGGGCAAACCGGCGGAGTCCACCCGGCCGCTGGATCGGGCGCCGTACTCGCTGATCGACGTCTCGATCAAGCCCAACCTCGGCTATCCGTGCCCGATGCTGACGCTGGGCGGCCTGGTCGTGGACGAGGACACCGGCGCGGTGCGGTCCGCCGCCGGCGCCCCGATCCGCGGTCTGTACGCGGCGGGCCGGACCGCGGTGGGAATCTGTTCTAGGTCCTACGTGAGCGGCCTGTCGCTGGCCGACTGCGTGTTTTCCGGTCGGCGTGCCGGACTGCACAGTGCGCTCGACCGGGGATCGGTCGACAAAAACGAGAACGTGTTCTAGTCTTGGATCCGGTTCACGGAGTATGGCGAGAGAGGGAACGCATATGAGCGAGCACGCCGCGCAGGACGTGATCGCGGGGATCCGGGAGCTGCTGCCGGTCCTGCGGGAACGGGCGCAGGAGGCGGAGGACGCCAGGCGCGTTCCCGAGGAGTCCGTCAAATCCCTGCAGGAGACCGGGTTCTTCAAGATGCTGCAGCCGAAGACGTTCGGTGGCATCGAAGCCGACCCGGTGAGCTTCTACACCGCGGTCAAACTCGTCGCGAGCGCGTGCGGGTCCACCGGCTGGGTCGCCTCCATCCTCGGCGTCCACCCGTGGCACCTCGGCCTGTTCGAGGCGCAGGCGCAGCAGGACGTCTGGGGTGACGACGCCGACGTCCGGATCTCGTCGTCGTACGCGCCGATGGGCAAGGCGGACGTCGTCGACGGCGGCTACCGGCTCAGCGGGCGCTGGAGTTTCTCCTCCGGCTGCGACCACGCGACCTGGGTGCTGCTGGGCGGGCCGACGTTCAAGGACGGGAAACCCGTCGACTTCTGCACCTACCTGGTGCCGATCTCCGACTACACGATCGAAGACGTCTGGGACACCGTGGGCCTGCGCGGCACCGGTTCCAACGACATCATCGTGAACGACGTCTTCGTCCCGAAGCACCGGGCGCTCAGCTTCATCGCGACGTCGAAGTGCAAGACGCCAGGGCAGGAGATCAACCCCGGGCCGCTGTACAAACTGCCCTACGGTTCGGTGCATCCGAGCACGATCACCGCGCCGATCATCGG
>Ga0307518_10000485_pt1 | contig 30335 bp, 13 predicted proteins | sample 25_EM_MG_FD_203889 | JGI IMG/M metagenome (GOLD analysis project Ga0307518, IMG submission 203889) | Populus trichocarpa ectomycorrhiza microbial communities from riparian zone in the Pacific Northwest, United States - 25_EM | ecosystem: Host-associated > Plants > Roots > Unclassified | place... | reverse complement strand
AAAAAAAACTATCCAACATAACCAATTTTTACTTTTCCAAATATAAAAACTAAAAACTAGTAGAGCGTAGAAAAAAAAATCCAAATTCCTTGAGGAAAATTTATTGTTACGAAAAGATAAGTGCAATTACAGAGTTTCTGTATCGCGAGTCAAAGTGTCTACAAAATAGCAATGTAGTCCTTGAATGTAGACTGATTTTTGTTCTCCAGAGGGTGTTTGGCTTGGAGGTGTGGTGGCTTTTTTTCAAAGATACAATACATTTAAGCACAAACCACACCTCCAAAAGCTATAAAAACATGTTTTTTACTAAAAAAAAACACAAGCTACCTCTCCTCCAAACACATCTAACCATGCTCACCAGGTTTTAATTTTACGAGCACGTCTACTTCGACCTTTTTGACTATGTAGATATTATTTCTAATGAACCGACGAAAAAACTTCACATGTAATTATAATTATGGACCAGTGCATGTGAGCTTGAGATGTGCTTCATGTCTGCTTGATTATTCATAGAAAAATAGGTTTATTGTGAAATGAGGTACTTCATTTTTTAAATTAGTAAATAAACGAGGAAAAATAAAAACAATATAAGCATGAAATGGTGTTGCAATAGTGGTCGTGGAATTGTATTAGTAACAAGTTGGTGGTGGCGGGGGGGCGCTAGTGGTGGAATGATGAAGTGGTTATAACGATGAAGTGGTGGTTACAATGGCAACAAGATGACAGTGGATACTAGTTATAAAGGTAGTGGGGGGAGTTGAGACGGTGATGATAGTCGTCGGTGATAACTAGGAGATCGATGCTTTTCGACATTCCTGAAACTCCTTTGTTTCTATTTTTTGTCTTAATATCATTCCTAAACGTTATATTTTGTCCGTCATATCCTTTTCATTAACTAGTGTCGTTAATGCTGTTCAAAACTAGCACGTGTCATGTTTACACAACAAAAGTTTCATTGATATATGTCTTGGTCCCTTTTTTTAAAAAACAAAATCACTTTAATCTCTGTATTGTTTTCTCCCTACAGAAACTCCTTAATTGAAAGTTTTTTATTATCATATTTTATAGCTAATACAATTTAGTCCCTGGATTAATTTTCTTAATTAAATCTTTGCATGTTAAATTGCTAACTTGGACAAGTTAGTCAAACAATTTAAAATACATGGATGAATAAGTTAAAAATTAAGTTAATTTTAATAGGTATACATGTTTAAAAAATAAAAAAACTTTGTTTCATTTAATATCGTATATTTACTATGAGAATTTTATTTCTTATATATATTTGGTTTTAACCTCAAAAAAATTGAGACAAGGAATCAAAAAATAAAAGAAAGAAAAATAAATCTATAATAGCTCAAATTTACATATGATACTGCAGGAATAGATTTTATCTCAAAGTAATAGCTCGATCCCTGACCTTCTTTATATATTTTTTTGTTTCATTGGATTAATTGACCATAATTGCTTATTATGGTTATGGCTGATACTATTGTGATTTTGTTAAAATTCTTATTTCATATGATATCATATATCTATGTAAGAATTTAATCGAAAACAAGTTAGAGACTGTATTGTAATTATTGTGAAATATGACGACAAAAAACTTTCAACCCAGTATTTTTTATAAAAATAAATAAATTAGATAGACAGAATTAAATTCTAAAAATTAAACATGAAAATATATACAAATCAAGATTTTATGTTGTAAGAACATGACAAATGTCAAATATCAACAACATTAACAACATTTAGCAATGTTATTAAACTCCATATAAGTAAAATTAAAAATTCTTGATTTAATTTTTTATTTAATTCGAGTTTAAAATAAAATTATGTAAGAGTTACCTCGACTACATCTAGTCGACTTGATAATTTAAAAAAACAAAAAAAAATAAATGATAAAAAAATCCAGGCGTGCAAATTCAAACACATCCTAAATGATTGATAAAATCATCACTTTAAAAAATAAATATGAAGTTAACTCACTGAAAAATAGCTTCAAGTCATTTTTTCTATCCTAACTTTTTCTAATAAAATTCCTATCATCTTTCTCTAACAGACTAAAAAATGAATAAAAAAAAAGTTTTGAGAAGTGCATGAAAATTACAGCTTTACCGTTATTTTTATAATAATTTGAATTTTAATTTCATCTAATTAAGTTATAAAAAAATTCAATTGAAAAAACAAATTCAAGAGCTATGTTGTTACATCGATAGGGGGACTGGTGCCAGTGGCAATTGTGATAAATCGGTCATGTAGCAATTAAAACACATGCATCAAAAAGCAAGACGAACGAAGATGGCAATATGACATCATAAATGCATGGAACTACTCGTGAACACAGTAAAGCGTATATTTCACGACCATTTCATTACCATTACAAGCGAACTCGCGACAGCCTGCCATTACTTGTCTGCAGGGCTAGAAAACACCTACAGCGAGCGGATTAATCAGAACTCCATCTAGAGTGAAGTTTTCAGATGCGTTTGGAGAGGAGTTGAAATGGTGTTTTTAAAATTTTAATTTTTTTATTTAAAATTATTTTTTTATATATCTTTCCATCATTTTAATATATTAATATAAAAACAATATTTTTTAAAAATAAATAAATATATTATTTTAATACATTTATAAATAAAAAACACTTTAATCCACATCCTTTACTATATTGAGTATATTCTAAAACACAACCTTCAAATTAACCGACAATTTCCTTGAGAAAAAAATTGGTTATTGATATAATAAAAAGGGTCTCGGCCTCGGCACCCATTGGCAGTTTTCAAATGAACAAAAAGACTTAATACGTTCACTTTAACCTCCACCATTAGATACAAAACCCCTAAGAAACGTACATCCCAGGTGCAAATAAAATTAAAAAGGATCTTTCTTCGAATATGGTTCAAAACCATGAAAAAAAAAAAAAAACAGCTACCAAAATTAACCCCTCACTTCTTCACCTCCTCGTATTCAGCTTCAGGAGCCTGATCGCCACCCTGTGAACCTCCAGAAGCACTATCACCTCCACCACTGCTGCCCTTAGACAGGTGCTCTCCAATCTTTGAAACTGCTTTGTTTGCGGCGTCTAGTTTGGATTTGATATCATCAACATTGTCTCCCCCCATTGCCTTCCTCAAATCTGCAACAGCATCCTCAATCTCCTTTGCAACTTCAGAAGGGATCTTTTCCCTGTACTCATCGAGGCTCTTTTCAATGCTGTAGATAGTGGTGTCAGCACTATTTTTAATATCAATCAAGGCCTTTCTATCTTGATCCTTCTGCGCAAACAGTTCGGCCTCCTTGACCATCTTCTCAATCTCATCTTCTGAAAGGCCTCCAGATGAACGGATGGTGATCTGCTGTTCTTTACCAGTTGATTTGTCCTTGGCAGAGACAGTGACAATACCATTGGCATCAATGTCAAAGGTCACCTCAATTTGAGGCATGCCCCTGGGAGCTGGTGGAATACCCATAAGTTCAAATTCTCCCAGCATCTTGTTGTCAGATGCCATTTCACGCTCACCTTGCAGCACCTTGATACCAACCTGCGTCTGGTTGTCAGCTGCTGTAGAGAAGACCTGGATTACATAAAGAAAGATCAGAGAAATATATAACTGGGCCCAGAAACACAAGAACAGCAGATAGATATCGGAGGGCTGCCTGGGCACTAGCACAGGCATGGCAGCTTATTGCCCACATTTAAATTTTTTGGAGATAAATTGAAAACAGATTTGGCACTAAAGACTCACCTGGCTCTTCTTTGTAGGAATTGTTGTGTTCCTGCTGATCAACCTGGTGAAGATACCGCCAAGTGTCTCTATACCAAGTGATAAGGGAGTGACATCAAGAAGAAGCAATTCTTTGACATCTCCCCGTAAAATTCCACCCTGAATTGCAGCTCCCATTGCCACTGCCTCATCAGGGTTTACTCCCTTGCTAGGGCTCTTTCCAAAGATCTCTGATACTATCTCTTGAACCCTGGGAACACGAGTCATTCCTCCAACAAGAAGAACCTCATCAACTTCCTTGGTAGAAATGCCAGCATCCTTCAAACAGTTCTTGCATGGGATCCTTGTCCTCTCAATCAAGTGATTTACCAAGCTTTCAAATTTGGATCTGGTCAGTGTTATATTCAAATGTTTAGCACCTGATGAATCAGCTGTGATAAATGGTAAGTTGATATCAGTCTGAGTGGTCGAGGAGAGTTCTATCTTGGCCTTTTCTGCTGCTTCACGGAGCCTCTGCAGAGCTAGCTTATCTTTTGAAAGATCAATTCCCTCAGTTCTCTTAAACTCATTGACCAAGTACTCTAAAAGGGTGTTGTCAAAGTCCTCTCCTCCCAAAAATGTGTCACCATTTGTAGCTTTGACCTAAACAAGGACCGTTCACTTGGTTCAATTTACCAAACTAAATGAAAATCAGAGTTAGCCTAAATAGCAAAACATGTCACATACCTCAAAAACACCATTAGAGATCTCCAAGATAGAAACATCAAATGTCCCACCTCCAAGGTCAAACACTGCAATGAGACCCTCCTTGTTGTTCATACCATAGGAAAGTGCTGCAGCAGTAGGTTCATTGATGATTCTCTGCACATCAAGGCCAGCAATTCTTCCAGCATCCTTTGTAGCTTGTCTTTGAGCATCATTGAAATAAGCTGGTACAGTGATCACAGCTTTTGAAATTGTTTTTCCGAGATATGCTTCAGCAGTTTCTTTCATCTTGGTCAGAATAAAGGCCCCAATTTGACTAGGGGAATATTGCTGTCCATTGGATTCAACCCATGCATCTCCATTTGGAGCCCTGACAATCTTATACGGAACCATTTTCATCTCCTTCTGTGTTTGAGGATCATCAAACTTCCTACCAATCAAACGCTTAGTTCCAAACACTGTATTGCTCGGATTTGTCACAGCCTGGCGTTTTGCTGGCGTGCCCATGAGTAACTCTCCCTTTGGGGTGAAGGCAACAACTGAAGGGGTTGTCCTAGATCCTTCAGCATTCTCAATAACTTTGGGACTCTGTATATAATCATGGAATCAATTAGAATCAAAAGGAAAAGGAAGCCTAATAACCAAATGAATAAACAATCTGAACAAACACCATCCATGCTTACCTTCCCTTCCATGACCGCAACACATGAATTTGTGGTACCCAAATCAATACCTATAACATCACTGCCTGCAGGTTTTGCACTACATAGAAGAGGAAACGCTCACCTTCAACATACCAGAAGGAACAGCAAATGACAGAAATACAAATCAAAACCACAAAAAACTTAACAAGCTACCTGAAAGCTCTGGACAAACCAGACAAATTTTGGCTGAAATTAGAAGGAGCCCACGATGGCTTCACATTATTACTCAACTGCACAACAGATAAGCACCAAAACTCAGCCATTTCACAATCTCAACCTCAATTTGCAAACAACTTTTAATAGTCAGACCACCCACAACTGGAGTGAAACAAAAACCAACACTTTTCAATCGTCATCTACAACTTTTTTATCCTCACAAGAATAAGTAAAAACGATTCAATCATTGCCTAAAAGCCTAAGTACTTAAAATTTACATTTATCAAAACTCTCAGCTGATCATTCAGAATTAAACAACAAAACAAAAAAAAAACAAAGTATTTAATATCCGAAGAAAAACAGCTATGCATGATTATGTAATATATCAAATGAAAAAACACATTACAAATGAACCCTTAAAGGGCCCGAGTTTCTAAACTACCATATCAAAAACTCAACCACAAAAAAATCTAAATCTTTTATTCATCTCTCAATCAAGTTCAAGTCTCGGTTTGAGCTCCATCAACAAACAACCAAATTAGTAAAACCGAAGAAGGAGTAGAAATGATGAGAGACGCACGGATCTGTAGGCCGCGAGAGGAGCGGAGGCGACGTCACGGCGTCGTAGAGAGCGGAGGAGAGCAGCTGTGGCCATAAGTGAAGAGATCTACCGGTTAATTTGGATTGGAAGCGGAGAAGAAGGACGCGGGACAGTGTTTTGGAGGTTTATAAAGAAGGGTTTAGGGTTTTGTGGAGCAAAGGCTTTTTAATGAGGCGCAACTCGCAAACGATTTTTCTGGCGAGCGTAGAAGGTTCTAGATATAATACTCTTCCTGCAAAACACACAAAATGCACTATAAGCCGAGTCTGGTCCCTTTACTCTCTTAAGCGTTTTACTTTGGCTCTCTTGTTATTTGATTTTTATATCTCAACATCATCCTCTTATTTAATATTTTCTATTTATTTTATGGTGATACGATCTCTCCGTAAGTCATTGTAAAAAACAGCTATGGTATTATACTGTACAGTCTTTGGTTACAGAATGAAATGATTTCAGTATTTTTCTTATATTTTTATTGTCAAATATTATTTTTTTCATGATATTAGTGAATTGCAGTTCAATAATCATTAGTGTCTTTCCTTTTCTCATTCGAAAAATTATTTTATAATTAAAATATATCTATTCATGAAAATTGGATGAAGGATCAAATAGTTACAGAACAAGGAAAGAGGATCAAATTATAAAAAGATACTTTAAGGATGATAATGTAATAGAGATGAGAGTAGGGGACCAAATAACACCGTTAAGCGGTTTCTTGATGAATAAGCCTACCCTGAACGACATGTCGAGTCATAACCTTTGAGATGGAAGTCATTTTGGGATTTGGGGTGTTGCCGTTTGGGGCCATTGAAGCTTGGGGTCGCGTTGTCACGTGAGTGAAAGAGGGGTGTCCACACTTCTAGAGGGGTAGTTGCCTGCCTAGCTGGCTTTTTTTCTTTTTTCTTTTCTTGGATGAAAAGAAAAGGTTACTGAACATGTGTATCCAGTTCCTGATTCGAGCTAAAGGATATGAGTCAGCGAATTATTAGATTAATTTATGTTCATATTATCAATTTCGTCAATTATTTTTTATTAAAATCACTGTTCACATGGACGATGAAGCAACTTTTTTTTTCATTTTCATTTTTCATTTATTTATTTATTTTGTTCTTAGATTTTTTTTAATTGATCCTTTTTTTTTATGAACAATTAAGCATCCCCCTTTCAATTCCATCTCTCTGGTGTGTTTGGTATTATGGTAGCTTTTGTGATCGTGGTTTGAAAAAATTTGTTTTATAAAAAGTACTTTCGATTGAAATTGGTTTGGTATTTATATATATTTGGTTAAAAGTGTGGTTGAAATTGAGGTTAAATAAAAAGTAATTTAATATGTTTGGTTAGGTGTATATTTGTTTCCGTGGTTGCTTCTGCGTTTAAAGCAAACCACAGAAAAATACATGTTTGGTAATATATAAACAGTTGTTTACTGTTTGTGGATCCCAGTTAAATTTTGTTGAAAACGCAAGTGAAGAAAAAGTTACTCTAAGCTGCTTCTCAGCTACTATAGTGAACAGTGCAGAGTGAATTTCACTCTGCACATCCCGTGAATAATATTCATTGTTCATGATCAGACCGGGTCCGTTCTAAACCTAAATGTATTAGACCGGATCCGATCCAGAAAAAATAAATTCATTTTTTTTTAATTTTAATTGTGTTTTATTTAAAAAAAATAGTGTTTAACATTATTTAATGACCTCAATTAGAAGGAGATCACATGATGGCATAACATTTGCAGAATTTGATAGTAATTCCAATTTTATTCCTGATGATATTTTACCTGATTTTGTTACACGCTCAAAAAACCATGAAAATTATGGTCTTTGTCAGATGAATTTCACATGTGATAGAATTGTAGATAGTTTAATTGGAATAATAAAAAATATTTTATATAAAGTATTATTTATTTCAAGATGTAATAGCAGTAGTTAAATCTATAACATTTAAATTAAAAATTATTAATATTAATATATATAATTTTTAATTATTATAACCTTAATTTAAAAAACATTAAATAACTCCTAAGACCGCATTTGAAACCTTTCTTTAACTGTGTCGTTTGCTCTTCTCTCCCTAACCCACCGTCAGTTCTTCTTCTATTGTTCATCCCGTACAGTCAACGACTCGGTCTTCCAGATACAGGGAGAATCGGCAAAACGCAACTCCTTTTTTTCTTTTCATTTCCATCTTTTTTTGCCTAATTCCATGATATATGGTTTTAAATTGTATTATAAAAACAAAATTAAAAGACAGGGGGCATAATGTAAAAATTGAAAAAAATACGTGGCAAATTTCAGTACAATACTTTTTTAATTTAGAATAAAGAGTCCATCTTTGACCGTGGCTACTACATAATTTAGGAGTTTTTCCATTTTTTGAGCGGCTCATAGCAGTGCAAAGTTGGCATTTCTTGTACCAAGCATTTGTGTGGCCATACCATGTTTGAAATTTGAACGGGTGCTTTCTTTTGACTCTCCTTTCTCCCACGACATTAACTGTTTTCAACTATAAAAATAAAATAAATAAAAGGAATCGTTTCATGGAAAAAAATAATAATTATATAAATATAGAGTTGAAAATAAAAGGAAAAAAAAAACCAAGTAGACAGAGTGATGTCAATTGTCACATGATCCCTAGAACGAAGTGGTTATTCATGGAATTACTGAAGATTGGTTCTTTGTTTTTTTCTGGAAATGATATTAAAATAAGATTGATGCATCATTCATTTATTAAACCACATAAATTTCAATCTCTTAACAATATCCCATATTTGAATTTGATTCCCGGATATATCAATAGGGATTGAATCAAATATATTACTCACTGTAATTTCTACAATCTGAAAGGCAGTGCAGAAAAGACAATGGATAGCCACTGATAAAAAAAAATGGCAAGAGAACGAAAGATGTCAAGCAGCATTCACAATTATTGTTTGAGTGGAATCATAATGATACAAGCTCTGAATATTTATATGCATATTCAGTGCGATGAATGTTATAATCTGTACAGTTTGTTACAAAGATTGCAAAAGAATCCAGTCATTAACAACGTTATTGCAAAAAAAACAGAATCCGCTCTTTGAAAAAACTCTTACCTCTCATCTAGATTGAAAAGGAAGAAGGTATTTTCTACCAGAACTCCCATTTCTGAGACAGGATCTGTGATAACATTGACAATTGTTTATCTGCAGAGTGCATGTCGTTCAAGAATCAAGAAAAAGAAACAGAATCAAGGCTTGTTGAGAGAAGTCTCCTCTAGGACATGTATCTTCAGGAGTGAAGATAGATTCCGCAACTGGAATCACATCGAGACTGAAAAGCGCATGTACCACAATTGCAACATCACTCTCTTCCTTAGGCTTACACTCTCAAAGGCGAATATAACCACCTCTTTCTTTAACTGGAACAGTTCTCTTGAGAAAAGATTTCCTATTGAGAGACCAGCTTCTTTTCAAAGCCATCCTTCGTCGCCAGGCAGCTATATGGGTGTAAAGAGCTGGGAAAAGGAAGCATAGAAGAACGAGAACTAGCATTCCCACGCAGAGAAACATCACATTGCGGAAACCATCTTTCTCCTTTGGGTTCTTTTGCTCTGTCCATGGAACTCCTCCCACATTCATGCCAAAGACTGTTATGAGCTTCCAAAAATATCAGCATTATTAAATTTTGATTCTCAACAGTTATCCAAGAAGGTTTAACTATGATTGAAAAAAAAAAGAGAAACATTTACCTCCAGTGATGATTGACAATGGGAGGAATATAATTGAAAGGAACGAGAGATAGTACAGTTTCTTGTTTATTTGCTCAGCCTGCCAGCTATCCAAACCTGCCTGAATTGCCGTGACACGATTTGCTATAAACCCCACACTCTCTTTTAGCCTCCTTAGCCTTCCAATTAACTCTTCTAGGGAGTTAATATCTTCACTGCAAAACCATTTTTTTGAAGAACATTTTTCTTTTACTCGAGGAAATACTTGCTCCCCATGTGCAATCACCTGAGTTCAGTTAAAATACAAGGTTTAATACATGCGTTTCAATTTTATATTTGTTAGAGAAAAACAAACATTTAACAAGCTGCAATCTTCCTAGAAATGATCCAAAAACATCAATGTCTAGTATGAATTGCTGTACAAAATGCAGAGATGATGTTATTGGTGAAAAACTAAAGCACTTAAAAACCTTTATGGTCAATGTCCAAAATAAAGTGCTTTAAACTCCATAATATGAACCCCTGAAAGTATTCAACCATAGCAATCAAGGACTTCAATCTTCACACCTTCTGCTGTTCTAGTAGAGTGGTCTTTACACCTTATCCAGACTGATTTTGTACTAGCGTTACTTAAATACCTACTTATGTGGCTCTGTACCAATCAACTTAAATTGTTCTTATGTTTACAAGAAATCAAACAGGGTGGACAAACTACCTGCAATATACGTTGAAGATTAAGATGCATATTAGGAAATCTTCTATCATCAAGCATCTGTTTCTTTAATGCAAAACCTCCTGCAGTATACCATAAAAACAACACTCAGTTTCCACTCAAAAGTTGAAAGAAATCATGTACCAAACGGAAAGCACCTCAAATTTGAGTTTCAGGACAAACAGAAAAAGGAATACTTTCTTTGATAAAGATAGAGGCTTGTAACTGTTGTTGACCATGTTTTCTAGTACCTTGATGGTCCATAGATATGCTGATTTATCATAATTTTTCACGCAATCCAGACTTTTGTGTAGACCTATTTTCTTGCCCAGGGAGTTCATATAGACTTTAGTTTAACAAGAATAACATCTGAGGTATCAAGCAGAAATTCTGAAAATTAAATCTATTGCGAGTGAAAATAGATTTTAAGGTAACAATGAGATTCCATCATGCAATTGCAAGGACTTCATGGTACATAAATACCAGGCATGTGGAATGGCACAAACATGCCACATGAAGAAGGATAACTGTCCTGGAATGATCATTTGGGACATGATAACCAACTTTACTAGAGTTAGCTTCTTATTCAGACCCATCAGTGTGGAAAACAATCAATATTTTTTCTTCAAACTGCAAACCGTTTCTTATTTTGACACAATATTTAGCACATTTAGCAACAAGCTTCCCTGCCCCATTCACAAGTGAACTTTGGCAATGCTTTGATGACCTCTTAACTCTTCCCAAAAATGTTCTTATTAGCCAATCATATAAAATATCAGTTCCGCATGACACTGGAAAAACATTACAACATGCATTCCAAGTTGTAAGCTGCAGCTACCAGGATTCACTGTTTGATCCATGATATATCCTATCAAATTTAATTTCAATACTGAGAGTGAAAAGCCATCAAGGTTGCAAATACAAGGTTAATCCTATCAAATTTCATTTCAACATTTGGTTTTTCAACAAGTTTTGACATCTCCAATTGTCATTTGTTTTGCTGCTTGTTGACAAACGACGAGGACCGAGTATAAGAGGTTGCCATTTTCCAAAACTATAACAGAACTAACATGCCCAAAATAGGATGAGAAATTACTAAATAAACATATGGCAAAGAGTGCATATACCAATAATCCTTCCAGATCAATTAAAAAAGTTACCATTGTAGGGTTGCTAGAAATGTGGAGCAAATATATTAGCATTAAAGAAGAATGAACTCAACACTTGTAATTATCTCCATGACCAGAAAAAAGGCAACAAAACTAACAGTGTTTCACCCAAAAGAAATCTAAATAGTAAGTGTACAACAATAAGAACACTTAAGGCAGCCTTGATTTTGTAACAGGGACCATAAGTTGTCATTACATAGGAATTTTACCTTTGTCTAATTCAAGCTCCACAGAGTCAAGCTCCATCTCGAGTTTGGTGGTAACATCTTGAAGGTGATCGACATGCGTGTCAATGATGTGAACAACAAGATTTGAGACAGATTCCGGCACGGGATTATCAGCCTCCTCTGAGTGGTTCATTGTCAATAAGAACTCAAGAACATGCTCTCGAATCACAAACCCACTTCCTTCCTTTTGATCCCCTCCATTATGTGAGGGCGGCCCACCACTTGAATAAGTCTCCACACTAGGAATCTCAGAGAGAAGGGATTTACTCGTTGGTGAGAAACCCAATCTTGGAACCCGTCCTAGTGACACGGTAATCACCGAATTCTCAGTAACTCTAGCAGCTAATCTAAATGTATAATTGCTAGTTGGAGGACCAGGAGAATTAACTCTGAACACAAGTGCTCCATTAACATGACTACAAAGGGGCCCATTGCTAACTAGTGACAGAATATCTTGGAGTTTCAAAGGAGGGCAGAGAATGTCAATGAGGCTTTGTGCGAAAAGCGGAAGCTTCTGGTTAATTTTTGGAAGCTCTACATGGTACCAACAAAACTCGTTTTCTTTAGGTTCAGCAAAATCCCAATCTTTATTGTAATAATTTCCATCACCGTCAAATATATAGGCTTTCTGTCTCACCATACCCAAAAAACGGTGGCGGTAGAGAGGGATGTCCCCGAGAGGAGTATCCTCCTTGAGGTCTCCGTCCATCTCCTCTGCCTCCACGTTCCCGACAGGCTCTTCCCTGTCTATGTGCATAATGTTTTCAGATATCTATGAATATCAAATCCAAAATGCAGTTAGCATATAAATCAAGTCAATCTAATCCAAAAACTTGCTAAGCCAAACTCGCTAACAAATCAATTTGAGGTCAACAACAAAACCCTTCTTTGATGGTCAAATCACAAGAGTAGACATAAGAACTCCTCATTTGCTCCAATATCAGAGCTGAAGAAGGTGATGCTGAATCAAATCAAAATCCCTTAAAACTGCCTCATTACAAACCAAAACCAGCACTAAACAATAGACATACAAGAAAAGAACCCAGCAGAAATCTTCACAGAATATGAAACAAACCCAATAATTCACATCTACATGTCTCCAACTTTGCAGATTGTTCGCTCATCAATCCTTGAAATAACAAATAGAAATTTCCCACCTTTCAGCTTATACTCAATCCCAAAATATCGAAATTCCAGCATATAACCCTCAATAAAACAGAAAAGGAATCCGTTACCTCATTGATAATAAAGAAACTTTGCAGGCCTCAATAAGAAAAACCCAGATCAAGAATCCTTAAAAACCACCAAAGATCAGCAAAAAGAGAGAAGATAATGAAAATGAAAACCCAGTAATCCTCTTTTGGTTTATGGTTCAACAATAAACAACCAAGCAGGTGGTATTGAATTGTTCAAAGAAAATAAAAAATATCGGGATATTTTGAGTAATAATTTATGTTACTGCCTAAAAATACAACGACATAGAATATTTTCACGTTGATGGGGAAAACAAATCAGTTTTATCCACTTTCTAGGTTTTTTATCTTTGAATAAATTGTAGGAATTTGCTGTTAACATTGACCGCACACTAAAAAGGGCAATAGTGACCAGAATTGGCTGGTTCGTTTTTCGTACAATAAATGAATAGGATAATGTGTGAGGTGAAAGAGTAGAAGCCGTAAATCTGAGTCTGTGGATGAACTATAAAAAGGCAAGGTTGAGGTTTTGCAGTTTACAAATTCATCTCATGGGCTACTTCGTTTTCCTGGTTGGAAAGTAATTTTGAATTAGAAAAAAAAATTGAATTTTTTTTATTTTAAATTAATTTTTATATATTTTTAAATAATTTAATATATTGATATTAAAAATAATTTTTAAAAAATAAAAAAAAATATTATTTTTATATATTTTTAAATAAAAAACTTTTTTAAAAACGATCATGCACAGATACACTGCCAAATATACTTTTAATTGTAAAAAAAAAAAAACAATCCAACGTTTTCAAGATTAGCTCACTCTATCCTCCTCTTTCTCTTCTTTGGGCTTATTTGGGCCCTCCCTCCCTCCTCTCTCCTCTTTCTTTTCTGCTCTTCCTCTCTCTTTGGGCTCCCCCTCCTCTCTCCTCTCCTCCTTTCTTCTTGAGCTGAGTTGGGCCTTTTATTAAGGCCCTGGTAAGTATATATATATATTAATATATATAGTAATGCCATGGTCACTTGTTGACGAGCTCATCAACATATTTGTCTACGTGTCCATTAGCATTTCGACTTCCCTTTCCTTCGCTGAAATAGATAGATGATCGCTGGCTCAAAGGATGACCAAGAGAGTTGAGATATTGAGCATACATCTTCTAGATGGAGTAAGTAAGTAGGCGAGCCATCTCTTTCAAAATACCAGTGGCGACTACCAACGATGGTTGCGGTAAATATGTGAAATAATGCTGTTCTGAAGTCCGATCGAGCTCCCTTTAGCCTCTGCAACTTGCTCGTAGTCTCGGCATTTCATGCATGATTTTCTTCCAGGTTGCAGTGGCTCAGACCTGTCCCGTTGCCTTTTCTTATTAGATACATGGAAAATCTCAAATAAAAAGGAGGTTTCAAATCTACACTGGTAAAGGTTAGTTTAGCTTGATTACAATTTTTAGATTGTTTTTCTTTTTGTTATGCTATGCCCATGTGATCCGCAGCTTGTAAGCAAATTGCTGGATTATGGCCTTAAGAAATCCCCAGTTAGTTGATTATGCTGTAGTTTTATATGGGCCGGCTCGGATACATGAGTCGTTGAATGGGGCTGAAGTTGGTTTTTTTTCTTCTGCCTTTCATCAGAGTTGGGTGCCATTACAGTGTTAGCTTTGTCATGGAGTCTGAATGCGCTTGGATTCTTACTCGTGAAGCTTAGTGGGCTCAGTGTTTTATAAAATTTCCATGCCTTTACTTTGTTCGTAAAAGGGATGCCTTTCGATCAATCACCCCTCTCCCTGACTCGTAATCTTGATGCATGTATACCACGATTAGCATCCCCTAGGCTACACTAAATCGGCTCCGAAACAAATTATTCATTTAAAAATCATATGAATGGTGCCACAAATTATCTTTTTGCGGGGAAAAAAGATGAATGAATATACATTGCACTTATCATAAAAAAAAACAAAAAAAAAACTTATTGTGAATATGGCTTTTTTGAAGATCATACAAGCAATTGATTGGAGTGAAAAAGATACAAATCACTTATCCATATTCTGCACGATTAGTTAGTGGAAGTGAAAGGGAGATGTATAAACGAATTAATATATACATGTGACATTTTGAGAACTTCAAGGAAAAAAGCTATGCTGTTGAGCTAAAATAAGCATTTTTATACCTGAGAGTCATTCTTATATATTTGTCAAAAGTACTAAAGATTTATTTAGTATATTCTTATGCAGAAAAAGAGTTTTGATCATAATTTTATTAGTTAATTACAATTAATAAATGGTTTAATTTGTCAATATCAAATATATTAAAATATAATTAGTTTTTCTAAATGATTTTTTTCTATTGGAATGCACATGTAAAAAATAACATATTTAGACAATTAAAAAAGCTAAATTACTGACTTAATTCTTCTAAATAGCTTTTTTTTCTTCGAGATGCAAAACGAATTTCTGACTTCTCTCGTGTGAGAATGGCATCACGTTAAGGGCTGTTGACTTTTTTCCATGTTGCGACAAAGAGCTTGACTTTTGAAGCAGTGGATTGATAGAGTCGGGGGGTGGCAATTATAATCTCGACCGTGCTTTCAAATTCCAACGTCATATCTGTAACCTTACAAGTATTGGTATATCACTTCTTCTCTCATCAAAAAAATGATGTTGACAAGAACAATAAGGACGACCATGACAATGTGTTTTTATTTTTTTCTGAATTTTTCCAAAATAGAAAGCAGATGATATGGACAAATTAAATTGTTTGAGTTACCACCCCAATAAATGCCTCCATCCAAGGACGGAACCAGGAATTTTTCCTGTCCTAGACTATTAAATAAACATATAAATATTTTTTAAAATTAACTATTAACTTATATACATGAATTTTTAAAGTTAACAGTAAAATTTTAATTCAAATATACTATCTAAAATATTAAAAAATAAATTTAAAAGTACATAAAATTAAAGTAAAAGTAAAAATAAACTCACTATTAAAGTTATATCCTTTGATATTTTATGAAATATAATTCATCTATAATCGAATCTGAATCGATATTGTAACAACCCCTCAACCGGGATAAAATAACAATCTCATGTCAACTGAAAAACAAAGTAATTAAATTTTTTTCCTCTCTCAATTCCTCCTTCCTTCACTTGATTCTTTCTTATATTAGTGTTTTTTAAGTTGAATTTTGTAAGTTTACAAAGTTATTCTCTCACTTTTTTTATTTTTTTTCTTGGATTTTTTTTATGTTTCTGTCTTACTTTTCTCTATTTCTCTCTAACCTTTTCTTTTCTTTCTTTTCCTATTATGCTTATACCCAGTCGACAACTTATAAAAGAAAGAAAAGGCTGATTTGTTTTATTTTTTAATGGCAAATAATTATTTTACTCTTAATGAGTCATTTTGCTTTTATTTGATGATTTTTTTTGTTAGCACTATCAAGCTCTGTTCATCCTAAAATTTTAATCAGATTTTATTCAATGTATTTTAAGATCCCTCATAAAATTTCAGCTCAATCTGATGATCGGATTGAAAATTACGTCCAATAACGTAAAACTAATCAAATTGTGATTTTTCATCAAATTTCTGAATTTCTCAAAAAAATCTGAAATTTTAACTCAAGTTAAAGCATCATATTATAAAACTTCACATAAATTTTCAAAAAAAATTTGGTAACTCAATCAAGAATTACAAAATTTTTTTAACATAAAACTAATAAAAAATTATTGATAAAATCTTAAAGCCCACCCTAGCCCTCAACATACCTCCGCCCCTGCCTCCATCAATATGCGTCCTTGTTCCTTAATTTCCACAAGCATTTGTCGTGTGGACCCGTTTCAGCACCGGTGACTGTGGAGTTGACAAGGGGTTGCCGCGTTGGAAAAATGTGGCCGAAATTAATGAACCTGCACCAAATTTTCCGTTGCATGGGAATATAAAGACGTGTAATTAAGTGGTAAAATTATTAATAATAAACAAAAAAAACTCATGAGCAATCAATCAACCACGAGTTCTGAATTGTTAATTCAGCCCTTTGCCTCTCACGGGTGGATTACTACAACATTCTAACAGCCATGCATTTGGTTTCGATACAATTCAGTGTAAGAGCATGTTCGTTTTTGTAGTTAAAAAATAATTTAAAAAATTTCTAGAGTTTTTTCTTTAAATTAATTTTGTATTATTTTTAAATCATTTTGATATTAAATTTTTAAAAATAAAAAATATATTATTTTAATATATTTCAAGTAAAGATATATTTTTTAAAATAACTATTTTAATATTATGATGAGATAAATAAATAATTTATTTATTTTAGACAACTGAGTATCTCGCATACTTGTTCTCATACTCAAAGACTTCCTAGCATTTTCCAATATTAGAAGTAAAGATGTTCAATGTTCAGAAACATCACACGACACCTTCGAAAATCTCAGCACGCGCGTAGTACCACGTCACGTGGCCTTCTGGAGCGCGATCAATGAAATCACCATGTGAAAGCATAGACCGCTGCAGATGAGTTGATTCTGACTGAAAATTGATGGTCGCTTCGAATAACAGCTGGATGATAAAGTGGTGGTGAATCTGCTGATGATGATGGTGATGATGATATGGATTCTGTTTCTAAGATTTGCATCTTCAATTATCAACGGGTTCATGTACATCCTTTTGACTCTTGTGTGTGTGTGTGTGTGTGTGTGTGTGTGTGTAAACACACTCAACAAGGGAGACCGCTCTTCAGCCTGTGGTATCATTTTTTTTTAATATGTTTTAGTATTTTAATGCATGTCTTTTTTTATATAAAAAAATACAATTAAGATATATAATTGATTGAATTAAATAAGATATTTTTATTTTAATTAGATAGTAAGTAAAGAAGAGGCAATGATAATAAATAGATCAATTAAAAAATTGATCATAATAATCTAGGAAAAAAAATCTTTTTCAAAAGAAACAAAATAATGCAACTCGATTCTTAGTAATTAAATATAAAACAATGAAATGGGATAAAAAAAATTAAAAAAACTTGCTTCGGGTAATAAAGGTCAAGCAACCTAGACTAACCCTTTAAACTCGCAGCTCAGGTTATGAGACACCAAGCATTTTTTAAAAAAAAAACAATGTCGAGTAATGAAATAAAAAAAAAAGATGTCAGCTAGTGCTAGCTTCTTAAACTCGTGACCTGGTTATTAGACTAAAAGCACCTCATATGAAAAAACCATGAAGCTCAGTTCTTAATCGATTAAATATTGAATGATAAAATATATATAAAAAACAATTATACAAGATGATCAAAAGAAAAAAAATAAAAAAGAAAAAAAAGATCAAAGTATAAAAACAATCAGAGGACAACAACATTTTTTTATGTTGGGATTGAGAAAAAAAAAAAAACAAGGACCAAAATGAAGAAATACAGCACATGAGAAATTGACATTAATTGATGAAATGGAATAAAAATCAGAATTTTACAAAAGAGTTAAGGATAAAAATTAAAAATCAAAATAACAAGGACTACATGTGAAGACAAAACAAATTGAGGGGCAACTTTTAAGAGTTTAGAGTGATAGGTACGGAAACCGAGGATGAGAGGAAAAAAAAACTAGTATCAATGCTAAACCGTAAGTACATTTAGAACACGTATTGACCAATAATAAAGGGGCTGTTAGGACGATTCAAACGCAATCTTAGAAGTTGCAGTTTGGCCATTGAGCGATGCCACACACGCTACTAGAAGAGCGCAACAACAACTCGCATACGCAACAAACACGTCAACTATTTTTTTTATAATATTTATTACCAAGTAAATGACCAACCTACCCCCTTACCCCACTAAATTATAATAAATATAAAAAAGGTAAAGTGACAACAAAAACCCTTCACCAAGGTTAAAAGTTTTTTTTTTCTACTTCAAGGGCAATCCAGTAAATTTAATGTGCATTCAAAATGGAAATAGCAAAAACGTCCCAGTTGCCAAGGGTAATTTTATATATTTGCTTTAAAAAAAAAAAAAAAAAAAACGTATCACCCTCGGAAGCTAAGCCGCATGTTTTCTGGTCACAAGGAACAAAAACATAATTTTCCCATCACAGTCCACACCGAGTCTGAAACTACAATATATGGCATTGCCAACTTTTCCCTCACCTTTACGCAATGTCATTGTTACCGTCACATGTAGACATGAACTGGCTTCTCAAGGTTCACATGCACATTTTGCCATGGTCGAGTGCAAAACTGCAAATACATTGTTAAAAAGATTCCAGGATATCTAAATATGATCTGCCTCACAGGATAATAATGACATCTTCATGTATCATCTCCTTCCGGTCCCCTTTCAAAGAATCCTAAACCTCTCGCACAGAAGGGACTCGCTCTGAAGATTGGATTCTTGATGGATTCCTCTTCACAACAGGGACGGGAGCTGGCCTTTGGCTCCAATTATCGGTGGCTGGCTGTATTAGAGAATCAATAGAGAAATGATGATGGTGATTAATCCTTTTTTTTTTTTTAATCTTTTTGCTGGTGGCTGACTGTATTAGATTTTTTTTTGTTAGTGGCTGATCAAATAAAAAGGCTACCACTCATTTTAAAACATTTTTAAATAAATAAACAAATAAAGACCAAGGACACTTGATTTTTTTTATTATAAAAATTAGAATTATTCCAGATAACTTTACAGATCAAGTTAATTGCACATTCCAAGATGTTTTCTTTGTTGACTTCGCCCTCCAGTCAACGAAGAGGTTATCGGTCCCATATGGCTGTTAATTTTTCCGGCCCCCGTATATTTTGTCCACTTGTCCCTTGCATTACCTTAGTGGATTATTCCATTCAAAGTTATTCCAGTGTGTTAAAATATTTTTATTTAGAAATATATATTTTTACTTTTTAAAATTTATTTTTATATTACTATATCAAAATATAAAAAAACACTAAAAAAATTATTTTTAAACAAAAAAAATAAATTTTAAACGAACATTGTTTTAGCCGCACACTTTAATCAGTTAAAGAACTATAAAATAAATAAAGATGCCACTATTGTATTATTGAAGGGAGAGATCAGAGCGTTGGTGTCCCTAATTAGTTCCCACTCTTTTTAGCTCTGTGTTTACGAGTCACAATTACAATATTCATTGAATAGTATAACACAAAGCAGACCCTGTATTTTAAGGAGTAAGATTCACAATTAATTTTATATTATTCGGAGTGAGATATTCTCAATCTTTTACTCGCTGGTCTTTAGGCACCTTTCATGGAGGATGGATGGATTAATTTGTTATATAGCAAGAACATGGAACCATCACTTTATTAGAAAGCGTCGAGACCTTTCCTAATTAACTATCAAAATAAGGATTATGGCAGAGATAAACCAAAGTTTATGCCAGTAAACTCAGATAAGGCAACGCGTTTTCTTCCCAACTAGCACAAGTGGCCAGCCCTCAGCCCCATATTAAGCACAATTCTTCAACATTCACTCACTGGTCAGTGGTACGCAGGCGCAGTTTGTGACCCAACTCCAGTTCATGGTCAATTTGCAAACGTTTCCACACCCATATGAGTAGCCTTTTTTGTTTTTAAACAGACAAGATAACCCATCCATACTAGAAATTTGTAAACAAGGAAAAATCTCCACGTTCATCCAGTAGGCTCCTTCCACTCACACTTGCTCGGGCCCTACCCTATAATATTAAACCGTCCAATCCTACAAAGCACAAACCATGTCTTAAAAAGGCCAAGCCCCTCCCTAGTCCCTCCTACTAAAAAACTATCACCCCTTCCCTTCCACCACCCCACTCACCATGGGAAGCCTCGAGATCCAAACACCACATACCTCCTCTAGACTCACTGACCTTGAAAAACCCATCGCCGATGCTGTCGAAGACGACGACGTATCCCCTATCGAGGAGGTCCGACTGACCGTGGCCAACACGGACGACCCAACCCTACCTGTATGGACCTTCCGGATGTGGTTCCTAGGCCTGATTTCATGCAGCCTTCTAGCTTTCCTCAACCAATTCTTTTCTTACAGAACCGAGCCGCTTATTATAAGCCAGATAACCGTCCAAATAGCTTCACTCCCTATAGGCCGCTCCATGGCTGCTGTGCTACCAAAAACCAAGTTCAAGATTCCTGGTTTTGGGTCTAGAACTTTCTCTCTCAACCCAGGTCCGTTTAACATCAAAGAACACGTACTCATTTCTATATTTGCTAACGCCGGAAGTGCATTTGGTAGTGGATCTGCTTATGCTGTTGGTATTGTCACTATCATCAAAGCATTTTACGGAAGGAGTATTTCTTTCTTGGCTGGTTGGCTTCTCATCACCACTACTCAGGTAAATCTTGCTGTTCTTTTATCCCAAAACAAAAAGGTATTCTTTTTGTAATATTTTTGAAAGCAAATTTGGTCTTAGTTTTGGTTTCAAGTTGGGTAAGCATCATGAAGTTCCTCTTTTTTTTCTTTTCTTTTTCCCCTTAGCATTTTGGCCCTTTTGGCCTGGTTGTTCGGAGCTTGTCGTTACCGTAGATCTAGCTGTTTTTTTTTTTCAATGGCTGTATTTTCATAAAACTTTTAAGAAAATCTTGCATTTAGTTTCAAGAAAAAAAACTGTGTCACGATTTGGATGTGAAAAATCTGCTAATTAAGCAATGCTGTGGTGATAATTTGAGTGATTTGGGTGCATGATTGGCAATGGTAGGTGTTAGGATATGGCTGGGCAGGGCTACTGAGGAAGTATGTGGTGGAGCCAGCCCATATGTGGTGGCCTGGCACTCTCGTTCAGGTCTCTCTTTTCAGGTATCTCTCACTCCCTCACTTTACAGACCCCTTGCTTTTTTTTCTTTCGCAGTAGGAAAAGTTATTGAGCAATTTGATGCACAGCCCCCGCCCTGACATGTAACAAAACTAAAAAGAAATAATTAATTACGTTGTTGATAGCTAAAGTAAATATAAATAATTTCTTATTGAATGGCTTCTCCTTGGTTTACACTGGATAACATGTGACATGTCCCTTTTCCCAGGATTCGATTTCTTTTATTATTGTGCTCTTCCCCCTCCTTTTTCTTCCATCGAGTCAACTAGAATCTTAAGTTGGCTTAGCTGATTCGGTGTGATTAATTAGCAATTCGGAATCTGTCTAACAACGCTGCTGTCCGCGGTTTTTTAAAAATTTATATTTTTTATTTAAAATTAATTTTTTTAGATAATTTGATATTTTGATATCAAAAATAAATTTTAACAAATAAAAAAATTATTATTAAAAAATATTACCTTTAAAAATAACTCCAATTATAATATCAAAGAATATTTAAATTGTGAGCGTGCTTTTAACTTAATAACCAGGAAAAGGAACTGTTGACTTTCCACGGAATCAAGCTAACTTCATGTGAAGAAATGGATGGTGGAAGTTTTTAAGTTTTTGCTACTTGACAGCTCATGAATTAAAAAATACACGAAGGCACAGTTAATTCTCACTTGAACTGGACGTGATAACACAAAGGGTTCAGGTGTCTTTTTCAGTATTCCTAAAAGTTTTCTAAATTAATAAAGGTGACATCAAATCTCAATTGGTTCGATATATCCTGTTTTGTATTGCGTTTGAAACACGGTCAGCTAAAATTTGAATTTTTTTATATATTTTTGAATTGTTTCATTGTGATAATATTAAAAATAATTTTTAAAAAATAAAAATATTATTTTAATATATTAAAAAAAAACACTGTAAAAAACAATTATTACTGCACTGGAAAACACCAAATCGAAATGTAAAAGAACATTGTACGTCAAGGATATAATAAGTGAGGTGGTTGCGGAACGCAGATTACTGGGTGGTGAATGGTGTACAGTGGCAATGGATGAGAGTGGAATTTCTCAATTAATAAATCATGAACAAGAAAAGCACGAAGCTTGGCTGGAAAGGTTTTAAGATAGGTATTCAGTATAATGATAACGATAATGATCATTTATTTGTCTGTTTTGGAAATGGCATCATCGATCCAACCTATATTTGTCATCGTCATTACACGTCCATGAATAATAGAAGTGAGAGCTGGTGTAGTTATTTTATATATATATATATTTTTTTTTTTTTTTTAAAAAAAAAATATTTTTAATATAGTATATTAAAATAATTTTAAAATACTAAGAAAACTATAATTTAAAACAATTTTTTTAAAAAATATATTTGGATTGCAAAAAAACAACCACAAGATTGATTTGAAATTGACAAGTCCTTGACTTACGGTTCTTTTTTTTTTCCCCCACCACCACTGTGATACCTACCATACCTGAGACGTTAAACCGTTTGTCTTGTTGTCACGCGACCTACTGGTTTTTTTTTCTTCTTCAAGCACAGTAGAATTTTTTTTTAAGTGAATTTAAAAATATAAAAAAATATTAATTCAAAAAATAAAAATAAAATTTTTCAAAAATTTCCAACCGAAAAACAACCATTACCTAAGTGCTAAAAGGTTGGTCTGAAATACAGGGCTAAACCGCTTGTCTTCTTGTTGCGCAACCTATGAGTTTTTTTTTTTTTTTTTTTAAGAACAGTAGATTTTCTTTAAAAGAAAAAAAATGCAGTTAAAATGTATTTAAAAAATAACATAAATTAAAAATTCGCAAATATTTTATTGTGCTACTTTGAGAAAAAACTCTTGAAGCATTACATAAATGGGTTTGCTCTTCAACTTTGTGGATATGCCTTAATTATAGAGGTGTTTAATCTGGTCAGTCATCGCAGCTAAATTCTCCAGCACTTGATCAGGCATGCACCCATAAACATTTAATATCTTCAGATAACTCACGTGACTAAATGCCCATGTAAACTACCTGGGAAAAATCTTGCAGGGCTTTGCATGAGAAAGATGATGGTCACCGCATGACACGGGCAAAGTTCTTCGTAATTGCACTGGCTTGCAGTTTTGTCTGGTATCTATTCCCAGGATACCTATTTACAACACTCTCAAGCATTTCATGGGTCTGCTGGGTATTTCCGAAGTCAGTAACCGCACAGCAACTTGGTTCAGGCATGAGGGGCCTTGGACTTGGAGCCATTACACTTGACTGGTCTGTTGTGGCATCCTTCTTGTTCAGCCCCCTCATTAGTCCATTCTTTGCCATTGCCAATGTCCTTGTGGGATATGTATTCATAATTTACGTTGCAATGCCCTTAGCTTACTGGGGCCTCGACTTGTACAGTGCACGAAAATTTCCCATTTTCTCCTCACACCTGTTTACAGCAGAGGGTCACAAGTACAATATAACAGCTATTGTTAATAACAAGTTTCAGCTGGATATACCAAACTATGAACAGCAAGGACGAATTCATTTAAGCATGTTTTTTGCTCTCACTTATGGCTTCGGTTTTGCAACCATTGCCGCCACCCTTACTCACGTGGCTTTCTTCTATGGAAGGTAAATCTTTCAACAGACAGAATTGAGAATCAGAATCGCCTTAATTTCCCATCCATGTTGTTGCAATCAGATTTTTAACAGACGCATGTTCTGACATATGAAACATGATCTACAGGGAGATTCTCCAGAAATATCGTGCTTCTTACAAGGGCAGGGAGGATATCCATACAAGATTGATGAAAAGATACAAGGACATACCTTCCTGGTGGTTTTACTTGTTGCTTGGTGTGACATTAATTGTTGCTCTTGCACTGTGCATCTTCTTGAATGATCAAGTTCAGATGCCATGGTGGGGACTCATCTTCGCGAGTGCCATGGCCTTTGTCTTCACCCTTCCCATCAGCATCATAACTGCCACAACAAACCAGGTAACTTGGCTCTCTTTTAAATCTTATTCCGAGCAAGAGATGAATATCTAGTGAAATTCAGCATCAACCGGAAAAATAAAAATTCGAAACCTCCCGCTCTATCCATCTGGGCTTTGATAGTCATTCCATTTCACTTCATCATCTCAACTAAATCTGTTCTTTATTAATGCTCTACCACTTCATATACAGACACCAGGGCTGAACATAATAACAGAGTATGTCATGGGTATCATATTACCGGGGAGACCAATAGCCAATGTATGCTTCAAAACCTATGGATATATGAGCATGGCTCAGGCTGTTTCTTTCCTCAATGATTTCAAGCTAGGACATTACATGAAGATCCCTCCAAGATCGATGTTCTTGGTTCAGGTACATTTTTCTCAGAACTACTGTCTAGATAATAAATGAATTAAATCCAGATATCCTGTTCAATTGTTATAATTGTTCATGTGATGTATGCAAAAGGATCCACCATCCAAGAATTTCCTCAAGACCGTGACCTTAAACTGACAAAGTCAATTATAATGAACAATTTGTTGTTAGTTTTACACATTATTTATTGTTTCCACTGAGAGCTACTGATATATTTATTCGCTTGTTGCATTTCCATCTGGGTATGTCTAGTTCATAGGAACAATTCTTGCCGGAACCATCAACCTTGCAGTAGCCTGGTGGCTGCTGAACTCCATTGAAAACATATGCCAGGATGATCTACTACCCGCTAACAGTCCTTGGACATGCCCAGGTGACCGAGTCTTCTTTGATGCTTCTGTCATATGGGGTTTGGTGGGACCAAAGCGGATCTTTGGAACACTTGGAAACTATCAGGCCATGAACTGGTTTTTCCTTGGAGGTGCACTAGGACCGGTTATAGTTTGGCTGCTACACAAATCATTCCCCAAGCAATCTTGGATTCCCCTAATTAATCTTCCGGTCCTTCTAGGAGCAACTGCAATGATGCCTCCAGCTACACCAGTAAACTACAACGCCTGGATCATAGTTGGAACAATTTTCAATTTCTTCATCTTCCGTTACAAAAAGACGTGGTGGCAGAGGTACAATTATGTTCTTTCAGCTGCATTGGATGCCGGGGTGGCTTTCATGGCAGTGCTTTTGTACTTCTCAGTTGGAATAGAAGATAGGACTTTGAATTGGTGGGGTACAAATGGTGAACACTGTGAATTGGCAACTTGTCCAACAGCCAAGGGCATAATGGTTGATGGCTGTCCAGACTTTGTTGCCTTCTGATACAAGTTTCTATTTAAGAGGTTACACAGGATAGAATTAGCAGGTATTGAACAACATGCATCAAGCCATAGTGGCAACTCAAGGTTTCATATGTTAGTTCAGCTATAAAGCCAGCTTCATGTGTACATTGTTGTGAACTAGAAATATTTTAATGCATGTCTATAAATATTTAAATAAAATCCTATTCCAAGGAAAACGACTTGTGTCTGAATACCTTCGGACAAAACCATCTCATTTCACATTGAGGAGCCATTCGGATTTTGTCCAGGATGCATTTGTGGCGCATCACACTGCAGTTGTGGCAACTAAATAATTGTTAATGGGTGATGCATCATAACTGGCAAGCATTTGTTATCATTCTATACTCATTCCCTTGAACCTGGTATGATGATATGGCACTTCATATTTTATCGACATTGTGCTACCCTATAATCAAGAACAATTTAGCTTGATTTGACTAAATCTACAGCCACAGAAAATGCATATGGTATATCGTTTTTGAAATATGACAGACAAAAAGAAAGCGAAAAAATACTTGCACGTGTTGTGGGCACGATATTGTTTGCTCTTTAGCAGAGGTCGATTGAGATGATGATCCGAAAGTACTAATGATAAATCATACCTTTACTGAATGTGATCATGATGCATGAACTGAGAGCCACTGATTATACTCATCCATCCTTATTATAAAGAAAAAATGTTCAGATATGGTCTCCCAAAACAGTCAATTCAGGAACTAGAAGATATTCACTAGTCAAAATGCACAACCTCTGCACCTTCAGAGGTATCAGGAGCACTCTCAGTACTCCTTAAGCACATCTTAAGATCATTTCATTGCATGTACACAACAGCTCCTATGGGCCTGAGACCATCATTGCCAGAGCATAAGATGATGCACAGTAATATTATAATTAGCTATAAGGTCAGGAAAATACGTGAACGAGTGGAAAAATCTTTTCCCATGGTAATTATAAGGCCAACATATGGATTTTGTGTGTTTCACTTAAATGTCATGATGATGACATTTAAGTGAAACACACAAAAGCTCAAACCTCAAACCTGACCTTGTTGCTAATTATAATATATCATCAAACCTCAAACCTGTTCAAGCATATACAAGTGAGTGACATAGTTAAACTTGGAGCGCCATTCACTAATTCCAACATTAAAAGCTCTAATATCAGGTAAACTACACCGTCAAAGTTCCTATCTTCAATGTACTTAAAGCATGATCGTTATCAACAATTAATCCTGCAACAACACCCCCCACACCCCACCCCCCAGGTGTGGCAACCTGAAGAAGAGAAGCAGAAGAGCAGAAGCTACGGGGTATCTCTAAGGTTGATTAAAAAATCAGACCGTTAGGCTAAGTAACGTTGTGCAATACGCACCGTTTTACTTTTAGTGATTATAAAGAATCAACAAAGAATGTGCAAAGATATTTATATAAAAATATTTTTTATATTGAATAGTTTATGATTTTTATGAAAGTAATTCTTAATTAAAAAAAATGAATATATAAACACATCATCTCAATAAATCAATTGTATATAAAAGTTCTTAAAATAGAATTATGTAAAACAGTAGTGTAAAAAACATAACGGAAAAGGTTGTCGTTTTAATTAAAAATAAAATAGATCCTCTCTTCAGTCTGCTATTTTGTTTCATATGGTGTTTATTTGAAAATAGTAACGATTATTTTTTAAAGTATTTTTTATTTATAAATATATTAAATAATATTTTTTTAAAAAAAAAATATTTATTATAACAACGTATCAAAACGATATAAAAATATTAAAATAATAATTAAAAAATAAATAAAATTTGCCACCCTCCATTTCAAACACAATAACAGGGGCGAAAGCAAAGCAATTTTCTCTTGAACCGACACCTACTATGGTTTTAAAGCAAAGTAGATGTTAATCAAACCTCTGTTTTATAGCAAAAGAAAATGAAAACAATTATGCTTTAAAAGCACGGTAATACCCAATAGACACTTTAGTCTCATTGAAATACTAAGTTGGTTCGAGAATATTTTTTTTGAATAAAAAAAAACTGTATCAGTCAATAAAATAATTTTTATCTCTTCTCAATAAAAATATATAAAAAAATTCTCTCGTGACCACAATTATTGTTTGTTTATTTTAAAGTTGATGACATAACTAAATAAAAAGATACTAGCTGGTGTGTCTTTGTTATGCTCAGGGCAGAATTCCAAGTTAATTTGAATACAAGTTAAACAGGCATTAGCAAGATGGATATGCTTTTTGATACCTCAAGATGTGTTAATTAAAGAGTTAATATAATGAATTAAAAGTATACATGAACGGATAAATAGTAAACCAATTAAAAACTTCAAAAAAGTGTATCATCGTTATGCTCAAGCAGGATTCCAAAGTTAATTTGAATGCAAGTTAAAAAGGCGTCAGGACGATGGATATGTCGGGTATTGGATTAATTTTTATTCAACTTGATTAATTTTACAGATTTTAAAATTAATAATAATATAAATCTCTAATAATTTTAAAATTTATAAAATTTAAATTAATGACCTTTAATGATGAATATGCTTTTTGATACCCCAAGATGTGTTAATTAAAGAGTTATTATAATGAATTAAAAATATACATGAATAGATGAATAGTAAAGATAGTTATTAATACTAATTAAAAACTTCAAAAAAAATTGATTTTTCTAATTAAAAAAATAAATCCACATCTAAATATTTTATCCTAATCATTATTTTTAATTTATATTTTATTTATTTATCATTAGAGTTGTTAAGTACATATGATTTTTGGCTTTTATAAATACATCATGAAAATAAAATTGATCCACCCGGGACTTGAGATGAAAAAAAATTAAAATTAGAATAATTTCTTTAAGATACTATGAGATCATAAAAATACCAAACACTATTTTTTAAACCAAGCAATTAAAAATATGAGAGATAGGATAATAATGAAAAATAAATAAATAAGGTCAGTGTTGCTGGGGCCGGAAAGAAAAACTCGCTCGGTTGGCCTATAAAATGAAAATGTACAGCCACATCTGGTTTTGGAAGCCCATTCTAGCAAGCCTGTTTTTTTTTTTTTATTAAAAAAAGAGTGAGAGATACAACATCTATTGATTTTTTTGAATATAGTAAATAACACCTTCTCCAATTAAGACTTCATTAGGAGCCAAAAAAAAATCAAATTTTAATTTATCTTTATCTAAAAATATTTAAAAAATTAAATGAGAATCTTAATAAATTCATTTACAATCTTAAACACATGCAAAAATCATTTAAAAAACAAAAAACCACATTAATTAAACTTTTCTTGCAATAACGAACTTATTAACATCAAAATTAGTTTTTTTTTTGTGTTTGAAATCTAGTTGACCAAACACTTTCTTTCATATTTTTTTTAATGACTCTCTCTCTTATTTTTATACATTCAAAAATTAAAAAGTGATAAAAATAAAGTTAAGAGCCAAAATATAAAAATCTAATACAACAAATACAAAAACAAAACTTCTAGAACCAAACCAAAGTTTTTCACACCCTTTTAACAATAAAAATGAAAAGGATAGTTTATACAGTGGGGAAGCCATGAATTTTTAAATGAGGGGGCAAGTTACTAATAAATATTTGATATTATATACTATACAAACATGTATTATATAAAGAAATTAATTTGAAATATATGTACCAATTCAAGTTAAGTAAAATTAATTTAAGAATATTTTTAAAATAAAAAAAATTACATTATAATTGTTCTCTTCGAGATTTTATATTTTAAAACTGATTTATAATGATTTTATTTTTAATCTCATTCAAAATATTTTTCTCAACATATATAACAAACCTTCATTTAACTATTTCTAAATCTTTTAAAGATTATAAAAGTTATTGGCAACAATTATATGCTGACATGTAATACATAACATCTAAAATCATAACTTAAAATGATTGTTATAAATTGATGTTGTTCTTACTGACTTGTTGTTTTGTACAAGTAGATTAAACATAAATATTAAATGTTTTCTTTTTAATTTATCTATTATGCCACTAATTTTTTGAGCTATTCTGCACTTTATTTTTAATCACTACTAGATTCATCACCATCATTTTTCATATAAAATTTATAGCAAAATACATATTAATTCATCAAAACTCATTTCAATTCATATCCATTAGCATATAATATCACCCATACACATATTAATTCAACAAACCCATAAATTATTATAATTACCTACATATTCAATAACTAATTATAAATAAATAAAACTAAAATTAGATGATAAAACAAATAGAAAAGATAAATGAAACTTTCATAAAGTATAAAACATAAGAGATTACTTTCTTAACTAATTAATAATTTAGACCTTGAAGAGAAATTTTATAGAAAAAAAAAAGACAGAGATAATGT
>Ga0307518_10000484_pt1 | contig 30355 bp, 31 predicted proteins | sample 25_EM_MG_FD_203889 | JGI IMG/M metagenome (GOLD analysis project Ga0307518, IMG submission 203889) | Populus trichocarpa ectomycorrhiza microbial communities from riparian zone in the Pacific Northwest, United States - 25_EM | ecosystem: Host-associated > Plants > Roots > Unclassified | place... | reverse complement strand
AATTTCCCACCACAACGCTATTGTGCACCATAGAGGTCACCTTCAATACTTTCACTGCCTCCAAGTCAAGGGCAGCTATAAGGATTGGGTCAGATTTGTACTGAGGGTGACCGTCGGGTGTGAAATCCTCCAAATGGAAGAGTCTTGCCTCCCGATTTTATGTCCCTTTCAATCTCCATCACCGAAGTCAGGAAGATATGTCGACCCCTCGTCGCCGCTTTACATAAAAGGGCGTCCATTTTTTTGCATGGACAACTAACATCACCCTCTTTTCTTCCCAGTCAAGAGATATGGTCAACTGGCAGTCCCCTTCCGAAATTCAGGCCGAAAGTGGTTAGTGGCCATCTTTCCCCCCTGGTTGATGCCAACTACGTTATAGTTGTCTTTGGCCGGTTCATACACACCTTATTTGGCTTGTATTTGTGAGAGGAACGATCATTGATCACTGCATGCTTCATTGACCGTGTTGTTAGATGGGAGGTTTTCACTTCCTTGGATTTCGACTGGCAGGTCATCTCCGGACGCAAGCGTTTTCGGTGGCCCTTGGTACCGCTGACGACGTTAGGATAACCTCAAATCTCATGCATTTATATTAGATATTCTATTTTGCTGGAAGATACTCATTATTATTTGCATTGATCGGCATGTGAGTAGTTCGTCCTTTTTGTTCTCGATAAGAATAGACGTGTTGATATCCCACAGCCTTATCGCCTTGGATGTGACTGAACCAGTTAATTGCCAAGCACTTTACACTTTCAATCAACTATTTGGGAACGCTGCTGTCGGGTTAGCAAGCGTCAATTTGTCCCTTCGAACGTAAGTCCTTCTTGTAAGTCCATTACCATATCTCGACCCGAATTTTACTAGGATGGCCGTATGGGGCCAGCACAAAATCATCGTTTGCCTGCTAGTGGTGATCATGCTAGGTCAATGGTCCTTCCTGCTCCATGGTACGGTGTTTCTTTAGTGTGGTTTGGTTGCACTTCTTCATCATTTGACAGGAGTCCTGCTGAAGGCGGAGTGGATGAATGGCGCTTGTGTGATTACATCGACTAACAACAAGATTCTCGCCATTAGTTTCTTGTACACCATGGCATTTGATTTCCTCGTCCTGTGCCTGGCTGGTTGGAAATTAGCTGCAGGTGAACGCTCGAAACTCATAAAACTCATATTTGGTGATGGGTTGATCTACTTTGTTATCGCGTATGTGTGCCAATACGGTGCTACCGAGTTAAGGGACCTAACTTTTCAATTTGTAGATTCTTGGCGAACCTGTTAGCCACGGTAAGCTAGATGGAGTAAAATAACTTGATTCATTTGTGATGCCACCTAATCTGCCAGATCTTCATGCTCCTAAACCTAAATGCCGTCATGTCGATCATTGCCAACGTCCCAGCTGCAATAGCTTGTACAGTGAGCTGATTTTCTCTTAGTAAGAATTGGTTGACTCTTAATGTTGATGTAAACAGATCGCGGCTTGTCGCGTTGTGCGTAGGCTAACAAACTTCTCTATCAATGATGGATTTCCGTTAGTGCACTTTGTGGTTTAGTATTACTACTGCTAATACCTGCCACGTCCAATAGGAGTACAGCTGGTTCCTCAACTCTGGCTTTCCGTCATGAAGTTACTGGACAGTCTTCCAGACATATCACTATTAAGCCAGGTAGAAATCTACACATTAAGGTCTTACCCCTCTTTCTACACCGCCGTATATTAAAATCGACATTTCTTGTCAGATGGATGTTATTGGGATGAATTCGATAGATGCGGAGTACGACGCAGCTGGACGGATGATCAAGAGGGGCGACTGCGACGATCCCGAGATTCAAGCCATACACGATGACTTCAAGAAGCCTCCTTATTAAACCTCTCATTGCCGTTCATTTCTAGGGATTCACTCGACTTTAATCAGTACTGTGACTTACAGACTGAAATTCTCGTACGCTCAGCCTGTTGGATGGGCACAATATTCTCTCATTGACCTCAATCCTGTAGTACTATCTGTAGCTATCCTAAACATCAGATCCACACTTTAAACATAGGTAATACTTTTCTGTCCAGTTATGTATGTAATGGTTTTATTTACGGACTGTCACTGACTGTGCATTACAAATGCCTGCTGGGTTTCCCGGTGGCGACACACAAGCTTCATGGGCCGTGCCAGTGTCACCTCTATCATACGATACAGGCTTTCGAATGTTCTCAAGAAGCTTGTCAGCGGCGATCACGATGAGTGTCAGGTGGCCCATTGATAGTGTGACAACCTCATAAGAACATGTAATCTAGTACACTCTGGTATCCAGACTAACATAATGTTCGCATGTAATCGATAAGAGAACAAGAGTAATATCCAGTAGGGTTCAGTCCGCAAAATGTGTGGTACGGTGAGTGATAAGAAAGGTGTGTATCAGCCTAAGAGAGAAGGAGTGATGAAAATCCACAAGTCGTCGAGGGTGCATGTCCGATTCTCAAAGTTCAAGGCAGTAAGGATCAAATCCACGGGAGAAAGTCGGTATCATCTTATGACCAGTCCAAATATTGATCTCATTATGTATGCCGGAGGTCCGTTGAGGCAGGTGAAACTTGTCTGTGCTGACAAGGGAACAATCGGCGAATGCGCCCCTTGATCCTCTGTAACGGCGGAATGCGGAGGAAGCGTCCAAGTTTAATCAGTTTCTGAGTACGCGTGAATACCAGAGCGGAAAACAATCGCGAGCAAAACTTCCGAGCCCTTTTAACGGGGTGGGAACGGTTTGGCGTTGGGGTGCGCGAGGACTCTGCCTCGAAGTGCGACTTGTCCTTAACGTAACTATCTTCAGGAGACTGTAGGATCGGTTGGTATGGGACATCAATGGCATTGGTATTGAGTTGGACATATCATACCTCGCGCACGTTAAGAAACGCCGGATAGGCATCCCTACTGTACTCTGATATTTTGTGTTTCCCCGATAGTTTCCCCGAGTAGACAGACAGCATCTACAATATACGTCAGCAGTGCGAGATCCGTGGATATAGAGTTACTGACATCCAGAGGCTCGAGTTCCTTGGGATCAAATTCAGTCGTCCCAACGAGGGTACTCTCATCCGAAGCGGCCTCGTTTGCATCCTAGTCAAGTAAGAATGAGCGACGTTTAAAGGGAATTCAAATATATTTTGACCCACCAACGTTGCAGATGCCCGATTCTCTTGATTACTGAGCCTCCAGATATGTATACTGAATCTAGCCCCTGCACTCGCAAGATAGCGACCATCTTCTGACAGGGAAACAGTATTGATCCAGTCGGAATGCTGAATAGATGCGCTGACTTGTTGGCAAGTGATTGTACTCCAGAGGCGAACCGTGTTGTCTCGAGAAGCAGAGACGATGAATGTTCCGTCATGAGAGATGTCAAGCGAGCAGATAGCAGGTCCATGTCCTTGGTAGATGCCAAGTTGAACGCCTGTCAACGGATCGAAGGACCGGATTGTCGAGTCGTGAGATGCTGTAAAGATTGTTCTGCTATCTGGTGCCCAGACTAGCGACCGCACTCGACTGGTATGAGCCTGGATGGGCGGTAGGACCAGACTTCCCGAATAACTATCCCATACACGAATGGAGCCATCATTTCCGCTGCTTGCAAGATTCCGCCCGTCCGGCGAGAAAGCGAGAGTATAAATCGAACCAGTGTGGCCGAAAAAAGGTCCTGCAAGTTGTTTGCCCGTCAAAGCACACCATACCGACACGACTCCATCGCCTGATGCACTCGCGACTCGCTTAGAACCTGGGGAAAACACAACGGACCAGATACGAGGACCCGTGGATTGCGACAAGGAGTCTCCGCCTACCCTCGTCCCAAGTGACTCGGTCACTTTTATTCCAGTCCGCACGCACCATACCACAATCCTTCCATCTAAGCCCCCACTCGCAACAAGATTTCCATCATCTGACACGCTGACCGCAAACACTTTACATCCATGTTTTGCCACCCATACCGTCTGCGCACTCTTGTCGATGTCAGGATCGTCTGGCAGTCTCCAGAGTCTGACAGTGCCATCTCTGGAGCCACTTGCGATCTCCCTTCCGTTAGGGCAGAATGCGACGGACCATACCCAGTCAGAGTGGCCTGTCAAGTTACAGGTTTCCCTGTAACTGGTTGGCTGAGGTCGAGGTGGCGGGGGGTGACGAATCGTGTTAACCGCTGGCATTGTTACCTGCGGATAATCGACCAAAGTTTCGTTGGGTAGGAGCAATGGGAAGTGAAGGACGCCAGGAAGATAGTGGAGGGAGCGGATAAGTCTTAAAAGGCTGGCAGACAGTTTAAGGAGTCGATGTCAGTGTGTACGTCCACCTTTATCGAGTCATCCTCGTGTATAGCACCAAGGTCCACCTTGGCTTTGCGCCAGCGGGCTACTGTCCCCGATAATGGCGTCTGTTTACTGGCGTGCAGGCTGCGTTTGTCTCAAAGTAGATAAGGGTGAAATGAAACATTTTGTCACATCAGACCTTCGCATTCCTCGTGGAGAAAGAACAAATTTCTTTCGTGCACCTGGGGAATTTGCATTCGAACCATATTGTTGGTTGGTTCAGAGCGCAGTAAGGTGTTACATGCGTTCAGGTACGCGAAAGGACTGAGCAACATTGAACATACTTTGCATTGCGAACAGCGGCCGCAGTCGAGGCCCGGATCTGAGGCCAGCGCAGACACCCTTGCTATATATCATGGACGGTGTGTTTGTCAAAGTGCATGTAGTCTCCCCTCAGAGACCGACGAAAGATAACGGAAAAGTCACGACACTCCCTCCCTTTCCATTTTACTTTGCCATTCCCAAGACAATCGTATCACATGGCAAGCTGTTTTTCTAACTTTTGAAACCGTATCTGGTTTCGATGCTATTGCAGGGCTGAAAACTTGCTCTCCACCTGTACAGTCGGTGGCAACTGAGCTGTTTTAATGTCTGGGTCATACGGTACGACGGTCACCGCACGATCAGCCGCATCGCCGACCTGTCGAAACAACGGATCTGTAGGGAGAAACGATTAGGGGACTACGACGTTCTTCCCGAGTAGGGGCTTCATGTGGATGGGGGCATCTTGCGCTGATCCGGGGAACAGGCGCGTAGTACTAGCTTATGGAAAAGCCGTCTTCCAAGGAACGGGGAGTTGGGTCATATTGCATAGGTTTTCACGTCTCGATGACCGTTAAGCTACAACAATCTTGTATTCAGATAGACTAGCTATTTGTCCTGCGTATATTTGTAGCCTATCTTCCAAATAAATACTTGCCTCTTGTTCTACCAAATAGCCTACCTGCCCCTGGCCCATGTCCCCCCAATATCAACACATCCCACAACCACCGCACAGCGCAGGAGAGCCATACAAAGGTCTGTCGCATGTCATGTCGAACAATGAGCATGTGACCACACGAACATGCCAGGTCTCCGTGCTCGTATAGACCCCAACCAGATCCCGTCACCCATAGATGCCATAGAGGCCGACAAGGAAACATGGGAAAGACAGATGTATATGACACTTCCAGGAAAAAACCCCCCCTTGTCAACGACAGACTTTGTCGCTTTCGATCAGGGTAGGTTTCCTCGATGTCATTCGCCTCCCGCTCGCATCTGGAGAGCTGTACTATGGCGGTGCACAAATTTGCGCGTCATTTCGTCAGGATTTCTGGATCTCAGGCTGGATTGAAGCGTGATGGACTTACCATCATGTCCTAGGCAACTCAAATCCAAAATATATGCGAGTCACGACGTGGAATATTCCGAACACGGCACACCTGGCGAGAGAATGCGAAATACCCCTTGCAGTGGTAGTCCAACCTTTTGTCGATCTTGATCCACGTGAGGAGGCCGTTCCTCTAGTTGACTGTGGCGAAAGTGGCCCCCCACGTTGCGCACAATGTCGAGGATATATCAACCCTTGGTGTATATGGACTGCAGGAGGTAGCAGATGGAAGTGTAATCTCTGTGGTCACGAAACTGAAGGTGATCATCTAGCCCTTCAATGTCTTCGTTCACGTTTGTCCATCATGCCAAAGTTTCACAGGAATACTTCAGCAACCTTGATGCCAACTTCATGCGTCTCGACCATGCAAACCGACCCGAGCTGAACAAAGGCACTGTCGATTTCGTAGTCAGCTCAGAAGACTACTGGGCTCCACCTCCATTACCGAAGCTGACACCCATGTACTACTCACCGGAATCACAACCAACTACCCCTCGAGTACCGCAGCCAACGAACTACCTTTTTGCTTTCGATGTCTCCCTCGAGGCCATCGAGTCGGGACTGCTTCAATCGGCTTGCCAGACCTTCTTAAATATCCTCTATGGATACGCTACTGAGCAAGGCATGTCATTTGAACCATGCTTTCCACTAGGCTGCAGGATTGGAATCCTTACGTTCGACAGAACACTACATTTTTATAATCTATCTGTATGTCTCTCGTGCAGTGTCGCACCACATAATTTGCCTAACACCCTTAGCCCAAGCTGCCGCAAGCTAGCCTGATAGTGCAAGCAGACTTGGAGGAGATCTTTGTGCCGCTGCGCGATGGGATGTTCGTGGACCCTTACGACTCACGGTATGTCAAGCTCGATGTGGTGAAAGTCACGCCTGACATGTTTAGCTAGAACAGTAGTTGAAGGTCTGCTGAGCTCTTTACCAGAGCGCCACAGTTCGACGCCAATAAGAGATGCCTGTTTGGGTGCTGTACTGGTAGCAGGACTTGCGTCCCTGGTATGTAAGCCATCCTATATAGATCCTCATTCCTGAATCCAAGTCTACTGGGTACACAGGCGGGCATGGGTGGCCATGTTGTCGTATTCCAAAGTACGATGCCAACAGTCGGACCTGGTGCACTCGATTCGACAGTTGATGAGAGCCAGGTGTACGGCACAGAAAAGGAATGCACGTTGTTTCTTCCCCGGGATCGCGTGTGGCGCGATATCGCTGAGGAATGTGCAGAAGAGGGCATAGGTGTGAGCATGTTTCTGGGCATGAGCAAGACGATCGATATAGGGTCCATTGGTGCGCTGTTAAAATTGCTTACATAGCGTTGAACCATACGACCATGTGATATCACACAGGTATTGTCCCTTCAACAACTGGGGGTGACATATATTTCCATCCCCGGTTCAAGCCATTCCGCGACCAGATTGTTCTGGCCACCCAACTAAGAAGGCTAGTTACCCGAACGACGGTATACAACTGCGTCAAGCGAATTCGATGTTCCCATGGTAAGTGGATCTCATGGACTATTCCTAACCAATAGGTGTTATATTCATGCTATATATTCATTTACATGCTACCCACGTCCCCTCTGACATAAGGCCTTCGGATATCGAAATATTACGGTAACGTGCACGAACGCTCGCCTACAGACATCGAGGTAGGGGTGTGGGATGCGGACAAAGCGTTTTCCGCATGCATTGAACATACGCGTTCACTGGACGAGCGGCAGCATGCTTATTTGCAGTGCGCCGTGCTTTACACGACGAGGCATGGTCAAAGGCGCGTCCGGACGTGCAATTTGGCTCTCCAAGTCACGTCACTCGCTGGGAATGTGTATCGGTTCGCTGATATGGATGTCGTTGTGTGCCACCTTGCGCGAGAGTGTAAGTCCTCTCCTACGAAATTGACAATTCGATTAAGTTGGATGGCCGTTATTTCAGCGATGACGAGCCTATCATCTCGGCGGATGGCGCAGATACGGGAGGAGCTGACAGATCGGTGTTCATCGATATTACTGGGGTACAGGCGAAATTGCGCGGCTGCCACGACGCCGACACAGGTCAGAGAAAGTGATATGTATCTCCTAATTCGTTTTCTTACATGTTACAGTTAATTATCCCGGAAGCGTTCAGGTCCCTCCCGGTCTACACGCTTGCCATAACCAAAACCAAGCCTCTCAAAGGTGAGGAGTGTTATCTCCCGTTCGCCTCCATTCTACCCGCATCTGAAACGTACAAACAATGAACGCATTACAGGATGCAATGTTTCCGCGGACGTCCGCAATTACTATGTGCACAAGATCCTTTCTTCGAGCATCCGTAGCACATTGCAGCACCTTTATCCCCGTATGCTTGCACTCCATGACCTTGAAGATACCATTGCCCTGCCAGAAGCAGGGACCGGAAGAATGGCGTATCCGGCCCTTATGCGGAACAGTCATTTGTACATGGAAGCAAGGGGGGTATACCTTATTGGTATGTACTGTTTAATATGGTTGATGTGGGTGGACGCATCAAGTGGGTGATGTAACTGGACTCTTACTGGACTCTGCAGATAACGAGGAGTTTATGATCTTTTGGGTGGGATCAAGTGTAGAGCGAGAGGTCCTTTTCGACTTGTTCGGCGTGGATGATCTGATGACGTTAGACCCACATATGGTACGTGTATTGATGCATATATTTCGATTTTCATTGGATTCATATTCCTCATTGACCGTCGCGATGAAAAGACCCAACTCCCCATGCTAGGGACCCGTCTTTCTCAACAAGTTCACAACATACTCGCGCATCGATACAGCCAGCGGGGATACGCCCCTAAGATGTTAATCGCGCGGCAGAACATGGATGCGATGGAAATCGAATTTAGTGATATGCTCACCGAGGATCAGAATAATGGGGCTATGTCTTATCTTGATTGTGCGTTTCCTTTCATTTTGTACGCGTGGTGGAATGACAGATGCTATTAATGATCTTGGCGTAGACCTTTGTCTGGTGCATAAACAGATCAATGTTGCGGTATGTCCTTTTTGATTCACTCTTGCTACCATGTGAGCTGAACAATTTCCGTGTACTTGCACGTATATAGCTAACACAGGGAGGTTCGATATCTGGGGGACCGAGTCTCCGTGGCTCCCCGTGGTAGGTTTAAACAAATACCATGCTATACGCATTCGTGGTACGTTACCGTGTATATTGATTTGAGAACCCATGTCTTCTTGATTGGTGTGCCCAATAAAGGGTCATAGAGCCCGACGAACTTTAGGTGGAGCACAATAATGATGAAACTGGTAAGACCACAGCGCTGAACACCGAAGTTGGAACGTTGAGCAAGGATGTCGACATTGACCATACCATTAATACTAGTAGTAATTGGGAATGTGGCACAGTCACGCGACGGCATTAATATTACAACGGGGACTTCCCTTCGCTTTCCTGATAATACTGTGGTGTGGGAGACAGGGTGTGGCAGAGCAGGGCTTCGATGTGGCGGTACCGTAAGGGTGAAAGTTGAATATAAAGGATCCAGAATGCCGCTCGACGTGTCTGTTAGTGAGATACACCAAACTGATCGCATCTGGCGTAATTGCAACGCAGTCGACCCTTGCAGTTGATACATGCCATGCTTGTTAGAAGGTGATGGTGAAAATATGCTGTCTGCCGATGATAAGTTTAGAAAGACAACGGGGACACCGAAATAGGGAGGATCGCTGAAAACGCTGGGTGGAATAGTGGCGGTGGCTCTGAATGTCCGTGGTCACGTCAGGAGAAGGTTGAGTTTAATATTTGAAGTCTATAATCGACTCGATGCAAAGAAAATGGAAGAGTCCGAGCTAACCTCTGAGGCAAAATAAGACACGGCAACCTGCGAGCTCACGCGGTGAAAAAGTGGTGGTGATGGCGGGCTGAGCCATGTGTGAAAATTACTCTGACTGCTGACCTGGAGATGGGACGATAATGAATATTGACGCCCTTCTAAACACCAGAGTGTGGTCTATATGGTCTTCTCGAACATGTTTTCGTTCCCCACATCCCCAGACAGCGGATTGGCCAAATCAGGAGGTACAGTCTTCTATATAAAAACCATGACCCAAGGATGCATACCGTAGAGGCTGTCTGAATTTCTGTTCGGGTTTTAGATCGCGTGTATTGGGTAAGGAAAAGCCGACATACCCGCGATGTGCAGAGCCCTGGCGGCAGGGTTCGCTGGGGCTAGTATTCCATGCGGAGAAATGATGCTGCACCCTCTACAACACTGCTATGTACACGCCAGATGCATGTATTTCATATGTAGGCATTCTGTCGCAACCCTGAGCAGATGCAAGGGACTCACGTTATGGTGGTCACAATCAACTTCTTCAGTTGCGAAGACGCGCCCGAATAGAAGGTCTAACGCGGAAGAGAGACGGAACCACGACGCTAATTGGCAGGACCGCTTCGAAAGGTTGGTGTGTATGAAGAGTTCGATTTCAGTGGATCCAGCACGGACCGGTGCCAAGAAATACTACCTTGAAGGCGTGTCTCGGCTATCGCCTTTCCCTTACCAGAGTTTTCGACCAGTAAAACTCACCGAGTTCACGATCTCTATACGGCGGCCAGCGCGCGTCGTGGTCCTGGATTTGCTGAGTGCAACGATCCTTGCTTGAACACCTCGGAGATGTGGACGAGTCCGATTGTGGGCTTTAATGAAGTGCGTGGCGAGCCCGATTCTTGTCCTGTGGTATCCAATATGGTACAAGACACCCCAACTCTAAAGTCGTGATGATGGTGCGACCTTCAGTTCTCTTCTAGCCCACAACAGCTCACCGTAGCATTCCTTGATTGTTGATGTCATTCCCAGACACTAAGAAAAAAGAGGACATATGCATGTACTTTCCCGGTGCTCGGGGACACCTTCTGGATTTTGGCTCTTCCTAGGATTGGTCTATGGTGGATAAATAACTCATCCTCATCTCAAGTTACGCTCATTTCGAAGGCGTTCCCAAGCGATACTTTGTTCCCTTCCCAATGTCCTCTCCCTCTGCCTCCCAATTCGCGTCTGTCAACAGCAGTGGAGAGGCCCTCACAGACAACAACCTCCTTGCGGTATCACCTAGACAAGGCGCAGCTACGGACGACCAAAATGCGCTCAGTGGAGAAACTGACTCTCCTACTGACCAGCAGCCTACCGTGGTTGTTTCCCGGACTCGGTTCTTCTTTATCATGTTGAGTCTTTGGCTCGGGAACTGCACCGCCTACTTTAACGAGACAACCGCCACCACTGCCATGCACATCATCGGCGCAGACTTTGGCGATTCGCAAAACCAGAACTGGATTGCGACCGCGTATTTGCTCGGGTTTACAGTCACGCAGACACTGCTTGGAAAGTTCAGCGACATCTTTGGCCGTGCGCAGGTTTTCAACGGGACTATGCTCATCTTTGCTATCGGCACTCTTTGGTGCGCCTTTGCTCAGGCAAGTATATGTTTCATCATCCGTTGTGCCCTGGTCTTCTGACCTTAACACTTAGTCCATGAATTCCTTGATAGGTGCTCGCGTTCTTCAGGGAATAGGGGCGGCAGGGCGGCAGTCTGTTGCCGTTATCGTCATCCTTGATCTCACAACGCCAGACACCCGGTATATGTGGTTAGGATTCTTGAACATGTCATCGGCAATCGGTTTAGCCTTGGGACCAGTCCTCGGTGCTATCCTCTCTGTGGACACGGACTGGAGGTGGATCTTTCGGACGACGCTCATACTTATCACCGTGACCATGGTGGTCGGAATGACGAGCTTGCGCTATTCTGTACCCCACAGAAAGCAAACCGTGGGTCTGCTCGCACAGGTCATGGAAGTAGATTTCATTGGATGCATTCTGGCGGTCGCAATTTCAAGCACCATCTGCAGTGCTATTGAGATGGGAAACAAGATCTTTCCCTGGAGTGTAAGTGACTCTGTATTCAGCTATGCAAAAATGTTCATGAATACTCGAAAAGTCTGCACCTATTATCGTGCTTTTCCTCCTTGGTGGACTCCTCGTTCCTGTCTTTGTTTACTACGAATTAAAAGTGGCTAAACACCCGGTCGTCGACATGCGCCTATTTCTTATCCAAAACATTCCCATCACATGCCTCATCAACTTCCTTACGGGCGCGGGCTACTTCGGTTCCGTCTTTTTTCTACCACGATATTTTATTGACGTCAAGGGCTCCAACCTGATCACGTCTGGCATCCAAATGTTTGGCCTCACCTTGACACTCGGCGGGTCCGCTGTCGTCGGTGCCAACATCCTCTCCCATACAGGGCAGCTACGGCTCATCGGAATAATTGGAGGTGCGGTATATGCTCTGGGGAGCGGACTCATGATACTGGTGGGGCGTGATACGCCTACTGCACAGGCGATTGGGTTCTCGGTCATCACAGGCGTCGCAGCAGGTCTTCTTTTTCAACCTGCGCTCGTGGCCGGACCGATGTCTGTCCAGCCGCACCAGATTGCAGGAATCAGCGGCTTCCTATCCTTTCTCCGCACTCTTGGAGGCACGTTTGCAACCGCCCTTCTGACTTCGGTTTTCGAGACGAGCTTCACGATGACACTGAAGCGAGGCGGGGTGGTGCCACAAGCCCTGATCGATCAGGGGTTGGGGTTGGCGGACGAGGGTGCGAGTGGAATGTGGCCCCAGTACGAAAATGAAATACTGGATGCGCTTGTCGGGGCGTATCACTTTGGGAGTGTGCCCGCGATTTGTTTCGGAGTGATGTATGCTGTGGCAGTCGTGTTTCTGAAGAACGTCGATTTCGTACCCGCATGGAAGAGGAAGGGCCTGGAAGACAATAGGAGAACAGGGTCCCCAGCCGAGAAGGAAAAGGTGTAGGTAAACGTGGCCCAAAGACTCCGCCTGAAAGCCGCGTTATTTTACTTTGTTTTTCGGTGTTCTTGAATTGAGTCGATTGGCTCTGCTAGATGAAGCACAGTGTACGGCGTGCGCGACAGGAAAGCGTTTATCCCTTCTCTTCTGTTGTTTCTTGGGAGAGTCCGGATTGAAATCTAATTTCGACGTTCACTTTCTTCAACAAGTACCCCATTTGGCTCCTTTCGTTTCTGCCACCCACCGTGCGTATACCCAGTACCGTAGAGAATTCATACCAGTATTGTTATTGAGCTGCTTTCTTTCTAGAAATACTTGATTGAAATGTCACTTGCTTTGGCAGAAGGTGACCCTTGGTTGTTGCGTGGCCTGAAAATATCCTTCACCAGCCTCCCCTAAAGATATCCAAAGAAGCCCTACGAAAACGAAAGATCATGAAGACTTCCCCTCACAATACGCATGAACATATGGCTTCATGCGAAGTTGGGTTTATGTGCTTTGTATATCCGGCGAAATGCTGGGTTCAGAAGTCCACTACTGAAAATGACGCCGCGGAAGAATGAGAGAACACTACAAGGTCCCATATGTCCAACGCGCATCGAAGAAAGAAGTCGAATCCTCATGTTATAGCCAGATCCTCAGTGACGATAGAATTTTACACACTTAGTACCACGCAACATCTATTTCTGATTGACAGACTTTAGGAAGTAAGTTCATAAGCGTAATAAGCGCGTACTACACGCACCACGGTACGGACCTTCCCCACACCAAGTCGGGTATTACATGAATCACAGCCCTACATCTGACGTGTATACTCTTTGATAACCGACTTCGGTTCGGCGTACACTCCGAGGGGAACGTAGGTGATTTCGTGGAACCTTTGTAAGAAGCACGCAACCCCGTGTGGATATATGAAGAAATGACTCGAATGCGGAACGTGAGACATACCCAAATGCGCCTGGCCCTCCAACTTCCATCCCTCGAGGCGTACCTGTCCATTGCGGCGCACCAACAATGCCGATAACGACCACTCGCAGACCATACTTGTATTCCTGCGTGCCAAGCGCCGAGCCGTTTTGGGCGTCTAAAAGGGTTATAAGATCCGGGACAGCCGCTTTTATCTGGTAAGGTGTATAAAGGCTTCGTTAGCGCAATACCACAAAGGAAACAACAGATGCATGCCGTTGTCTGGCCGTGTTCGGATGTATGTTCGGCGTACAGGTTCTCATTCTTGAATGGGATGATAAGTTTTCCTCTAAACTCATCCGTTGAGTCAGCAGGTGGATAGTCCTCGTCAGGGGGAAGTGCTGTAATGACAACTTCGCCGATCGTATGACCCTTATACAGCCTTCATACACCATAAAATGTGCACCCATGTAACAGTAAATAAAACGACACGTACCGTCGCCGAATATCTGTGATCTTCCCGGCGAACAACACTTTGGCAGAGCCACCGCCTCCGACGGCATCGACGATGATACGACCAACGTACCCAATGTTGGACTGTCTCCTGGCTAGCGCAATAGCTCTGCCAATGCGCCAGCTAAGGGAGATAGTGTTGGCGATCATCGTTTGCTGCAAATCTTTCGCTTTGAACGGCTTGGTCGCCAGTCCAACGTGCGTTCTGTGAATGGTTCGCAACGTTGTGCATTGTGCATACCATGCAGATACAGAGGTACTTACCCCATCTCCACACAGGCGGCTCGCAGAGACGCGTCGATGCAACTGTCTCGTTTGGCCTTGGTCATGATCTGGGCGATGGTGTTAAAGTGATGCGTCGCTCTATAGTCCCACAGACAAACCATGATGTTCCCATCCCCACTGGACAAGGCGCACGGAAGGAGGTTTAGGCCCCTGCCACTCTCGTCAAAGACATTCGGAGTAGTTTGGGACAGCTGAGGGGTTATATGATAAGGCGTAGAACGCATCATGGCCAGACAAAGAACTTGCCGTAGGATAAGCACGTCCCTAGACCATGTGTGTCAACAGGGTGAAAATACGGAAAGAAGAGGCGCTTACCATAAAATCCCCGTCGACGATAGGTATATTGTAGTTCTTGCTCGCAGCTGCGATCATCTGGACGGCATATATTTATATACCGGTAATACCAAGAAGATGGGCGTACATTAATCATCCCGTTCGCGCCACCGATTTCCAGCGCGCAAAGCGCGTCAGGTTTAGCAATCTAGTACATCGGTAAGGGCAAGAGATAGAACGAGGCCAACATACATACCCCAACAAATGCCCACAGTTCCGCGCAGGCTTCGTTATACCTACATCGCGAGATCATTGGTGACACAGACCGACATAAATAGACAACGAACAAACGCACTCATTCCCGAGTAGCCTCTCCGATGTCACTTCAGGACTCCCCATCGCCCCACCCCAGCCAATCATGGCATCCTGAGGCACTGACGCCAAGTCCACGACACGGATTATTGAGCCAGCCCTGACCATCTCTCTTAATTCGAGGAAAGCGTGCAGGGGAGAGCCACCGCCACCACAACCGAGGATATAGCAGCCTTCTGCGATCCATTCAAGGTCGGTCTCCGATAGGAACCACTGATCGGCCTGTACATCCGGGGTGTATGAGGTAATGTCTATTTCCATACAACATGTTGGAGAGGCGATAGCGGGAGACGGAGACTCGGAGAACGATTTTTGGAATGACTGGTCCACTTCTATGCTCAGAGTGGGACTGGTATTACTGTCGCTTTCCATGGGATCTGAAATAGAACGTCCACTCCATTCGCCAGCAGCTTTGACGTAGAAGCGGCACCTGCCAGATGTGTATGCGATTGGGATAGCTTCGCTTTCTACGATGGTAACGGTACGGGGCTCTGCGCCAGCAGAAATGGCGCGCTCCATGGCCCTGGCTTCGACAGCTTTCCTGACTTCGGGTATCGAAAGAGAAGTAGTGTCTTCGAACGAGTCGACGATACCAGAAATCTATTGTAAGAGTCCGCGAGGTCGGCATCAGTGTGTAGCTGGTACGAAGAGGCCAACCCACCTGCGCAATGGCCGCACCCACCGCGTTCGCGACGTCATGATGCGGGAATCGATGCACGCCACTCACGCCGTCCAGCTGGTCGGGTGCCAGAATCGAACCTCCGCCAACGAGATAGACAGGGACGTTCTCTGGGGAAGTCTTCATTATGTCCAGCGTGTTCTGGATCATTAACTCGATGGCTCTCTGTGCGCCTTCGATGAGAGACGGGTCCATGTCGGCGACACGAGAGGGGTCGCCAAGTGAGGTACGCCCAGTAGCCACGGCGACGTCAGTGGCTGTCGATGTGGATCCGCCAAAGACCAGCGCCTGAGAGGTGATCGTGTGACCAACTGAATCGGGTCCCACTGTCACCTTGTGCGTCAAAGAGTCGCGGCGAACAAGAGATCCCCCACCCAAGCCAATGCTGAGGGACAGAGGTGTATGAGTAGATGTTCTTGAGCTTGTATAGGAAATGATGTCCTACCTAGTGACGTGGGGCATGGAGAAGTTTAACAAGACGCCACAAAGATTGTGATGGGCAGCTGCCTGGCGAGGAAAGCCGCTGGGCCTTTAAAATATATGAGAGGCGAACAGGGCTCGAAAACATAAGACGAACAGTAACATGCCAATATCAGTCTTTGGGAGTGATATAAAGATGAATACTTATGCCCCAGAAGGGATAGAAAAGAACACACCGTTGTACCTCCAATATCGACGACCAACGCGGATTGCTTCGAGATATCGGAATGGAGTGACGCAAGGAATGCAGCTCCACGCATCGAGTTTGTGGGTCCAGAGGAACTGGCGAAAGAATTGTTATTTTACAACTGGGGGAAAAACATAGGAAGAGTGTACAATGTCCTGATAGGCAAGCGAGCAGCTTCGGAGCAACTCAGAAGCATCCCATTGTTGCTGGTGATGAACACGGGGCAGTTCAGACGCATATTGCGTGCGGCATTCTGAAATCCTGAAACAGTCCTCTTCGCGTATCCGAGTAGTGAGGCGTTGAGAATAGCGGCATTCTCTCGTTCAAGCAAGCCGATGTGGGCGACGTCTTTTGAGCAGACTACGTCGATGTGTTTCAATGCGTTGCATACTAATGACGCAACGTGTTCCTCTTGTTTGATAGTGAAATCGATAGGGGCAAATACTGATGAAACCACGACTACGCGGATGTTCTGGGCGGATTGGTTAATAATCGTGTGCGCACGAGGACATCGCCGAAGACACACCCTCTTTGCAATCTCAGTGCAGGCAGACTCTACTTGGAATGGTTCTATTGGTGAGATCTCACTGCCATCAATCTGAAGGCCACCTGAGAGGAGAAACGAAGGCCCTTCAAGGACTGGTACATGGAAGGGTGAGAACTACGTAGGACATTTTGTACCGATGCTCACGTACGGGATCTGAGATGGAGGGGAAAGGCTACAAAGGGGGGAGTGCCATGGGTGAAGGGGCCACAGAGGCGAATGACGGCGACACGATCCAAGCGGATCGGGTCACGCTCGATGAGTGCATTGACAAAGTGCTTAGGCGCTGTGAGTGGGACTGCAAGGGTGGGACTGGAATCAATTATACCGTAGTGCCGATAGAAACAGCCTGTATGTCATCCACGCTCTGGACGTGTGCGAGGACAGCCTCGATGGCGAGCTGGATGCCGCGGGTGACGTCGCGAGTGGTTGGGCGCTTTGCTGCTGCAACAATGCCCTGTACGGTGTCGAGGAGGACAGCATCTCTTCAGGATGGGTTACTAGCGAGCAAGCACTGGGATTGCGCATACATACGTGTTCGTTCCGCCGACGTCGACGCCCAGACGCAACATTACCGACCCCGTGGGAACGCATGGCCAGAAGCGGACAAGCTGGTTTGACTTTGCGGCGAGGCGAGTTCAGAATTCCGCTCCAGCCATTCGACCACACGCAAGAAAATTCTGGCCCGTGCCCGGGTCATGACCGACACCTCAGATGGTCTCGCGGGCCTCCTCGCAACCATGCCTGACTTCTCCCAGCACTCTTTCTCGTCCGCCGGAGAACGCAAGTTCCACCTCCAACTTCTCCTCGACAACAAGGAAAAGCAACTCCAACAGGCAGGCGCTCTCGGCCAGCGCGTGCTCGCCCAGCAGATAGAACTCGAGGAGAAGATAAGACACATCCAGGAATTCGATGCAGAGCACGGCGAGGACGACGACCTCGATGCAGAGGCGAGAGAACGCTATCGCGAACTCGCTGACACCATAAAGAGGTGGGATGGAGAAAACGCACAACTCTCAAGTGCTTTCGGTGCAAAGGTCAGTCAGGGTTAATCCTTGTCTGTTTCTGGCGCAAGAGATCCTTGCCACCATCTCTGGTTTGCGTCATCCCTTCCTCGTGTCCTTGCATGCCACATTTAATACTGCTCAGAGAGATGGCACCGCAGCAGTGGTCTGCACCCATTTCATCGCTTAACCTCTACACCTCCAAGTGCTGACCTATCACCTTAGCTCCCTCCAGAAGATAACCTCTCACAGTCGCTTCCTATCAAAGACCCACAACGTGACGAACCAGAACGTTCTAAAACACCCGCTTCCTCAGCAGCCCAATCTCGTCGTGCAAAAAATGCCGCACATAGAGCAGATGATGTTGGTCAGTGTTCCATATATCCACTAATGCCCTACGCGCTGATGGGGCCTGTCCAGAATTCGCTTTCGAAATCGGCAGTGGCCTTCTTACCGAGGTTAGGAGACTGCAAAGTCTCCTTGGCGAAAGAGACAAAGCCATTCAGGACATGAAAGAGGAGAAAGATGACCTGGAGAAGAATGTCGAGGCTCTTCGCACTGCTCTTCGTGCTCAAGAGCAAAGCTCCGGTACTTCACTTTCCCTTTGACCCGTCATTCTCCGCATTAACCCACTTTTGTCCAGACACGTACAAGGAGGAAAACTGGAACCTTGAAGTTACTCTTCAGGAACTTCGTGCACAACTCTCTGATTCCCAGAGTACTGCTCAGCGTCTCGAGTCCGAGCACAAGCGGCTCACCAAGCTTCTTAATACATCTCGGGAATCTGCCGACCAGCACAAGAATGAAACTGAGCGCATCAAAGCCACGTTCGACGAATTCAAGGCCAAACACGAGACCGAATTTGCGCAGGCTCGCAAGTATGCTGCTGGTCTGCAACGTGACAAGTCCGACTTGCAGTCTGCCTTGGATGCAATGAAGGTCGAGGTTGCAAAAGTCAACCGTCGCCTTGGCCCCAAGTTTGGTTCTCCTCTTACGCCAGGCACTGTGGATCCCAAAGATTTCTTGACCCCTGTCACCGTCGAAGAAGACGACGTATTTACCACCGGAGGTGCCTCAACCAATCGTAGGAAGGCGGACACCTCAGCTGTGTTCCAACCAGAGAACTTTGACGACCTCGCAGATGGCACCCCTGATCCTTCTCCATCTCGCCCCTTCCAAGCTGCCAATCACCCCAGCAAGGAAATCGAAGACTTGCAACAACGTCTCCAGCACGCTCAGCGACAGATTAAGAAACTTACCGGCTCGCTTCATCGCGAGAAAGAAATGCGTATGGACTACAGGCGCAGACTCGAGTCCTCACCTGGCTACGTGCACGACGAGAATGAGCCCCCCGAAGATGATTTGTTCGATGCAGACGATGACTCGGTGGATGTGAAACCGAAGCGAAAGGTCACCCCCTTCCGAGGCGGCCGGACGAGGGGCCGCAGGGGAAGAGGGAGTGCCTTCTCGCATCGGCTTGGGTCGGCGGGAGGGACCCCATCTTCTGATTACGGTCCAACATTCGAATCAACACTGACGCCTCCACCCCCTGTCCCGTCTATCCCTGGTGAATTCCAGGATGGCGACGTTGATCTCGACTTGGAGTCGTCCGAAGGGGAAAGCGAGGAAACCCAGCAGCGAGATGTCACTCCTAGCTCCCCCTCCCCACTTTCGCCCCTCTCCAACCGTGCAAGTGTCGACGGCATGGATCCGATCTATGCCAATGTGCTCCGCAAGTCTGCTTCTTACAGCTCCTTACTTTCGAGCTCGAGTCCACTCCGCCAGTCGGTTCTCGTCCGTTCATCACGTGGTGGTGCCCCTCAACGCCGTTCTCGTGGAGGTGCTGCCTTCCAGGAAGCACGCCCACTGTCTCTCGTCGGACAGCCAGAACCCCTCTCCGCGGCCCTGGCTTCGGAAATGGGTATCGGCATGTCTTCCGTTATTGAGGGTGACGTACTGGTGGCTGAGAAAGAGGTGGCAGAAATGGCATGCCAGACCGACTTCGATGACGTGACTCTCATCGTTCCGTCTGTTGCATCTTCTCCGGAGACCAGCGATGCAGGTATTCAAGTTGAACCCGAAGTTATCCCTGTCTCTGTTCAACCTGACGTCGAGCGTGTTGTGACTTCGGAGACGTCGTGTCAGACAGACGAATACGTCGTCGTTGACCACCTGGACACAGCAGTGCAACATACTTCCCCCGATCCAAATGCCAATGTCGAGTTCCCCGCCCAGTTGCCCTCTATGCTCCCGGGTGGCTTCCCCCGTACCTTCTCTCCTACAACACGTCGCACAACGCTCACTCAGTCCGACTTTACCACCCTTTCTATTGGCGATGAAACTGGAGACACTACCATCCGGAATGCCCATGTTCCCGGAGCACTCTCGGTTACAGACGAAGCGAGCGATGACGAGTGTGATTTCAATGACGGGGCTACGGAGACAGGGATGGAAACCGAAACTGATGTGGACGACTACCATGACGCGCGTATGAGCATTGGCATGACGACCCCTTCGGAGTCGAGAGAAGACTTCCATTCCATGCTGACCATGTCAGACAATGACTACTCAGAGAGCGACGATGACGATGAGAGTATCAAGGCTTCTCGCATGCCAAGTCGTGCTGGTATGACTTCAATGGAGTCCTTGGCGGAGGGCCACAGAGTCCACCAACCTGTTGTTGAATATGAGGACAAGGGTATCTCCCCTGCCTTCGGGGAGGAGGTCAAGATCGTGGAGGTCGTGAAAACGGTAGAGGTTATTAAGGAAGTTGAAGTTGTCGAGGAGGTCGAGGTCATCAAGTATATCGAACAACCGAGACCTGAAGTCAAGGAAATGTGCATCCAGACGGACGAGCCAGTACCTACTACACCCCCCAGAACTTCGATCCCTATTCCTGTAACCCCTTCCGGTCAGGCAAATACGTCGACGTCATCTGCCACTCCCACTGCTCATCCCGTTCCTACCTCTCCGATGGGACTGTTCAGAGTGGGTTCTACGGGTGGACAGTTCCAGTTTGTCCCCACCAGCTCGCCACCACCCTCTTCACCCATGTCAGGAGGGGTGCCCCGGGACTCTACCGCAACCTTCGGTGCCATTCGACCACTCCCTTCACAGTCGCAGTCTGATCGCCGCCAGTCTATCGAGTCTGCTATGGAGTCAATCACCGACGAAGTAGCACGCCGCCAGCGCACGACTTCGGCTGTACCATCTGTTGTAGACAAGACACGTCCACCTATGATGGTGGTACCTCCGCCACCGCGTCTGCCCCCGCCATCGAACAACATGCCTCCGCCTTCTTTCATCCCGGAGAGAAGGGTGCCAACCACGTCATCAACTTCAGACACGCCGCCACCACGCCCGTCATCGCCCCCTCCACCAGAGCTGGTCCACCGCGCAACAACACCCATTGGTGCCATGCTTTCTGTGCACCCCAGAGGAAGCTACGGTCCAAGACAGCATGGATCAAGTATGCCCCCGCTGTCAAATCTGCGTCAGCCACCTTCGACGAGCAGTTTCCGATCTGCAGCGAATGCAGCTGCACACGCTCAGAACTCTCAAGCACCGTCGGGCCTGCCTTCCTGGAGTGTGCGGGAGCATGAACGCAGGGAACTTTCAAGTACATCCCTTACATCAGATCGCAGTGCCTTGTCTCCGCGGTCGTCCATGTCGTCGGACCACAACGTCTTCATGAACCGTCGCACGACACCAAACGCAACTGGAAAGGCTGTAGAGCAACCTGAACGCAACAGCGCGACAGACCCTACCATTATCCATGCGATCACGCAGACTATGATAGGGGAGTGGCTGTACAAGTATACTCGTCGTACGATTGGCAAAGGATACGGAGAGAAGCGGCACCAGCGGTTCTTCTGGGTGCATCCATATACCAAGAACCTTTACTGGAGTTCTGCAGATCCTGGTTCGAACAATGTATCAGAGTCTAGCTCCAAGAGTGGTAAGTTAATATGATTAATTCTACAGCATTCGCCGAGTCATCTTGTGTCCTATCGTCTAGCATATATCGAGGGCATCCGTGCCGTCTTGGATCCCAATCCCATGCCACCTGGTCTATACCAGTATAGCATTGTGATTTCGACATCGCATCGAGAGATGAAGATCACCGCACCGACCAAGGAGCGACACGAGATCTGGCTCAATGTAAGTAACGCACGAGAGTGGTTTTGAGACCTGGTAAACCACCTTTTTAGGCTCTTAAATACCTGCTTTCTCGTCCGAATCCCACGCTTGGAGCTCCAGGCGAAGCGCCAGGCGTAAGCAGCCCTATGTCCCATGCCGCGGAATTTACGGACGATGACCATCGTCAGCTGGATTCGAGCCCACAAAGCCAGCGCAGTGGGAGGAGCAGTCACAACGGTGGCGCATTCAGCACGACTCCCAAGGGGAAGCGGAGTCGCTCACAGCTTTCTGTTAGAGGGTCAGTTGGCAAGCGTTCTGGCACTCCTGCGGCGGAGTACCTGCGTTGGGCGGCTCCTGAAAGCCCATACAGCCCGACCCGGTCGTTCGAACACGTGGGAGGCAATAATCAAGAGGATGCGGAGCTAGACTTCGAGTTACACGGAGAATCCAAGTCGGACGAGGGATATGAAGGTTTAGAGAACGTGCGCGCTTGCTGCGATGGGCGACATACCGTGGGACACGCGGGACATCACCATCACCATCACCACCCCCCGCATCTGCATAACGGGGATCACCTAGACGTAAATGCGCCTGCGCGACCTGTCTCTCCCGCTTGGTCCCTCCGTTCACGCACTGGAAGCACACACTCCCACGATACTGGTGGCTTGTTCTCATGGGGCCGCGGGGAGGACGGTAAACTCTGGTTTGGTTCGAGACGATCTACTAGGACGGTACCAGTCAATGCTGCAGGGGATCGATAGCGGACTTGCCAACCATCTGAACTTACATACCTACAGCTTGCATATAGCGTCGTTTTCTGCATCTTTCTTTTTTTCAGCGATTCCATTCCACTTACCCACGACTCTCTTTTATCTCAGACAGACAACCTACACTCTTTGATAATCTTTCCTCTATTACATGATCCCATCAATCTTATAGCTTCATTCTTATTCCCCTGCTGTGGCATTTGTGTGTATGCAATACATTTCTTTCTTTTTTCCTGTTGCTAGTTTCATTGGTTTTTATGCAAGATGCTAATACCATTCCTTTTTGACTACTATTGCCTAAGTATTGCTTGAATGAAATTTTCAGATTTGGATTGGAATGGCCACTAGTATCATGCTACTATGTGCACACATGGGCAAGCCATTTTTTGAGTCAGTTTGGGTGAAGGAAAATCCTATGCATTTTAATGTAGTCTACTGTATGTGCAGTTGGAACACTGGTGGTGTCCAGAAATAAGAGGTATTCATAATGATTCTAGCGAAGGTGCACCACTCCGACACCTTGGCCCTCGGACCAGTTCCAATTATGACAAAACAGAAATCCTGAATATAGAGAACATGGTCTCAAACAACAATCTCGTCAACCTTGGACCGATGTATGCAGAAGCCCTGCAATGTATCGCACGCACCAATGAGCCTTTCCACTCGACAAGCACACAAGAAGAGAATGACGTATGACGTCAATGAACGAACACTTACAGGTGTCACCCACTCCTTGCAACTGCAACACACGCCCGCCCAATCGTAATTCCCTAGTTTTGCGCCACAACGTGAGTTGGGACATACGATCTTGCCAGCCAACTCTCCGTTTTCGAGAAACGGCTCCATCCACTTCATCTAAACAGTGTCGGGTGTCAGTATCGTGCTCATCCGATATCAATGTAAGAAATGACTGCGAACCGGCTCGACGAAGTATCCCGAACATTTCGGATTCATCAAGATCGGGGGACTAATATGCTGCTTGGATGGCGCGGTAATGCTTGTCATCGCGAACGACGGGGGGACCCTCAGGGCTGCTAATTTCGGGTGTGAATTAAGCTGGGCCGCGAGGTCTGCCGGACTCGCATATTGGGTGCTGGGAATTGGGATTGATGTTTGCTTTGGCGTCTCTTGTTGTGGTTGCTGCTGGGAGGACGGAGCATTGATGCCAGAGGAGCCTTCGGAATCCCGATCTTCGACGACGGCATGTAACGTCCGCGATGGCTCCTCGGGTCCAGAGGGCTCCACGGAACTTGGGGCTGCAGCGGCATCTAGGGCATCTGATAGATCGCGTCCAATGTTGTCCATAGATAACAGCGATGGACGGCGAGACGGCGGGCCTGAAGTCCTACTATTATTAAGAGCTATCCTTTCATTTCCTGAATCATCTCCGTCGTCTTCCGTTTCTAGAGCAGACATGGAAAGCGACTCGAGGAGGGAGCGGCCACCGAGGGCTGAAAGGACAGTAGGGAGTCCGTCGTGCGAAGACGAGCCCTTGCGTGTTCGCGGCGGCTGGGTATTCGCGTTCGATGGACGACGCGATATGGAGACATTGAGGCTTGAAGAAGATCTGCGAGACAAGGACCCAGGTTGTATAATCTGATCATTGGCATTAGAGGCTCGACGAGAGCCGGCAGGAGTGAGAGACGGGAGCCCTGGTGTAGGTGGACCAAGTTGGCCGTGATCGAGCATGTGCTCGCGAGTTGCAAGTTCCTGCCTGAAGGGAGATATCACCCATGAGCTCCATGCAAAATCGCATCCAGATGTGGATCCACCTGCACATCTTACATCGTATGCGCCGACTTGGCGCGATCACAGGAGTGTTGGGTGATGAATCACTGGGTGAACAAGGTCGCCTAGCGAACATGTTGTCGGACGGGAAGGTACCGTCCCCATCTGTCAAGTTGATCGTCAATGTACACTCGAGGTGGCTTCCACATGGAGTAGGGCAATGGGGGAATCCTTACTCATCATTTCCTCGACTGTTCTTTCCATATAGAACATCCGTATCGATTTGTCCCTGCGAGTGAATTTGTAGGATGCCTGATGGAAGACCTCCAGTTGATGAAGGAAGCCTTCGTTGGGCCTCCACGGTAAAAAAAAACATCAGCGAATTTACGATCGTTCTAGACTCCACTCACTCCACATTCGGCCTGACCTTTCTGACCATATCTAGGGCTGTGTTTACGTCGGCATTGCGAGAATACATGAGGTAGGCAGTAACTATAGTAGCACTGCGACCTAGGGAATTCAGCAGCAGCCCTTGCCCCGAGTTAAACACTTACTGATCCCTGCTTGACAATGAACGAGAACACCACGACCCCTATCGAGCTCTGTTTGGATGAACGATATGGAAGGCAAGAAGTGCACGAGGACATCCTCGTCTGCACTGTCGTCGATGTTGATTTGATACTTATTGAAAGTCTAGATAGTCATGACGCAGCGGTCAATATCTCATCCGAATAGACAGGAACGAGAGCTCACGGCATGAATAGTGACCTTTCCCCGCATCGCGGTGACGACGCTGAATATCTTCTTCGCCTTTAACCCTTGGACATCTAGTGCGCTGGGAAGATTGCCAAGCCACAACCCCGGTACCACTTCGTCCATAGTACTGATTCTTTGGAGGGGATGGTCGGAGAAGAGATTGCGCAGTGGACGAACTCCACTGTGGGTATTGAAGGGACTCGAGCCTCCCGGAACTTGAACGCAGTATGTGACTAGTCTTATGCTTATCGCACATCCTCCCAACTTGGATTGAGTTTTGTCGCTCCACATAATTAGTTGCCAACGCCCCTGACTATCCTACAGGTGAACACTGGTGCTACTGGTAACTGCACACCTGAGCGAAAATGTCCTTCAACCAACATGACACTCGTCGATGGCCTCGAGGTATATATGATACACGCCGCTTGCTAGCCCACGTTACAACGACGGCGTGCGTATTTTTCAATCAAGTCGAATTTTCCGTGGAAGAGTTCGGTCGCAAGATAGCTTGGGGCGCAGGGAAGCACAGAGGCAAACCTCTAAACAATGGTTTCACTTGAGGACAAAGAACCACTCTCATTTATCTACAGTGCCGCCACTAAGAGTGGGTGTGTCTCCTGCACAGCCATGCTTGCTGCGAAGGAGGAACGTCAGACGCGATTTACGGGCTGACTGAATCCAAGTTCAAAACACCCATTGTCACAAATATTCAACCAGTAGATAACATACTACGCTGCCGGCTGCATGCGCACAGGGACATCACTGTTCCGCCCGAAACCTTCAGCAAGAATGTCTAGTATTCGTGGCTTTAATTATGGTGGAACACCGAAAGAAATGTCAATGGGACCATGGCGAGTGTGCCAAATGCCATCGACCCACTTCACCGGATTGGATTTAAAAGCCCGAAGATAATCTTTCCAAAATCCTGCATTATAAAATCTTGAGCGCATCTGGGAAGCCGAAGTGGGCGCTACACCAGTCAATCCTAGACAAAGTCCACATGTGTTTCTCTTCGATGGAAAATAGTACACTCACGAGGAGTTCGAGCTCACAACTAGCTCGTCCTCATAGGGTGCCCAGAGCGTTGACTTTCCTGAAGTGGTGATGGTCAGTAAGCAGTGGCTCATAACACTCAACCAATTCTCAATCTCTTGAGGGTCTCTGCTGCGGATGATGGAGGTACGGATTGCAATTGCAATCCCGGCCATATCCAAGGGTAGCTTATCTGCAATAATCTGCTAGGTGTCAAGCTCGTCGCATCACAGAAACACAAGCACAAACCCATCGTATTGTATTCCCTGCGACATTCTCTTCTATGAATGGCGCTATCACTTTTCGATACTGGTACGGAGGTTGAGTAGCATCACTCGGACTGTACTGCGTCCCCACTTCCACTGACTACGTTGGTAATTTGTGGTATGGGAATTTCCCGAGCACGATTCAAAACAGTGACGAGATAAGCCGTAAGGCAGTCTTGGATGGTGAGCGTCTGTTGCTCGCTTGAGTTGGTTATCGCATGTAATCTGCGCAGCTCCTCGCCAGTGAACCGCGATTGCACGTTCTCAACACCCTTAGTGACTTCTGCATATTTGGGGCCGAGTTCAGTGATATAGGTATTTAGCTGATGGGTCAGGAAGTAGTATTCTGTGGCGATGGCCTCCGAAGGCGGGGGAAAGACATGTTTTTGGAACGCGGGTGTGGCAAATTTCTGGTGCTTTGTTCTGGTAGAATTGTGACAGAGTATGAGTGAAACGGAAAAGGACAATGCCATCGCCTTCCATTATGAGGCTAACAGTCAGTCTCCCTCGTTCGACCAGACTCGAAATACTTACCGAGAACGTGATTCCAGGTTATACCAACGCATGTGTCTTCCATAGAGAAGGTGAGTTTAAAACGCACCAATGGCGCTGTCCCATTTATGAGGTCAGTGTCGACCGGTTGATCGTACACAAGTGATGCTAAGGCTTTTGTATGACCCAATTGCCTTTCAAAACTGCGCTCGAAGTTGTCTTTCTGGCATAACTGACATCCACGGGAACACAACTGTTTGTAAGTTCTATCTGAGAATGCGGTGAACTGACTGATGAAGTAGGCTGTAGAAGGAGCTACTCACAGACCAATGTCTATCCTAACAGCGTATGTGGCCAGCTGCATGAGGGTACATCTGAAGAGTATCGGAAAGGGCATTCTTGAACTTTTCTAGATCAATCGTTCCAGGAAGAACATGGACGTTAGTGACCTTCCGATGGGAAATACCTGTAAGAGCCATGACACAAACGGCCGTACGGACTTACATCATGCACGATGAACAGATCATAGCCGGGAAGATCAACTGCGGCCTGATGATTGAGTACAGTGGGTAACGTCAGGGAGACGAGGTGCATCGTAACTATCAAGGGGCAGCGCCAATGCAGAGCGGCGGGGCTCGAAGGTAGGGTCACGAGCGGATGCGGTGCGCAGCGGAGACGCCGGGCGAGCGCCTCAGAGTAAGCGGACAAGAAACTTCCAGTGCGCAGAAGGTCATCTCCTATTTCTCAGAGCTGCTATCATACTGCGTATCACTCATACATGTGCGTCATACTATGTGACTGATGTCGTATCATATCGCGCTCGTCATCCTAACATCGGCACCTCGTTTAACTCTAGCGTGGGCCAGTTTTGGCCCTTCCAACTTGCCACCCAGTTGTCGTCTCCAAGGGGCTCAAGCGTCTTGAAGGAGGAGATGGCCCCGAGGAAGTGCTTTTCCATATAGGGGCCCGCTGGGGTTTGGTCCTTCCTCAGCGTGTTCATTGTCTCCGTAATGGTTTCGTTCGATAACGTAGTTAGCGCTGCTTTGTAGACTGTTCTGCTTGCCTAGCTAAGAGCTGGCGGGGGTCATAACCTGATAGGATTGCGTGGACGGGCGGAAGCTAGGCTCAGATCAAACAGACGGAATTTCAGAACTGTTTTCCTGGTCTATGATGTTGTGTCCATTATTGACCGGGCCGCTGCGTCCGCTCAAAATTTGAACCCCGGTACTAGGAGTCATGTGTGACTCACCCGGGCCGTCCGAAGCCCGGAGTGTATCATACGATGGCCCATACCGAGGGATCATGATCGCAGCACCACATCTCCGTCTCGGTTCCGAGTTGAGTTTGGGCTCTCGAATAAAAGAGTGTTTTGTGAGTTCGAATGAAGCCTCGTCTGTTGTGAGCTTTCGTCTACTTCGAGCCATCGTTACTCCCATTCTACAACACTATGATCCACCTCGTCTCCCCGAAGTTGCCCACTGTACTCAATCACCAAGCTGCCGTTGACCTTCCTGGTTACGATCTGTTCATCGTGCATGATGTACTAGGTCCATTCGGTCGTTCGCGTTATGGTGCTTACAGGTCATTCCCATTGACAGGTTTACAACGTTCATGTCCTCCCTCAACCGATCGATTTGGAAAAATTCAAGAATGCTCTTTCCGATACTCTTCAGATGTACCCCCATGCAGCTGGCCAGATACGCTGTCACGATGGACGTTGGTCTGTGAGTAGCTTCCTCCGTGGCCTAGTACTGCATCCATCAGTTCACCGCATTCTCAGATAGAACTTACAAACAGTTGTGTTCCCGTAGATGTCAGTTATGCCAGAGAGACAACTTCGAGCTCAGTTTTGCAGGGCGACTGGGCCATACAAGAAGCCTCGGCATCGCTTTTGTACGATCAGCCGGTCGACGCCGACCTCATAAATGGGACGGCACCATTGGTTCGTTTTAAACTCACCTTCTTTATGGAAGAAACATCCGTCGGTATAACTTGGAATCACGCTCTAGGTGAGTATTGGGAGTCTGGTCGAACGAGAGAGACTGACTGTTAATGGAAGGCGATGGCATGTTCCTTTTCCGTTTCACTCATACTCTATCGCAACTCTACCAGGACAAAGCACCAGAGTTTGCATTACCCACATTCCGAAAACATGTCCTTCCGCCGCCTTCGCCAGCCATCGCCGCACAATATTATCCTCAGATTCGTCATCTACACGATGTTTATCCCATTGCTGAACTTGGCCCCAAATATGCGGAAGCCAGTAATGGTATTGCGAACGTACAATGGCGGTTCACCGGCGAAGAGCTGCGCAGATTACAGGCCACAATCAGCTCAAGCGGACAACAGGCGCTCACCATCCAAGACTGCCTCACGGCTTATCTCGTCACTGTTTTGAATCGTGCTCAGAAGAAACCCATAACTCAAATTACCAATATAGGCAGTGTAAGTGGGGACTCCGTACAGTCTGAGTGATGCTGCTCAACCTCCGTATCAGTATCGAAAAGTGATAGCGCCGTTCATCGAAGAGAATGTGGCAGGGAATGCAACACGATCGGTCTGTACTCGTATTTCCGTGATGTGACGGGCTCCTTGACACCTATCAGATTATTGCAGATCAGTTACCCTTGGATATGGCCGGGATTGCAATTGCAATCCGTACCTCTATCATTCGCAGCCGAGACACCCAAGATCTTGAAAATTGGTTGAGCGTTGTGAGCGATTGCTTGCTGACCAACACGAATTTGGGGAAGTCGACATTCTTCGCGCCTTATGAAGACGAGCTAGTTGTAAACTCGAATGCCTCGTGAGTGTACCGCCTACCCAGCTCATCGAAAAGTCACATATGCCGACTTTGTCTAGGATTAATTGGTGTAGCGCCCACTTCGGCTTCCCGGATGGCTCGAAATTTTACACTCCAGTCCATTGGAAAAATTACCTTCGGGCCTTTAAATCCAACCCAGAGAAGGGAGTTGATGGCAATTGGCACACTCGCCAGAGTTCCATCGACATTTCTCTCGGTGTCTCGCTGGAATTGAAGCCACGGGTCCTAGATATTCTTGCCGAGGGTTTCGAATAGGACAGTGATGACACGACGCAGCCAACGACGTATTTGTCTGCTATCTTTTCTTCATATACAGTGTTGGATTGACAGTGGGTGCGCTGAATGTACATAGAACCTGGACCTCAATAAGTCGTCTGATTTTCCGCCTCAGGAAGCGTCACTGCAAGAGACATTTTGCCTATCCATCTATGCATATTCATGTGGACGCTACGCGGTGTCTGTGCTTGAAAATATGAAAATGTCGCACGTACTATGCTGTACAACAACTTCGGCGCCATGGTCAGTCGGCAGTCACAGAAAAGTCAC
>Ga0307518_10000483_pt1 | contig 30388 bp, 46 predicted proteins | sample 25_EM_MG_FD_203889 | JGI IMG/M metagenome (GOLD analysis project Ga0307518, IMG submission 203889) | Populus trichocarpa ectomycorrhiza microbial communities from riparian zone in the Pacific Northwest, United States - 25_EM | ecosystem: Host-associated > Plants > Roots > Unclassified | place... | reverse complement strand
GAGGGAGTGTGCAGGTGGAGGAAGGGCAGAGTAGCCGGAGGAAGGTCCAGAGTTGGACATGGAAATGTCCTTAGCTATTGATGGACCTGACAGAGGAAGTGGAGCAGGAGCAGGAGCAGAACTGAGCCAGAGTTGGATGTACCAGCCGGAGTTGGGCTACGTTGCAGACAAGGCTAAGGGAGTGGCCGGACTGAAACCGGAGTAGTGACTAATGGTAGGTACAGGTCCGACACGGAGGAGTTAGACCATGGATCTGTCTGCAGGAAGACAGGGGTTAGTCCTGAGGCGGAGATGGATGTAGTGACCAGAGTTGAACTGGAGTACAGCTATGGGGCTGGAGATGGCCGGACTAGATCCAGAGTTGCGTCTATGCCTAAGGAGAGGTCAGGCGGGCCAAGGTTAGACCGGAGTTGCGACTGGGAAAAGTATGGATATGACAGATGACTAGTATCCTGACCCTCGAGTGGGATCTACGTAGCTCTATGGCCAGCTATGTGCATAGGTATAAATTGACTTCCATACGTACAACTAGCAAATATTCCTATGATAGCTCTCATTTCCAATGCGGACCTAGTCATTCCTATTTGCCTACATTTGGCTACTGCTCCATAGCCTCACATAGGGCTATTTCTCACTGGGCACCACGGTCCAGTATTCAGTGTTCACTGACTCAGAGGCAACCAGTGTCAGTTACTACTTTTATTCCAGTCAATGTCCTTGCAAGGCATTGCAAACAGAGGAATGGGAGGTAAGTCGCTTGATCTTGCCCAGGCCTGGACTCAGCATTACCAGTCGTGAATTTTGTTAACTACTCATGTGCAATCGGGTCAGTGCACTTGGATAGATCGGAAACAGTCTAGTCTCAGACTGAGTCAATTTAACCGTTGGGTACGGAGGCCATATAATTACAAACGTTAGTGGTAAAGAAACGACATATCAAGAAAAGAGACATTGTAATGTACCCTCTGTATGTAGGACTGATCACGAAGTCACTGTAAAGTCGACATTAATAAGAGCTGAGTACACATTAGAAGGGGTCTTACTATAGCTTGCAGGATCGATGTGATCCGGTAATTCGGGAACAGCAACTTCGAAGCGAGATTGAATAGCAGCCATTACTTGTTGGTCGCTTTCACTAGAAACATAAGTGATAGCAAGCCCTTTGGTGCCAAATCGGCCAGCACGGCCAACACGATGGAGATAGCTGTCGGCGTCGGGAGGACAGTCATAGTTTATAACGATGTTGACACGTTCGACATCAATACCACGACCGAAGATATCCGTTGCGACAAGTATACGCTTTTCAAATGCCTTGAAGGCAGTGTAACGTTTGATACTTGCGACACAGTGAGAAAACATCGAGAGCAATAGCGGAAATACTTACCGTTCTTCTTGAGGAAGAAGCGAATGGATGCTGATGGAAGGAAAATTGCATGAGACCAGCAACTTATCCAACTCAATAGCACGTGCGACAGATTTCACGAATATAACCACCTGTCTAAAATGAGCAATCCACTCTGGACCGATAGTAAGGTGCTTAACCTGGTTGAATTCGAGAGTGTCCAGCAGCTCGTTCAGCTTCCTATTTTTGCCGTTCTCCTCTAACTTGACGTAATGTTGTTGCAGGCCATGCAAGGTCAGCTTTGTCTCATCATCGACGAATATTTCGAGAGGCTGTGGTCATCAGAAAGAGGGTCGTGAGGACAAATTAAAAGAATACACAAAGGACAGTTACATTCGCCATGAACTTCTTGCAAGTGACACGGATATCCTTTGACAGAGTGGCACTGAACATCATGACTTGTTTGTGGTGTGGCGTTGCACGGAAGATCTCTTGGACATCCCGGCGCATGTCTGCAGAGCAGAGAAAGGGCGAGGGCAGTTAGACTCAGTGGTGGCGAGTGGAGACACCGGAGGTAGCCGAATTTCGCTTTGGACTGACCGAGTTGTTCAAGCATTTTGTCGCACTCGTCCAAGGTGAAGTGCTTCACATTTTTTGCATCTAAAATCTTGTCCCTAACAAGTGCATTCAGCCGTCCAGGGGTCGCGACCACGATATGCGGGCACCGGCTCTTGTCGCGTAGAAGTTCGGCGTCCTTCTGGACAGGAGTACCACCGTAGAAGGTGTGGACCCTGACGTCGGGCATATATTTCGCAAACCGAGTGTACTCGTTTTTTATCTGGAAGGCAAGCTCTCGCGTATGGCAGAGGACGATCACAGACACCTCCCCGTTTACGGGCTCCAACTGTTGCAACGTCGCAAGGACAAAAACGGCCGTTTTGCCGTGCCCCGACTTTGCTTGACAGAGGACATCCATTCCCAGGACTGCCTGAGGAATGCATTCTTGTTGAACTACGGAATAGATCGCATTAATGGATGGTGTCGAGACCATACGCAAGGGTCTACCTTCTGATGGATGCTCAAAACCCAAGTCACTGATAGCGCGCAGCAGCTCTGGTTTCAACAAGAAGTCCCTGTACAATGTACAAACATCAGCTCAAGGCGTTCGTCGGTGAAAGCCAATTGTACCTGAAGCCTGTCGAATGTATACCGGAGAAATTTTTCTTGTCCTTCTCCCCCTCTCCATGAATTGTGGTTGTAGCAACGGCACCGTTCGTAGAACTTGCAACAGCCCCGTTAGGGACGACGTCATCTTCGTCCTCATAGTTGACGAGATCCTCGTTGTCGTGCAAGCTCATCGCCGTTGAATTTTACAAATAACTTAGGATGGGGGCAGTGGAGGTCAAGCAGGGTTCGAGGTCAAAAGGATGGTTGATGGCTCGTGGGTACACAGCGCCGTCGGGGGTGACGGAGTTTGAAAACTTTTGGGATCTTAGTCAATTGTGGCACAAGTTCAAGTCACGATTCACAACTCGTCTAGTTAGAATATTAGAATATGGTCGCCAGAGCACCATCATCGCGACCAGCATCATCCATGGCAGCCAAGATCTTATGGCTCGGGCCGTTCTTGCCAAATGTGAAGCCCACCCAAACTCCTCTCGATCCAGGCTCCTCTTTTTCTCTCACCTTTTCCACGTTCTTCTGCTTTTCCTTCACCTCAGCGTATTTCGCCATGTCTTCAGGCGATGTGAAATCGTCATAATATCCCGTATCAATCTCCGAGTCCAGCGCAGGAACAAACGGAGCCCGTGTGGAGCGCAAGTCCTCCCATTTGACACCTTCGAAGAAGGGATGGCCAGACACTTGCGTTAACGAGGAATACCGTACACTCGTATGAGATATAAGCCTATACAACTTGCTTTAGCAACATTCAATAGGCGGTTCAACATTTCTTACCTTGTCACAGCGTCCCATGCGATGTCTGTCAAATTAAAAATGAGATCCTCAGGTTTGTCATACTCAGGCCTTCGCAAGACCTTGGTCCAGTTTTTGAGGTTGGTCCAGGTTTCTTCGGGTGTGCCCCCGCTGAATGGAGGAAATCCCGCCAGAAACTCGAACAGGATGCATCCCAATGACCAGTAATCTACGGAATATGTGTATGGCTTGCCGCGTAGAACCTCGGGCGCCATATAATCCGGCGAGCCAACAATAGAATCAGCGTAGCGAGGATCCTCCCGTCGAATAGAACGGTAAATCGACCGTCTCTCGAGCGTGGACCGATAGACGACTTGATTGTCTTTAACCTTATCAAGCTTTGGAGAGGTAAGAATTAGTGAACCCGCAAACTGTGCCAATCTCACTTTTATCTTCAGAGATTCTATTCGCCTGGGGTTCAGAGCGCCAGTAGCGAGACCAAAGTCAGTAAGTTTGACATGGCCTGTACCATCGACCAGGAAGTTCTGTGGGCGTGAATTAAAATGCGGTATGGATGAAGTGATTGGTAAGAGAACCTCCGGTTTGAGGTCACGATGAATATATCCTAGTTTGTGAAGCTCATTCACGCCAACAAACATCTCGCTGATGTAGAATCTAGCATGTTCCTCCTTCAACACTCCAGAATTATTGAGGAGAGTTCTGAAGTCGCCGCCTGGGACATACTCCATGGCTAGGTACACGTTTTCAGAATCTTGAAATGCATACAATAAACGAACGAGCCAAGGGGTCTTGGTTGCAGTCAAGATGTCGCGCTCAACCAAGACATGGCGTACCTTGAAAGAAACTTCATGAGCGTTTCGAACAATGGCGTAGAACTCAACGTACTTCATCCATCTTTGATAGCATCCGCTTTCGCATTTTTTTGAGTGCACATACCTCTCCAGTTTCTTGCTTTCTGGCTAAGAAGACTTCCCCATACCCACCCTGTCCGACCTGTGCTATAATGTGAAATTGTTCCACCCTGAGCTTCGCGCGACGCTTCCGCAACAAGACGCGTTCTCGTCCGCAGTATGACTTGAATTCGGCAGCGTATTCTGTGGCAGTAAGCTGACGCTTGGACGTATCCGCGTCGAATCGTGCTCTCCTTTCCTTTCGCGCAGCGATGTATCCCAAACATTGGAAGTAGTAGTCCAAAAAGTCTGTTATCAATGAAGCCTATCGGCCATATGGTCCAGCTCGAAAGAAGAACCCATACACAACTGCGCCACTGTTGCCTTTCGCTTGACCTCTGAGCTTTCCAGAAGTTCTCTCTCCCAGAGTTTTAGCCCAGTTTGCTTCATCGTCGTAGCGTTTTTCGCCGTATCCATACTGATATCGTCGTTCCAGTGGGGATGATCTCCCCTCGTTGTTCCCATGTGGATATCGCGAAGTCCCATCGTTATTCCTCTGGCGGTGTCCATATGGATATCCCGATAGGCTGATTCCACGCCTTTCTTGTCCATTCCGTCTAGCAATCCCTCGGGTGGTATGGTTGATGGCGATCTGAGTTCAGTGTAACTACATATGTATAGATCAAGTTGAGATTAATATATGTACAGGCGGTGGTCACGTGAATGACGCGTCTGGTGGACTTCAGTTGCCAACATTCAGCAGGCATGAGACATACACATGTTGATCTGGCAGCTATCCTTGCAGGGCCGAATCTTCAGATTGACCTGAAGCTCACTGCATACGAGATATCTACAGGAAACTTCCTCAAGGCCGTCACAAACTATACCCATCGCGCTATTGCCGAGATCACGAAACACAGAAATGCACAAGAGGCTGACAGAAGACGCCTTGGGGAAAGAATCCAAGTCGTGGAAACGGAAATAAATCAATGCAAGGTGAAAGAGATCGAATTATTGGCCGGTATGGTGCATCTTGTCCTTCCAAATAACCCCCTGAGTCAAATCTCCAGTTTTAAACAAGGAACAAGAGGAAAGAAGAGAGTCTGAGCACTCTATCGACGCCCTCAAGCGCCAGCTGGCTTCAATTCGCGAAAAATGTGCAGCTATAGACGTTGAAGTGGAACAGTATCGTGCCATCGTGTCAAACCTTCACCGAGGTAAAGCAGTGCCTGTCCTCTTGTTTGGCCATCACATTGACAACTGGCAACATGCAGAAAGAAACAACGAAGAGAATACTCTGCGTACTCACGCTGCCCTTGTAGCAGCCGAGCTCTCCGCTTACCAGTCGTGGCTACATTGTTACATCGATGGAATAGAGACCGACAAGCTTCTCATACGTTTTTCGCATGTAGACGAGGCTAATCTGGATCGAGAGTTTAGCTTCGTTCTCGATGTCTCAGAACCATCGTACAACGGTTCGTGTTATTCACCCTATTCCTGCTGCCAAAGTTCTTACCTTTTGTATGCAGTAATTACAACGACACCTCCGCTGCCCAAATTGCCGATTCTCTTGAATGCCCTCAAGGAGACAGGAAACATATATCGCTTCATCAAACTCATGCGCATAGCATTCTCGGAATCGCTACACCCCCATTCGTAGAATATATTCGTGTAATAGATGACGGAAGTGTACATATTTATCATTCACTATGGCTGTTGCCAACCCACCCTGTCTTGTCTCTAGTTCCCCCCGCGCTGCCTAACTTGACCTTTGACTTTGCTTTGCGCCCTCCAAGTTCCTTGTACAACTCCCGCATCTCAATTTTACTAGGTCGACTTTGGGCTTCTTCTTCCAATCTCCACCTTTCCTCGTTCCTCTCCTTCGGGGTCTGAAAACTTCCCCTAGATGGGGAATTTCGGCCAGAGTCACGCGAGTGTATCGGGGTCGAGGGAGCTTCATTATTAGAGACTAGGTTCAAGTATGCAAGCCGCTGACGATGGAGCTGGAGCTGAATGGTGCAACAGGAGGATTAGACCTACCCAGTTTTCCTTTGACTCTCTACGGGTCCACTTCCCAGGAGGTAATTCGTCGTCATGGAAATTCTCTCTTCTATAGTGCTGGAACCATACTATCGAGGATAAAGTCAGTGTGATCGTAGCTGAATTTGCGGGAGACATACTATAGTTGAGCGTCTGACTCTTGTTCCACTTCCGAGAGACCCTGGAGCATGCTGCCAGGTCTGATATGTCTAGCCAACGAAATATGCGTTGGGAAATCTGTGTTGGGAACGCCCTCAGAGGGTCGGAGGACAGCGGTCTCGATGATATCAAGGTCAATGAGCCGTCACGCAAATGCGAACGGCGATGTGGTGATACAGGGCGGGAGGTTGGACGTGACGGTGCGCGCGATCGTGCAGGTGTCCCTGGTGTTGAGACCTTGAACAAGAATGAGGGTGATCGAAGATTGACCCGATCTAAGAACATACAACGTAGATATACTCGTCATCAGGATCTTCCTCGGCCTGAGAGCGCCTAGAAGCGGACGACTTGCGCTCGTCTATGAGTGATTTCAGAATGTCTAGTCGCAAACTCATCGTGCAGCAGCAGGATGCAGAGCTCGACAAAATCTCCCATTAGTACATGTGACGTCACCCCTGGTTTGCACAGCCACTGGCCCACAGCCACCCCAATTGGACATTCCGAATTCCGACAACACGTCGACTCTTTACAAGTTGCAAGTCGATTTTTCGAAGAAATGGTACGTCCCAGTAGCCGTCCTTCTTTTCAACACTACATTTGACATTTCCAGCCTTCCGCAACGCCCAGCGATGTGGTCCCCATCGAGACTGCACACGAAGACATAATTGTACGCACAGTCGAGTAGCTTCCATAGCAGACTCACTCCGCTCTCTTGACAGCACGATGCACAATTAGACTACTACGGAAAACGTCTGGCTACTTGTTCCTCTGACCGGACTGTCAAGATATTCGACATTGTGAATGGCAGTCCCTCTAAATCTGGTGGTCATACATTAAAAGGGTTCGTGGTCGGAGCTGTATGGCTATATTACCACGACTGACATCTTGCTAGCCATACGGGACCCGTTTGGCAAGTCGCGTGGGCTCATCCAAAATTTGGAAACATCCTCGCATCCTGTTCTTATGATGGCAAAGTTTTCATCTGGAAAGATCAAGCCCAAGGAGGCGGATGGACAAAGATCGAGGAGCACACACTTCATACCGCGTCGGGTAGATAAACTCCTGTCCTATCGCAGCACCATCTAACGTTCCTTAGTGAACTCCATTTCATGGGCCCCTCATGAACTTGGTGCCACCCTAGCTTGTGCTTCTTCAGATGGCAAAATTTCAGTCCTTACTTTCAAAGGTATACTTCCACGCGTACTCTGTATTTGGCTGTGGGGTTTACCTCGTACCCCACAGATGATGGAAAATGGAGCGCAGACATTTTTAATGCCCATGCTATTGGATGTAATGCCATATCGTGGGCTCCAGGTACCCAGCCTGGCTCTCTCACCCATCCACAGCAACCGGGAACCCACCCCCCCACTGCTTTCAAGCGGTTTGTTAGCGCAGGGTGCGATAACCTCGTCAAAATCTGGTGTTTCCGCGAGGACACGCAGTCTTGGGTTGAAGAAGAGACGCTCGAAGGACATACCGACTGGGTGCGCGACGTCGCTTGGGCACCAAATATTGGTCTGCCTAGGAGCTATATTGCCACAGCCTCTCAGGTAAATCAACGCCCATACAGATCTTGGCGTCTAATTTGACAATATCACGAAAGGACAAATCTGTACTCATCTGGACCAAGGATTCTCCGACTGCACCGTGGGTTAAAACAGTATTAGACCCCTCGGCATCAACAACATCCCCTAGCGCTGCAACTGCATCGGGGAAATTCCCGGATGCTGTCTGGCGAGTATCCTGGAGTGTGGCAGGAAATATTCTGGCGGTGAGCTGCGGTGATGGCAAGGTCACGCTGTGGAAGGAAAATGTGCAGGGCAACTGGGAGTGCGTAAGCGATATGACAAGTTAAATGTACCTTGCAAATTTCAATTCTTATAACCACTATCTCTTTATTCGACAATGAACTAAATTACCCTCTGTTGATAGAATACGATGAGATTGGAAAAGCAGTCTATCCTCGATAAGAGTCTAAGATCAAATAGTCGTGAACAAGGACCAGACACCCCTGGCATACCCAACAACCTCGTCTGCACCCAGTTTGCTTTCCCCAAATATTCGATCCACAAATGTAATTGGCACCTCCCCAATGGTATATCCTAATGCACGTGCTCGTACCATCATTTCCATCTGAAATACATATCCTCGCGACACTGTCAGTGAGATAATGTGTCGCAAAACAGGTAGTCGGTATAGGCTGCCAACCGTTCCAGATTAGACATCAGACACAGATATGCCAACTAAAACCTACCGGAAACTACCTGTGAGATCACTCACACCAGGGTTTAAGACCGTCGCAGCCAAAAAATTCGCCCCTCTGGACACGAGTTTGCGTTTGAGGTCCCAGCCGTAAACGCCTCCAGGCCGAGCATCAGATAAAGGTGGTGTAGAATTCGAGCGGTATCTTGTGCCAGTCACAATGTCCAGATTATATGCCTTCTGTAACCTAGTAAAGATGTCAATACAAACCTACGAGGTGATGAAAGTAGCGTGCTTAATGAACTGGGGGATAAACTTTGGCTGCATACACCGAGTTAATATCACCATTATGTTTGAAGATTGTCACGTACGTGATGTGAGAAGTCCGCATCCATGATGATGACAAAATCCCCTGTACAGAAGGTAAGCCCATGCATGTACGCCGTTCTAGTACGGTAGTGTCAGCCCAACTGTTGGCATTATGGCGGACACCAACCCGAGTCCAAGCTTGCCTGCACGAGGTTTCAGCACCTTAGAGTCATAAGTAAATGCTGAAGTGCGCAGGTCATGGACTCCTTACTATCTTGTCTTCTCCATAGACTTTTGCGAGCTCCTTGGCAACTTCCTGTGTTCCGTCCGGACTAGCATCGTCTACTATAATGATTTCCCATGCAAGACTACTAATCTCCTTGCCAAGTCAACAAACCAGGAGACTATGTCAGGTCCACGTACTGTTCATCGAACACTTTTGCCAGCAGCCATACAATGATGGACAAATTCTTTCGCTCATTGTAAGTCGGCAAGATCACGGAGTACTTGTGCGTATCGGCGGTGTTGTGCTGGCCTTGCATGTTCAGAGAAACCTGACTTGCAAATGGGTTCATCAACGTTGGAAGTGTTATTTATAGTGGTTTGCGTAAGCAGAATTGATTTCGCAACTGTCTTCCAACTCGTAGGGTCATGTCCTCTCCATCGCCTTCCATGTCCTCATCCGAGGAATCTCCAGCAATTGCAGGTGTGAAGGAACTGTTCAAACAAACCCTGCGCGTCTTTACCAAGGACAATCGCGTCTTCTTGGGCACCTTTATGGGCACGGATCAGCAACTCAATCTCCTGTTTATCAATACTGAAGAGTTCATCTTGAGGTCACCGTTCGACCCAAACGGTCGCTACGTGGGGCAGGTGATGATCCCATGGAGGCTGATCAAACAAGTTGAAGCTCAAGTACGACGTGGCAGAGATGATGATGGTGAAAGCTTGTATCTCTAATGATTACCCCGCAAGTATATGTTATGTTCTCCTGCTGTCCTATGTTCAAGGGGTATCAAAAGGTCTCCGTATGATTACAGATATCCGGTGTCCGTGGCATGAATGACGTCAACGAAGTCGGGGGCCACTTAACTCCTGTACTTGTCCTTGTAAATCCATGCCATACCAACATCACTAGCCCCCTGCGCCACCTGGCAACACGATTCAGGCCAAGTCACCATAGCATAGATCAACTTACCGCAGCTCGATACCACTTTGCCGCCTCCTTCTTGTTTTTCTTGCACCCTTTGGCATTGGCCAGGCAAAAAGCAAGGTCCTGTTGGGCGTCCATATCACCGAGATTCGCAGCCACCCTATAATAACTCTGCAACAACGTAATTAGCCACAGTAACGGTGACTATATTCCTTTCACATACAACGGCCATCTTTTGATCTTTGCGGACGCCCCAACCTTGGAAAAAACACTGCCCAACCTCATAAATGGCCGTGACCAGTTCTTCCTATGTACATTCGATGAGCAAGAGAGGACCTCGATTTTCCGCGGCCATACCTTCACATCCTTGACATCGAACCTTTTTCCTTGCCTAGCCTTCTCCAGATCTTGGACAGCCGCTTCAGCCGCTTTTGATAACCACCTGAATCCACTCTTTTCGTTCTTTTCGCACCCCCACCCATGCCTGAGTGCCAATCCCCACATCAGCATTCCCACCCCACAGCCACCTTGCTCCTTCGCGCTTTTCTCGAAACATATGGCAGAGTCCTTCAATCGATTGCATTCGTGGTACTGGATGCCCAGCTGGAGATAATCAAAGGGCGACGTGGGTTGTGTAGATGGGGTGTTGTCACTCTCCACGGATGGTGTTGGTGGTTTTAGGGGCTGGGGGTGGGGATGCCTAGAAGTCGAGGGTTCGACAATGTCTGGTCGGGATTGCCCATCTGGGTTAGGAGGATACCTGTTGGAGGCCGGCCCAGCTCTAAGCGAAGTTGGAACTGAAGAGGGAGTACACGCAGAATGGGTCGAAGACGAAGGTAGTCCATCAGGGGAAGTTCCGGACGTAGAGGCCAACCCTGTATTTGTATGTGACATATATTGACCTGGTGAAAGATGCTTGTCGTCATGGGTTCCGGTTAATGGGACGACGGGCAAATACGATGTTGGAATCTGAGTCATTCGCGGTGAGTTGGGCCGTCGAGAGTTGCGCTCGAGTACCTGTCGCTTCTGCTCTTCAGAAGATAGAATAGGTGGTCGTCCAGGACGAGAGAAGTTCAACCGCGGTGAACTGCCACTGGCCACTGGCTGTCGTGAGGGCCGGCGAGTTCGATCGTCAATCTCCTCTGAGGGCGATGAGACAACCACAGTCGGTAAAGTGGAAGTTGACGCTTTCATACCGTCTCCAAAATTGCCACCTTCTGAAGGGTTCGGAACAGGTGGTTGGTTGCTACTGGACGCTAGGTGTCGCAGCGCATTTGGCGGAGAGTGGTCTACGGATTGACGTTGGTGGCCGGAAACGTGTCTTTGTTCTTGACTCTGTTCTCCAAACACGAAGCTGTTTTCGTCATAGTGCCCTTCGTCTGTTTCACAATCATGCAAGGAAGTCTTGGAATGTTGGTTCATGTAGTAATTCAACACACTGCCGTTCGTCATCGCACTCGCTGCAGAGCCTCGAAAGCGGGAGTGTAACAACGGCGAATCTGGCATGTTTTGGTTGGCAAACGGCCGTGGCGGGGAGGCAGCATCGGAAGACAGTCGGGGAAGTGGAAAGTGAGGAATGTGGGTAGTGAGGACGGTCGTGACCTCGCGCTGCTTGGCTGCATGTCGCCGCGACGATGTGCGACGAACCAGCGTCTCCAAGGGTGATGAGTGGTGAAGCCTACCCTCGCTGGACTTGTGCTCAAAAGTCATTGGACCGTCCTCCATGTCGCTCGAAGGAAGAAGTCATGTTAGGCAAAGCAGATACCCCGTTTCTTGGGTTTCTGGTAGAATAGTTAGCGAGGACATGTCATTGTCAACTGGTAGTACTGCAGTCGATGTATTTTTGTCCGTCGCAATTCCCTTGTTTGACTACTAGTAATATCGGGAGTATTGTACACCTCCAAGTTCGTCTACATATTCACAAACATCCTCCTCATATGCCTACTCTTCTACGAGGTGTCTGTCCAACACGAAGACCCGGATGTCTTGGGGTTCCCGGCACAATAATCTGCGACCCTCCGCTTGAGGTCTTAGCGGCTAAAGCTTGTTCAGACTCTTTCTTGGCGGATCTAATTTCCGTACATATCGTTAGCAATGTAGATGAGCGTGGAGACACACGCAGACGTACTCTTCCCTTTGCTTCGCGATCTGCGCCTCCAGTTCCGCTCTCTTGGAGAATTCGCGGTCGGCCTTGCGCCGTACGCCACCATCATCGAAGTTTTTCTCCCTAACGGAGTAAAAGACGGAGCCCAGATCGCCTTAAATGGTGGTAAGTGCCAAGCACTCGCACGGATATCACTGGTTCTCACCTAGCCAATATGCGTCAACGGCGGTGACCTGTGTCATGTACTCCTTGGAGGTAAGAATCAGTTCATGGTACACGACATATGTTGGCGTATCTACACCAATTTATCAACAAGCAGCGGACAGGTGTGAAAAACAGAACATACATCCTAACCCGTAAAGCGCACTCGTTGGGTGGAGATGGGTCGGTAAACCTGTTCGGATATTCACGTATTCGCCAATACCCTTCACACGTGCCGCCTGATGGAAGTAACCCGCCGTGATGGCTTTTCTGTGGAGATATTGAGCGACTGCTTTCAGATTTGAGCATTGTAACATTTACCTGATAATATCAAAGTCAGTACCAGCCGAGATTATGTCCATCTTTTGGAACTTCATGATGTCTTCCAGCTGTGCACGCACTTCGCGGGCCTTTCTAAGTAACTTGGGGTGAAGAAAATGTCGAGTGGCCCAGTCATCGCGGAATCTATGAGACAGTAAGCCTACATGCATTGGACAGAAATAAATGGTGCACATACCCGTGACTCTTCCACTGATTAAACACATTCAGTAACGTCAGATGGTCACTTTCTGGTACATTGAACTTTTCTCGGATAGCATCTGCCTCCTCCATGCGTTCCTTGGGCCTGTAGAATACACTGGGCACCGAAAGCATTGAGACGATGGTGAGCATCTCGGAGGAGCACTTGTACTCGACAGAGGTAATCAGCATTCTTGCCATCGAGGGTTCCATAGGAAATTCGGACATCTTGCGACCAATAGGAGTCAAATCACCCACGTTGTCGAGTGCTCCAAGTACCCAGAGTTGATACATAGAGTTAATAATATTGGCCTAAAAATGTCAACGAAATCTTCCGGCTCCACTGCAAGATTCACCTCACCTGGGGTGGCGGGTCCATGAAATCAAACTCCAGCAGATTTTTGACTCCTAGTGACTTGAGGAGTAGGACTGTGTTCGCCAAGTTGGTGCGTTGGATTTCGGGTATTGTATTCTCGAACATGTCGTTGCGGTATGCCATTTCGGTATATAGGCGATAACAGAAACTGGTCAACGCATTAGAGTCTCAACTTGGGTAGTGGATACTGCTCACTCACCCGCTGCCCGTCCGACCAGCACGCCCTGTCCGTTGGTTTGCATTGGCCTGGCTGATTGGCGTGATTTGCAGGGAATCCATGCCAACTTTGGGGTTATACACCTTGAGTTTCGAATAGCCAGCATCGACCACGTATAAAATACCGTCAACTGCAACAATGTCAGGCAACGAACTCTGGGAAGATGGGCATAGCTATTGCACCTGTCAGTGAAGTTTCTGCAATGTTGGTAGCCACGATGACTTTTCGTCGACCGTCAGCGGTAGGCTCGAATATTCGTGCCTGCAAGTCTGCAGGCATCTGAGAGTAAATGGGCAGCACAGCCAGGAGTGGGGGCTGGTCCAGTTGAGCCAATCTCTCTACGTGTTGAAAAGGGTCAATAGAATATCACCGTGATTACGAAAGTCCCAACCTTCCACGACTTGGCAAGTAACTTCAATGTCTTCTTGTCCGGTCATGAATACGAGAATGTCACCTGGAGGCAACGAGAGGTGTATCTGAAGGACTTGCTTCACAGCACCATCGACATAGTCTTCACAAGGAGATTTGGAATGAAATATTTCCACAGGGAAGGTACGACCGGGAATAGTGTAACACGGGGCTTTTCCATAAAAGTTGGAAAACTGTGGAAGGTGGTGAATAAAGGAATAGTCATGGAATACGGAATCATACCTTGTCAGCATTCATGGTAGCAGAAGTGACAATAAGCTTCAGGTCACGTCTTCGAGAGAGGACTAAATAACTCTTCTCAGAGACTGCGGTGTGCATGACGAACAAAGCCTTACTTTTTCTCAGCAAGCCCATAAGAACATCTGTGCTAAGCGACCGTTCGTGCGCTTCATCCAGGATGATGACACTATAACGGTCCAGATCTCCCTCATTTAACGACTCTCGCTGAAGCACACCGTCAGTCATGTCTGAGAGAATCATGCTGTTAGCAAACATTAGAATGCAAACAATATACACCCTTACATTTGATTTTTGTTAATGAAGAGGTGCAATCTTCGAAACGAATGGCATATCCGACGAGACCACCAAGCTGGCACTGCATGTATTCTCAACACAGAGTAGACAACTTTGAATGATATGCATACCTCCATTTCTTCAGAGACACGCTTGGCGACTGACATGGCAGCGACACGACGAGGTTGCGTACACCCAATGATGCCATAGCTGCAGTAACCGTCTTCGTACAGGAACTGCGCCAGTTGTGTAGTCTTCCCTGATCCAGTTTCGCCCACGACGATAACCACTGCCAAATTCGATGAGCCAGGTTCTCTAGTCAACACACGGAAGCAAAAAGAAAAAACCTTGGTTGTCTCTGATAACTCGCAAGAGCTCTTCACGACAAGCAAAAGCGGGGAGATATTCTCTCTGCTCCTTCAGCGTTCTGCTCTTCGCGAACGAGCTCACGCCAGCGGACGTCTTTAGATGGCTTGCAAACTTGGAGTCGCCCTTGTAGTCCTCCTTTACCCCGGACGCCGCGGCCTTTTGTGCTGCAGCTGTGTATCCAGAATGGCTACGTGAATGTCCAACTCGACAAATACTGCCGCAGGCGAAGAGTAGTACGCACCTTCTGCGGCAGCCTCCGTGTCTTCCACGCCCATGATATTACCCAGCGATGTTCCCTCCAACGAGGCGAGCTTCGCAGCAGCCTTTGCCCGCTCAGCCTGCTCGCGTTTTTCCTTGACGAGCGCACTACCCTTCTTGGAGAAAACGGCCATATCGCTCGAGGGATCCCGGATAGGGTTGATTGGCTCGAGTTGTTTTGTGAAAATTGTCTTGCCGTCGAGGAAGGGAGGCTTAAGTTCGTGCACCATGACGTGGACAGCCGACTCCGACTCGTCCTCGAAGTTAAGGTCGACCTCCTTTCGAGTAGCAATACCAGACGTGAGCATGCGGTTAGCTTCCCACAAGTCATTGTCGGCATTCTGGACGAGGGTCAGTACCGAGTCGAGTATTACTAAAGAAGAAGAAAAAAAAAGGACGAACGTATTGAGCCTGTCGGGCTGATATCCGCTTCTGCAACTAAATCGATGAGTACTTCGAATCTCAAAAATGCAACAGGGATACTGACTATTGGCTTAACCGGAACCTCAGCCTTGAGCGGATTCAAATCTTCATACTGCGCAAGCGGATTCCGCTCTTCATCGCCCGCCACGAAACCCTCTTCCGCACCACTATACCAATCACGATCCAGCTTCAGCTGCTCCTCTTCCCACTCGCGCATGTCCACGCCCAACAGCCCGTCGTCCTCTGGACTCGCACCCCGAGGCACCCTAGGCGTCGGCGCATCCCATGCGCGGTTCCTCGCCCCTCCCCAGTCCGACCCATCCGCACCACCCCCTCGTCTCGGTGTCGATTCCCAGCCGACATTGGGCACTCTGATGCTCGGCGCGTCGCGGGCACGATCACGGCCGCCCCGCTCACTCCGCGGTGTCGTGTCCCAGCCTCGTCCATCCCGCTGGGCCTGGTCCCGCCCCCACCGCCTATTATCTCTATTCGACCGTCGTTGGAAGTCCCCGAGACCTTTAGGTGCATCCGATTTTCGGTCTTGGGTGGCGGTTATACCCTCTGTAGCACGAACGCAAAAAGGAAAAAAAAAAAAAAAAGTGAGTCGTGGAAAGCCAGAAAGACAATAACAGAACGCCACCCACGCACCTCTCTGTTTTTCGCGGCTCCTTCTATGTTCCTCTAGTCTCTGCCTCGCCACGTCAGAAAGACCACCAGGATGAGAAGGCGTCTCTTCCCCCCTCTTTCGTGTCGTATGTGATCTCGACGCCGGTAAACTCGGTACTGCATCAGACGTTTAGCAAACGTGGGGACAAAGTGCCAGGACATGGGCCATTTGAACTCACCTTTGAACACCGCATCATCGTCTATTCGAGGTCTCTTCCTGGATGCATCCTGTTCCTCCCTCTTCTCCTGAGCAAGGCGGTCCAGACCCAGCAGCGAGCCGCGCGGCGTCAGAGGCTCCAAAGGCTTAGCGGGCTGTCGGAACGTGTGTTTCTGTAACGACCCCGACCGGTGAGCTCCGGCATCATCGACAACGACCACAAGACACACACACACACCTTGTCTGCCTGCACAAGTCCCCCCGGGCGAATGGGCTCAGGTTCGAGCACCTCGCTGTCGTACACCGTCATTCTTGCGACTGATTTCGCTGACATGAAAGTTTGAAGTGCCTTACGTCAGCAAAACGGAGGAAAGACTCATTTGACGTCCATATATGGAAACTACCCTTTTGCAGTCGCACACAGTGAATTCACTGCGAGCCTTTTCGCGAGATGCTCTCCGTCCGACAACTGCTGCAGCCCCCCGCGGTCAGATTCATCAGGACCAGCGCAACTATCCAAGCAGCGCCACCTACAGCAGAGGACCCTGCGACCACCCGACCGCGTCCATTCACGCCCCGCCGGCCCAACATCTCGCGTGAGCGTCCTCGCCAATGGAACAGGCCACTCGCGTTCGGGGTGCTCCCTGCCTACGACGAGGCACTGAAGTACATAAAGACGGATTCGGAGATACTAAAGACCGAGATACAGCAGCTCCAAGCATCATTGGAGAAACTAGCAACCGCTCTGGAACCAAACACGGACGTCATCCAAAAGACGGAAGAGAAGCTGTCCATATTAGAAATCCAAAGCCAGGTAAACCTCCCCGAGGTACGGTGGAAGGTTAGAAACGGGATGGGTATGTTTGGGGGATCACTTGGTCGTGTGTCTGCGTCTGAACGCGATCGCTCGGTTTGCAGCGGACATGTCTAACGCGGTCCACCGACATATTGTCGAGAAACGCTGGAGAGAAGAAGGCAGACTGGATGAACTGGTCAGTGGAAATATTCATGCCCCCATTTTTTGGACTCAGACTTGCCCCCAGATGGAGCGCATACACCAGATGTCTGTCGTGCCAGATGTCGTGCCCTTCCTTCACCCCTCCTTGGACCTCCGCGTGACGTATCCTGAATACTTTGTGCGCAAAATCGAGCACGGCGAATCCAAGAAAAGGAAACACGAACTCGTGGAAGCGGGTACCTATCTGCACCCTGAACAGGTCTGACAGTCCGTGTTCACATTGACAGTGAATATATGCTTACGCAAAAATGCAGACGGTCGAGCCCCCGAAGCTCTACACAGACGTGTTCCACACCGACACGCGGCTCTACACGCTGCTATTGGTTGACCCAGGTGAACTTTATCGAGCATCGACTCATCCACACGCGCATTGATATACCCATCGCAGACGTCCCGGATGAGGCCAGCAGCACGTTCCAAACGTATTTGCACTGGTTACAGTAAGTGATCCACGAACAGTCGTTTATCACATGTGAGCAAACAAGATTCATCTGCCAGGCCCAATATTGCCCTCTCGGCGTTATCGCCATCGCCCATCGCAGATATGAACACCCACACGGAGTACATACCTCCTCATCCCCAGAAAGGAACAAATTACCATCGTTACACTATGCTACTTCTTCCCCAAAAGTCGCCTATTTCCGTACCGGCGTTTGCCAGGGACCAACGTCTTGGCTTCTCGGTGAGAGACTTTATTAACGATTACGACCTCGATCTGTCGGCTGGTGGAGGTGCTTTCATGTGGAGAGAAGTTTGGGATAATGCTGTTTCCACCATCCACAAGGATATTCTTGGTAAATCACATTTATCAAAACGGTATCAGTACTTACACGTTGCGTTCTAGGGACGGAGGAGCCAAGGTATGGAAGGCCACCGAAGCCAGACAGGTATGCGGGGGCAAAGGCAAGAAACAAGTACTTCAAGTAGTCGTACCAGCATAATATTATTTCATGCTTGACATTGCAAACGACGAGAGGACTGCGCCTTCCCGGAGTTCCGGACATGATCCAGGCTGATTACGAAAAGACAAAAAAACTGCTGAAAATGCACTGAGCCCAAGGCTCAATTATTTCAAAGCGGGGAATGCAAGTGTTCCCAATAGGGGGTATTTACATAAACGATTTTCGACATCGAAAATTCGTGTCGAACCTTTTTTTTTTGTTCTATGAACTTGAGCGCGATGGTGGCGTTGGTCGTCAGGGTTAATTTTTTTTTAATCAGACTCGCACCGGGCCAAGGTTCAGGAAACGTAAAAACGACGTCTGATTAATGATATGACAGGTGTCCGTGGTATCATATGTACGGGTGAGCTCTACTACACACTATGATAAATATCGTACGGATATTGCACAAATGAGTACAAGTAAGGTAACTATGAAGCAGGCATAGCGAGGACATATCTCAATAGACCATACTGGGAAAACGAGGGGAATGCATGTAAATGAAGGAGTCGACGTATCACAAATACGAATAAGGATGTCGCATCGAATCCAAGCGAAAGCACAAACAGCAAAGTGATACAACAGCACCATGAAACAGCATCGAAGAACCGAACAGAAAGAAAAGAGAGGACAGAGAGAGAGGAGACAAAGTGATGCCTCAAAAGGTTGACAGGCGGCGGGGACTTCGGGCGAGATTGGTGGCCTGTGTCCGGACCTGCCGGAATCGGTACTGAAACTCTGAAAGATAATCAGTTGGATGATGCTAAAAACAGAGTGGTCGGCTGATGGGCCTCACCTCCGTCTCTAACAATAGGATTCAAGCGTCTTCGCCGTTCTTCCTGCTCCTCCATCTCCATCTCGACTTCGTATGGTGCCTTGCATCCCGGTATTCGCAGGCCAATCCTGGGGGGGGAGTTCTTCGGCTCCCACCTACCACCGCCTGTGGCTTTGCAGATGATGCTGGATCGTCTCAAGGGGTAGGCGTCGAGTTCGCCAAAGGAGGGTTGGGGTGGATCGAGGTCTGATATGGCTGATGTGATAACGGATGGGAAGGGGAGCTTCCTGGTGCTCAATTGGGAAGGACTGCGTTTGGTGCCAGAAGTGTTGGGCGATGGAGGAGATGGCTCGATGGGGGAAGCATAAATGGAGGAAGTGGGAGATGGGGAGGACGATGTGGAGGGTGACGAGACCAAGAGCGGGGTTGATGGCCGTGAGTCAGGGGTACGCGACAAGCCATGGATCTGATCCCAACAATCATCACACACTTTCTCCAGGACAACAGGTGACGTAGGGCTCTCGAATGAAGCGATGGGGACATGACGTGGGGGATGAAGGAAGTCGAGGTTGGAGACGTCAAGGAGGTGGGTCATGCGAGAGGTGCATTGTTGGCAAAACACGCCTCCACACTTTCTGCAGTGCTATTATGTACGATGTGAGTCACAAGAGGTGCAGCGATTGCCAATCTGGATACGTACATGGCGACGTTCGAGAAGCGAGAATGGCACACGGCAGAAGAAGTTGTCGCATGTGGATGCAAGGGCATCTGGCTGGGATGGGTGAGAACGCGACAGATAGGGACACTTTGACAATAAGCAGACCTTCCAGAGGTTCTTGGGGAGGAGGACGGCGAGATGCTCGTTGGGGCGCGGGGTGGATGGGGGGGTGAGATGGAGGCGGCGGGTGGGGGGCGAGCGCGGTGAACCTGGAGAAGGGTGGTGAGCGGGGCAGTGCGCGGCAGGCGCAGTGGGGCTACCTTCAGCGAGGGAGGACGCGTCGGAGGCGGAGTCGGAGTCTGGGGACGCGGTGGGGGAGCGGGCGATCCTGGCGAGGTCTGCGAGGGCAGTTGCGAGCGTCGACATGGGTGTGGGGGACAGCGGGGCGAGCGGAGGGAGTGGCCGAGCATCCCCCCCAGCGGGACAAGTTATATCGACGGAGGGCATTGCCGTGGGAAACACAGGGTTGCCTGGAATTACCACACGGTAACAACCAACTGATCCAAATTTATTATTTATTTTCCGCCTGGAATTACGTCGTCGTCGTCGCGCTCGCAGCTGAGATGAGGGTGCGAACGGGCTGACGCCCCTCCTTCAAAGCTTCAAGCTTCAGCTTCGACGTTGGGTCCACTGAGCAGACGACTTCCGTCTCTCGCTCTCCGCGGAACACTCGATTGCCAATCTGGGCCCGCATCTCCATTTTTGGATCCCAAATATCGTCGTCCCTGAACATGCGCACGCGGGGGTCGGACAGCGACGGCCCGGACAGCGTCAACCATTCTCTCGTCCGTCGGACTCGCTTTTGCTCGCTGGCAGCAGCGTCGACAGAAACGCGTGGCGACTCACGCCCGTTCAGGGCTTCAGCTCACACTAGCCATTTCAGTCATCCTCGTCAACCACTACATAAGGTCTAGGTAGATGCAGATCATTTATCAGTAAGGAGTAGTAGCGTAGAGCGTGTAGTCCAACCGAACAATGAGCCTCGTCGGCTGTCAGCTGCGTCGTGCATCCTGCGACGTCGACAACCGAGACCGCTTCCCTGCAAGCGGCGATTGCTGCACTCGACCGCTGTCTGCGAGGTTACGAACAACCGGTGTGAAGTCACGTGTGAGCGAAGTCGACGTGTCCTCCTTGGAAAGATGTGGGGCGAATTGTCGGCCAAACGGAATGCCAGCGGGTCGCGTGGGTGTGTGAAACGGATCTTGACTACGCCACTTGGGCGTCGCAAATGGCGCACCAAACTTGATTCCTCGCGAGGGCGTCGACGTGGGATCAAACGGCGACTCGAGCGTCGGCGTCGTGTACACACGCACCTCTTGCGAACTCGGAAACAGAGGCGTGTGGGGTCCAGCCCGCGACGCCGCCTCATCCCAGGACGACCCAGACGAAAAATAGGGGCCCGTGTGACTGCGTGGTGGCGTTCTTGGCATTCGGTGTGAACGCGTCCAGGGTGTCACTGGAGATGGATGAAGTCCAGCCTGGAAAAAGAGTGGGTCGTAGTACCCTGCATCAACGTTCACCTTGTCATCCGTGGGCACCAACGTGGGCTCCGATAACGACAACATCACCGGGGGCGGTGTCCTAACCTCCGCACAATTCACGCAGAACCAGGGATCCTCTTCCCTCCCCAGCTCTGACATGCTTTCTATCCCAATGCAATCCAGATGATACCATATCTGGCACCCATCACACTGCACCAAGTCCCGCTCATTGTCTGGCTCGTTGCAGATACACACCCTCTCCCCTCCCCCTCCGTCGCCACCGGCATTCCTGCGCCGCAGAAGCCCCTGCGACAGCTCTCGTACAGACCTCTTCGATAGCAAGGCAGTCCTCGCATCCGCAGGGTCGCTGCGAACCACCGAACTTGTCGTACATTCCACTCCGCGTTTCGCCTCAGAATAATAGTCCAGGGGGCACACCGTCTTCTCCCGACCACCTCGTATCTCTTCTGCGGAACTCCGGACGGGCGATGGCGATCCCTCCTCTCCCTCCTCCTCATCCGTGTCTCTGTCAAGGAAATTCTCAATGTGTCTCAACCGCTCTTCCTCTTCTGGGTTCTCCATCCGCGCAACCTTCAACCCCCATGGGAACTGCGCGTCGGGCCAGTTGGGTCCATCCACTTTGGCCTCCGAAGGGGTAATAACGCCGTCCTTATCACCACGTGCGTCAACGCCTCCCTTTTTCTTCTTCCGCGACCGCCTTCCTTTCGACGGAGTCGCCTTGGGAGAAGCTGGCGGCTCCGCTACACCCACGTTAACAAGAACTCTCCCACAACCTTCCACTTCCACGGGAACGAGCTGTGTTTTCGACGAAGAGGCCAGGGGCGCCTCTAAAAACGCAGTCAACCGGCTCTTCTTCTTCTTTTCCCGTTCGCTCACCACGGATGGCTCCGCGGCGGTATCGACGACATGGCAAGATTCGTTTTCAGATTGTCTCCACCGCAGCGCGTCAGAATGCTACCATGTTTCATTAAATACAAAATAAGATGACCCTGCGACGGAAAATTTACTCACATAGCGTCCATACCCGCCTGCCATCAAACTTTCTTCAAAGCTCTCATCAGACGTCTCCTGGAACAGGGTAAGCCGTCTACCCTTCACGGGACTATCCGTGATACCGATATTAGTCGCTGGCTGCAACGCTGATCCTTGCTCGGCTGTCCCATCCGTATCCGTTGCCAAATCCAGTTCTTGCGCCGTGCGCTTTGTGCGCTTCAAATAGTCGGGACGCCGTGCTTCGGCTTCCTGAGCATGCATAAGGTGATTCTCTATGAGTTGCGCACAGATCTGCGAGATCTTCCCCCCGGCTTCTGCGTTGCTTTTTCCAGCTTGCAAGGTCGATGCATCTTGGTCGCCCCTAGGCAACGACACCGGGGACTTGCGCGGGGGTGTGCATGGTAAATCGGCATGTGATGTACCCGCATGGAGAGTGTTCCCTTCACCAAGCAAGAGCTTTGGCGCATCAGGTGTTGCAGAACGCCGTCCCAGGATCGGATCCCTGAAGACACATGATAAGCTTAGTACCCTCGTCGCGGAGTTCTCAAACATACCCCAGGTTCGTCGGTTCAGCTGGCGCCATTAGGACCCTGAACATGACATTGACAATTTGGAAATCGCACTCAATTGAAAAAAAAAAACGATCCATTGGAGAACTTACGGATCTTGTGCGCTCGTACTACGGACCGGCTGCGAGTTGGAGGCACCTCCACGATATCGCATGGGGAGTGGACTGGACATGTTCGGTGCACTGAGCGCAAGGACAGACAGATAGCAAAGATGGAAACAAACCTGGACTCTGGTGTCAAGGTTTGCTGCGATCGAAACGGAGGGGGCGGGGGCGACGGCGTCCTGCAACACAATGAGTCAAACTCGGGTCTAGATCGACGCAGCTTTAACCGACGTACGTATACACACGGAATTCTGTAGGTAGCATAGAACGCCGCTCGCTGGACATCTCACTTAAGATCGAAGTGAGTGTATGCCCATTGGGAAAGCTACTGGTCGACTCACTTGTGCGTATACGGACGAGAGTCCGCCAGAAGATATGACGATAACGTAGCAGGGCTGTGAAACGGTGAATTCAGTATGGCACGAAGACACCAAATCGTAGAGGGGGGAAATATGGCACTTCGAAATGCTGTATTCGAAAACATACCTTTGGGGAGTAGGTAATTGTACACTGGATCTAAGTAGGGAAAACATGTCACTGAATCAAGTCATCTGGCACCAAATTATCAACTGAGATGCGCACCTCTGGCAATCTGCTACTTCTGATGGAGTCCCGAGATTGAAGCGACTGCCTCCAGGGGCTCCAGATTGCCCTTCGGAACAGGACAGCCAACCCGTCAGACCCGACAGCGGGTCTCTCGAAGCATGTTTGGGTGGTGTAATCAGAGCGGGTGCGGTATCTCTCCCGTTCAAGCTGTTTTCGGCGGAGTGGGGCTCGAGCGCCATGATAGGGTCCCAGTTACAGAATGACCAATGTCGGAAACGGGTACCCAGCCAGGGGCGTTAACCAGCCAAAATCGTTGCTGGTCAACGTCTTCTGGTCAAAACCACTGGAAAGTTGGGAAGACAGTCGGCGCAGAGGCGACAAAGTTATAAGCCAAACGACAGAGGAATAGATTGCAAGGGTCAGTATTAAACTGAAGCACTCATTCTAGATTACATAAGGCATGATAGAGTTTCACGCTTCTGACTCACCCCCGAAGTTATGCGAGCTGTCGAGTTCTACAGTGGAATAGGTAATTGCCTTGCAAGCTACTCAACCGCACTCAGACCGGCATCGAGCTCAGATTCACCCAGGAGGGCTCCATCTCGCACTCCGTCGAAGCCGTATATCTGCTTCGATCGTAGCAGCGTATGATTGGGACCAGACTGCCTGCCAAGTGTACGCAACCAACTTTGGTAGTGCTGTGATACACAAGGTCAGCACCGACGCCGCGATCAGCTTTTTTTTTTCCCCGTGTGATCGACAGATCCTCGTCTCGTCCACATCACATTGACAGGCAGATATCTCTCGTCTGACCGCTGCTCAACTGTCCAAATGGCGGGCGGATTTGTGGCTCCTTTCACCGGCATGTCAACCGTACACCGTGCTGAACCCAGATGCCAAAGGCGCGGTTGACCCCCGAGCCCAGTCCTTTTTACATTTGATCGATCATGTTCTACCAGAACTTGCTGCTGAACGGGTGCACCCGAGCTACATGCTCATAGAAAATGTGGGTGGCTTTCAGGTCAGTCTGTTCATTTGAGATTCGGGCTGTCTTCAAGCCATCACGGTTCAGGACTCAGACACGAGACAACGTCTCCTATCGGTACTTGAACGTCTCGGATATAACATAGCAGAGTTTATTCTCAATCCATTGCAATTCGGTATACCAAACTCACGTTCACGATACTACCTTTTGGCCAAGCTCTCTCCTTTCAAGTTCGCTGGATTTGATGACACTACCAGCGATATTCTTCACTGTATACCATCACAACCTGCAGAGTCGATTGTACCACGGCGCCTAAGGCATTATCTGGATGGATCAATGGACGATGAAACAAGAGCCTTATTCAGAATTCCGGACCGCGTTCTAAAAAAGTGGGGTCGCTTGTTCGACATCGTCCTGCCATCTGGGACAAGGTCCTGCTGTTTCACCCGAGGTACATCCTTTCTACTTGCCCGCGCGAATATGCTGATACACGCAGGATACACTCATTTGGTGGAACGCGCGGGATCTATTCTTCAACTGAACGAACAGCTCGACGTTCGTGCCTAGTTTTCTGTCATGTTTCGCTGACAAGTATGCTCCACTAGACAACACAAGTATTCGACGAGTTCCTCGCAGCACAAGCAAGCAACGACGAAGATGCCGTCCGCATGCTGGACCGTCTCGGACTTCGGTATTTTACTCCCTCTGAGCTTTTAAGGCTCTTCCACTTTGTGGACCCCTTCGAGCCCGATCATTCCTTTGACTTCGGTTGGCCATCAGGCGTCTCACTCAAGTCCAAGTATCGCTTAATCGGAAACAGCGTAAACGTGGAAGTAAGTGGTTGGTTAATGGATGTCCTACCGTCATCACTCATCCCATATAGGTCGTCCAAAGACTCATTGATTACTTGTGCAGCGAAGAGGGTGGCCAAACAACGCAAGTAGAAAGTGTCGAAGCTCGGAACTAACGATGATAGGCAGCCCTCGTTAGGCCGCGATAGACTTCACTCTCGTGTTGGAGTGGGCATGATTCAGCAAGACTACTCCAGGCGTCTTAATCCTACTTACTGTAATTCTGACCTAGTCCGGCTTACATAATAACGTTGCCCAAGTCATACCTAGTAGGACGTATCTGAATGGTCTGGCGACTCATTGTCAATGTCTTCTTATATAGGAATGACCCCCATGGGGGTATGAACCAAGGGCAGTCGATAAAGCGATCATCATCGCACTGTACATACTTATAGTATTTTAGTTCTGTCTGGTTATTCAGGGAGATCATTCCTTCCCAGTCCGAACATGGAGCCATGTTACGAGTAATGGTTTAGAGAATATTGCCTACCAGTCCGTCAAACAAGGAGCTGTCAAAGTCAAGCTGTTTGAATTCATTCTGGAAAGGTGTCAGCACAGAATGAGGAATGATTGGGTAATATACATACCTTGATAACACTTGGACATCTACTGGAGAGTTTGACTGCAGTATCCTGTAGGCAATTTTGAAGTGTTTCCATACCGGCTGGTTGAATATCGACACTGGTCACATCCATGCAGCCAACCCAGCATCGTGCCATCGCATCTATAGTGACAGCCCACGGCTCTATTTGTGGCGTACATGTATCCAAGAGAACGTGGAATGATGATATGTAGCGCAGCGAAATGAAGGGCAAGCGGCCCACTTTGATCTCCTTTCAGTGGCTTATCCTTGCCAGAGGTGGCCGTCACCATTCCAATGTTTCCCCCCACGACCGAGCTTGGAGATGTTGCTGAAGAAATAGGTAGAGCGAGCCATCCAGTAACGACAGGTACAATGCCCTCTAGGAATCTTGCTGCCCCAATACCGAGTGCAGCTATAACAAGTGGCAATACATCTGCTGCTGCGACCAGAGTGGGATGCGGAGTCGTTTGCATGAGGTTGAGAGTGATTGACTCAGAGTCCGACTCTGCGTGCTCTGGATCTGCAAATGTATTGGGGGCGGGGACGGGATCTGGAGGAAGGATAGCTGGTGTGTACATGATTACAGTTCCGAGAATGGATGAAGAAAGTAGAGTGGAAAGACGGGTAAACCTCGAGGAAAGGGCATTGTTGAGGGACGGAGAGATCGAAGGAGGACAAGGAAACTGCGACGGAGTGGTGAGATCAATGAACTGAAGGGCTGTGGGGACCACAGCACGTATCAATTCTGGAGTAGAGTCGTCACGGAGATCGTTCAGGGCATTTGAGAGGGACTGAATGGCAATAAGATCACGGAACCTGATCACAAATTATTGGCATTCAACACACAGTAAACAGGAGTCCATCTACACCAGTCCGTAGAAGTAGCTCCGGAGGCACGCGGGTTAGCAAGTTCGAAACCAGATATGTACCACGGATTTTAAAGGAAACTTGATAGTCGTCGAGGAAAGTCATGATAGGAGGGAGAATAAGGTGCCATGTTTGCTCGTAATAAGCAGGCTGAGGAACCACAAGTTGTAAGCAATCGCAAGAGCAAGGACGCGAAATATACATCAGTATTTAAGATACACCATTGGATGACTTCGTCGAGCCCGGGATGGTCCTTCCATGGTTGGTGATGAAAGGGATCCTGCGAATCGGCTGGGCGTGCAAGCACTCGCGCTGTTTCCGTGTGGAGGCGGGGATGGGGCGTCGCAGTAAATAGTGGTTTGACGGTATTTGCAAGGATATCGTGGACCTGCGCGAGTGTTGGGCTGAGGGTAGAGGATTGCATGACCAGAACACGGCTGAGCGTGTGTGACGAGAACTCGATGATGTCATTAGTCCTGAGCCTCGTAATAGATATGAGGCTGAACTACTTTTCCAGTGACCTTGTTTTAAACAAGGTGATATTCGTCTGTAACCGGAACGACTATCTTCCTCTAACCTAGAGTCTGGCTTTGGGAGACTATCTGTGACCTTGCACAATTGCACTGCGCTCTTCCACTTGTGCGATGCCATTAGCAAAGGGAAGGAGGACATTCGTCATCGGATGTGGTTGTACCGCATTCATCAAGGTCCGCTCTTTCAGGCATGGTTGTTCAAATCGGAGAGTCTGACAAGTACTCCAGCCCAGGGGGGAGAGGACCACAGAGGATGTGAGTGTTCGATTTACTGCGAAGAGAGCAGAGCAGATGGACGATTCATAGATGGGTTTGGAAGCAGCTACCAAAGCATTGCTCGATGCAGGTACGCCCGTGATACCGTAGTTATCATTTCCTTCAACTTGAACACTGCACACAAAAAGGCATCACATACGATTTTGTCGAAACTGCGTTTGTCGGACACTGCTATGGTGATTCTACTAGTGGCCAGGTAAGTTTCACATTTCGACTCCCAGGTCTATGTTGTATTTCCATGGCACACTAGCGCGCGTTGTACAACCTTGGCATGACTGGCATCCCCATAACGAACGTGAACAACAATTGTTCCACAGGTGGTACCGCTCTGTATCAAGCAAACAACTGCGTCAAGTCGGGTCTCGTGGAGTGCGCATTGGCTCTGGGATTTGAACGTATGAAGCCCGGTAGTCTAGGTACCATCTTTCCCGATAGACCATCCCCTTTGGCTCTCTTCCACCAGAGGACCAGGGAACTAGAACAGGGGATGAAGGCGGGGACGAACTTTGGCCCTGGTCCCCCTCGGATGTTCTCAAATGCTGGACAGGAATACTGCGAGAAATATGGTGCTGACACAGTGCATTTCGCGAAGATAGGTAAGCAGACACAGAGTTCCTTGTCACTGATCCTTTCTCATGCATTATACCAGCTGCAAAGAACCATGCCCATTCCAAGAACAATCCATATTCGCAGTTTCGCAATGGTTGGACTGTACAACAAGTCTTACACTCTCCGAAGATCACGAACCAGCTCACAAAGTTCATGTGCAGTCCTACCTCCGTTAGTGACAGCATTATCAGTGTGCCGATATCATTAATTCATGTTTCGTGTCAGGATGGTGCATCCTGTTGTATAGTTGCATCAGAAGCATTTGTGCATGCTCATAACCTTGAAAACCAGGCCATTGAAATTATTTCGCTGGAACTTGAGACGGACCATCCCGTGAGCTTGCAGTCCAACAGCGCCATGGAGGTTGTTGGCTACAGTATGACAAAGCGATGCGCCGATAAAGTCTTCGCAGAAGCAGGCTTCGCACCCGGAAAAGGAAGAGACGAAGTTGGGGTTATCGAACTCCACGACTGTTTCGCAGCTAACGAGGTGTGTGCATGTGAATGTCCAGGGTTCAACCAATATGTATCTTTGTTATATCTAGCTCATCACATATCCGGCGCTTGGTTTGTGTGCCCCAGATGCCGCTCACAAGATGGTGGATAATGGAGATAACACGGTATGCGCAACTGAGGTCGTTCCATATCTTGGCTGCTGAACGGACGCAGTATGGTGGAAAATATGTCATCAATCCTAGTGGAGGTCTCGAGGCCAAAGGACACCCACTTGGAGCCACCGGGATAGGAATGCATTTTTACATTACCAGTAAGGTGCCAGTTCATTCATATCTCATGTAGTTAATCGGTGTTCGTGGCACGTGTAGTGCAATTGCGAGAATGTGGGTCTCTCTTTGCAAAGAATGTATTTTTGACCACTCATTCTGTACTTCCAGGGGCGGGTCCTATGCAAGCTCAAGGGTTATTTAATGCCCATGATAGACGTGGAAAGTATGGTCTGGTGCATAATATCGGAATCGGCGGTGCAGTGGTAGTCGGCCTCTTGCGTCGTCCCGAGTTCTTCAAGCCCGGAGGCATCGATGGTCGATCAAGGTATGGTCCGACCACTGTTGGGAGACTCATTCTCATTGACTCTTGGATAGATTGGGATATAACCACGGTCATGAATGTCGATCAATCTCTCTGGCTGATGTTGACAAAGTCAAGTCCAAGAAGTACTCACCTTACATCCTCCATCACGCCAAGTTATAGGATGTGGACTTCTTTCTTAGGTCTCAGCAGGATCCACGTGCGTTGTTGACCTGAACCCATGGTTTAGAAGTGAAATTTTCTGTCTAATTAGATTCGTCGTCCTGTCTCATGTATTACTCCACAAATTCCTTCTATGTTATGTCGTCGTCGTCAGCTGCAATGCATCACATCGCACCCCTGCTTCGCGCTCCTCACCTCGGTTGCTCCCACCGTGGTGCCATAGTGCATGCTGTCGGGGTGACGAAACAAAATACACGACTTGAATGCATTCGTATCTTCGGACTGACTGAGGAGTGGTTTTGTTGTTACCCAAGGAAGCCGAAATTTACCCATGGGTCACAGGGCCTCCCATTGCTAGCGCCACGCGAACAACTCAAGGACTCTATATCGGAACACTGACAGGTAGCAAGACCACATTTGCACCTGATGTTGGATAATGTAACACAAGATCGTCGTGCATACTCATGCACTGCGGCAGACGTCTAGCAAAACAACTATGCTTGGTTGTTTTTTCAGAGACGGAACTATCTGTCACATTCGATTATTGGTTGCCTCCCGTTGATACCCCTTTCGACTGAACGCGACATCGAACTTCGACGGAGTGGAATAGAGTGAAATGCAGTATTCACTGATTCAGGTGGCACGTCGGTGGCGATCTCAACTCATTATTCATATGTTGACACTACGGAAGCTTAGTAGATACTACTATAGTTGCACTTTCTCCTAGGAATTGGTCAAGCAACTTTAAACTGGATGGTCTGAACTACGATGAAGCATTTTGCCGTCTCACAGCAGTCCCCTTGAGTAGCCATGCCAAGTTCTCGTAGATGACGAACATTATCGTGCAGAACAGAGAAGGTACGACCCAGCAGACATGCGATAATTGGGGTCATCACCAGACGCGCGTTTCTTCAGCATATTATAAGATAGGGCGCGTCCACAACCTTCCAACATCACGTGCAAAAGAGTGACTTTGCGTGACTTAGGACTTAAAATCAAACTAGTAAATACAAAGGAGAAAAATAGACATTCTGACGCCATAGAAAAT
>Ga0307518_10000482_pt1 | contig 30394 bp, 10 predicted proteins | sample 25_EM_MG_FD_203889 | JGI IMG/M metagenome (GOLD analysis project Ga0307518, IMG submission 203889) | Populus trichocarpa ectomycorrhiza microbial communities from riparian zone in the Pacific Northwest, United States - 25_EM | ecosystem: Host-associated > Plants > Roots > Unclassified | place... | reverse complement strand
TGAACTTACTCGTATGATATATATATATATATATATATATATTGTGTGGATTGTATGAGGTGTGGAATTATGAGGTTTGATATAAGGTCCGGAATTAGGGGACCTTGTGATGATGGGTTGATTGAGTAAATTGATAGTAGTCGATAACTTGGGATGTCCTACATGCAAACGAAACTCTGACGATTTTTTTTGAAAAAAAAAATAAATTACCCTCAAATAAAAAGGATATGTTGGAATCTTTTAACATTGACCGAGTCGTACAGCCGGACTATTACAGTGATCCTATCACCTTTGAAGAGGCAATTAAAGAAACAAAATGGTAAAGGGTCATGATAGAAGAGATTTAAGATATAGAAAGAAATTGCACATAGGAATTAACAAGACTTTTTTAAAGGCAGAAAGTAATTGGTGTCAAATAGATTTACAAGATAAAGGTGAATGAAACTGGTGTTATGGAGAAACACAAGGCTCGTTTGGTGGCAAAGTAAGCTGAGTATAAATAAGTATTTACTCTAGTTGTTAAACAAGATACCATTCAATTGATTCTCTCAATTCCATTACAATATTCATGGTTTATTTTTGAAATAGATGTAAAATCAGCTTTTTTACATAGAGATTTGCAAGAGTATATATATGTTAAGCAACATCTTAGTTTTATATAAAAGAAAAATGAAGACAGTTTATAATTCAAAGAAAGTACTCTATGGACTATAACAAACACCTAGATCTTGGTATAGTCGAATAGAGACATCCTTTAAGAAGGAAGGCTTTCATAAATGAACTTAAGAACATATATTATTCATAAAGATTAAAGAAGATTAAAAGATACTACTAGTCTATTTGTATGTAGATGATTTCTTTTTTCACAAGAATCGATGAGATAATGGCTATAAAGTTTAAAAGCTAAATAAAAAAGGAGCTTGAGATGACAAACTTGGGATTAATGCACTATTTTATTGGGATTGAAGTAAAGTAGTCATTAAGAGAAATTTCCATCACTTAGAAAAAGTATACACAAGAAATTCTGGATAAATTCCAAATAAAAGACTGCAACTTTGTCATCACTCCAACAAAACCAGGTTTGAAGTTGTATAAATATGCTAAAGGAAGGAAGGTAAATGCTACTATTTATAAATAAATTATAAGAAGCCCAATGTACATAACCACTACAAGACCATATATTATACATGCAAGTAGCATTATAAACAAATACATAGAACACCCTATGCTAAAGGAAGGAAGGTAAATGCTACTATTTATAAACAAATTATAAGAAGCCCAATGTACATAACCACTACAAGACCATATATTATACATGCAAGTAGCATTATAAACAAATACATAGAACACCCTACATAAATTCATCTTGGTGTAGCAAAAAGGATATTTTAATATATAAATGGGACAATTGATTTTAGGGTATTACAATCAAAGTAGACATACCTGATATGAATGTAATGGAATAAGTGGATATACTAATAATAATTATGCAGGTGATATAGATGATATAAAGAGCATTTCAGGTTATGTGTTCATGATGGGTCAAGAGATATTTCATTGTCATATAAAAAACAACCTATAATGACTTTGTCTGCAATAGAAACATAACTGGTAGCCTCAACTTCTTGTGCTTCTCAAACAAAGTTAATTGAGGTATTATGCTACAATAAAAAAAGGTTTAACTATTATGCACAGTGATAACATGTCCATTATAAAACTTGCAAAGAATCTAGTCTTCCATGATAGGAGAAAACACATAGATGTACGCTATCATTTTTTACATAATCCTTGAAAAGATGAGGTAATTGACATGGTTTATTGTCAAACTAGAAATCAAATTGCAGATATCATGACCATCACTTAAACCAACAATGTTTAAGAAGCTAATGAGTTTTCTTAGAGTAATTTTCATGAAAGAATTTCAGAATTAAACTTGTAAACCGGTTTATGAAGATTACCAGTTTAAGGAAGAGTGTTAGGAATAAAAGTTGTTACAATCTTATGTGAAACATTATCAAGTTGGCTATACTTTAGGAGATAAACAAGTGTTGAACTATTCTTTATTTATGAAATCAACCAGCTATGCTATTTTAGAGGCAATGTGTTTGACCTTTGATGATGATAATACTAAACAAAACATAAAAAAAAAATTGAAACACTATGGTTGCTTTTGGTTTATGAGAAAAAGAAAAGGAAAAATAAGAAACTAAAGTACTTGATGATTACTACGTAACAATTCCACATTTGTAAGAGAGGGATTATAGATATAAAAAGTGGTAATAATTGAGGGAGGTTTTCGATGTGAGTTGGAATGGTTGGGTTCATGATTCAAGAAAAGTCATCGGCCCATATCTACAGATAAATAGTCTTGGAAGCTGGGAAAGCTTAGAGCAATGGTTACTTATGAGCTGACTCCAAGTTGTTGAACCTTTGGACTTGGCTGATTAGAACAGCTATCCACTCGGTCTGTTCATTTTTCTTTTAGTTATTTTCCTTTTGCAATCGAGATTTAGAAATTAATAAATTAAAATTTTATTTAAGTGCATTAAGAGTTGTGAATTATTCTGGATTTTGTTGGGGGTAGGGCTATAGTTTTAAGCCCGACCCAAGATCCGAGTTACAGGTTTTGATTGGATCATCGGGTCATCCTAGATCGACCCCCAATATATTTTTTTATATGAAACAATGTTATTTTTGTTAAAAAAAATAAATGATCAATGGGTTGTAACCGGATCTTGCTAGGTCAATCGGGTTACTAAGTCAACCCGAGTTTTTTGACCTGGTTACCCGAGTTTTTCTTAAACTCAGCCTAGTTTCAGCCCTGGATTGACCCGCCAAGGCGGGACGAGTTTTAAAAATATAGGTAGGACATTCCTAAAATTTTAAAATATACTAATCGGATCCTTAGTTTTAAAAATGTTTCATACTATGTATTCATTTGGCACCTCCGAGAATAATTTATTCTCTCCAATCAGTCCTCATATTAACCTAACATTGACTCCTCAACTCCCATTTATATGTGTATACGTATATGTCTATGTATACTCGTTTTTTTAACACGTGTTATTATTTAACTTAATTATAATAGTCTTTTCTAATTTCTAATATTTTTTATAATTTTTTATAAATTAATAATTTATTTTATTTTATTAAACTAACATGTTTGATTTTCAAATAATTTAATATAAAATTTGATATTTATAACTAAATTAATCTTTTTTAATTTTTTACTGTATAAAATAATTTAATTGGACTTAAGTAATAATTAAGAATATAAATTGAATTATATCTCAAAATTTAATAATAAGGAGTCGAGATAGATAGATATAACTCTTAAAATAATAATTACTAAAAAGATTTCACCTAATATCATAAACATTCTATTTTGAACATTTCTTTTTAATTATATGTAACATGAATGTCATAAATCATTTTTTATCTGTAATTTTTCTATATATCTAATTTATTTTTTAGTATTTAATTTTTTTTTTGTTAATAATTTGTTTTTTTAAAAAAAAAGTTTAGGGAATGAAATAAGAAGAAAGAGACAACAAGGGACTAAAAATTAATAATGGAAGAATATGAAAAAAAAAGAGTAAAATAAATTGAAGGACTAAAAAAATTAGAGAAATTATGGGAAAAAGATCATATACAATTAGAAGAGAAAATTTAATTAATTAGGAATTCATAATTAAGAAGAAAACATATATAAATTGCCGAACATTATTTTTCCAATTTAGTTTTTCTTATTTTATAGAAGATCCCAAACAATGTAAATAGAGAAGGAGACATGAATAGAACATACAAACATTAAAGAAAAGACTATTGTAAACTAAACTAGCAAAAACCCTAGCACAAGAAAAAAAAAAAAACTAAGCAACCAAAGTTTCAAGTTGTTGATTTTTCTTCTCAAGGCTACCCCACTATGATTGCCACCACCACTTTTGATCAACAAGCACCACCCTACAACCATCATCCATCCACCGTCCACCCATAATAGTAGCAACCACCACACCAACAACAAAAACAACAACAACAACAACAACAACAATGATAAGATATATAATTGACGCTCACAATCCCATTAGTTCATCCAAACGACAAAACTGTTTGTCTCCATTCCAGTCAATCTGGTTAAGTTCCAATTGACTCCAATGACAAGTATAGGTTAATTTTGAATCTCAATATATAATTTATTTGTTGTTCAAATAATTTTGTGATTTTTTTATTAATTCTCGACTCGTGAATGTATATTGATGTGGATGTTGTTTTGGATAAAGTAATGATTGCATATGATTTTTTTTTTGTGTATTATTTTCATTTGTATTAATTAAATTAGTTGAAATATTTGTAATTATTTATGGTAGAAAAATAACAAAAATTAACATAAAACAATTAACCAAAGATTTAATTTAATAACTTCATGAATTTTGATGTAATTTAATTATTTTTAGATTTAATACTTTTTTTAGAGTTTTGTTAATTTAAATAAAGTACTAATATAGTATTATATAATTTAAAAGTGATTTATATAGGTTTTTTTTTAATGTTATTTAAATGTGTAAATAAAAAATAAAAATGAAATTACCGTATATTTTATTATTAAATATATCTTTTTTTTTTAAGAATTAATATATTTCTTTCTAAAATCTTTACCATTATAGTTCTTTTGTAACTAGAGATTGAGTATGAGATTGAATTTACTTATTCTTATTCTTATTGATGATATATTATATTAAAGTTATGAAAGTGAATCACATTTTTTTTTAAAGAGGTTGTACTTTTAATGTTACATAGTATAACACTACATTATTTATTCACACTATGTTACAAGTTAGATAACTTTTTTAAAAAAATTAAAAAAAAACATCTAGGCATTGCTAACATGTTTTCAAGAAGGAAAAAAAAATTTAAACTATGTAGAGATTGGTTCGATGTGACCTGATCAACTTGGCTAATCCAAAGACAACCTGAATAACTGAAAGAAAAAATTAGTTTGACTAAAATTTCAAGTCAACATCATTTTTTTTTCAAATACTGACACAACAACTTATTGGATCGACCTGAGTCAACCTAAGTTAACATGTAAAATCCACAACCTGAGTCATGAGACCGTGATAATCTCATAGAAAATAAATAAAAAACATGTTGAAGCTCAATTCTTAATCAACCCAATGTTTAAGAATGAAATTAAAAAAAATCAATTAAAACAAGAAACGAGTTAACTCACGTTAACTTGTTAAACCTAGATCATAAGACTGAGACAACCCAATATAAAGTGAATAAAAATAAATTATAAAGTTCAATTCCCAATCAATCAAACATTGAAGGATGAAATTGAAAAAAAAAATCAATTAAAAAAGAAAAAAAAGACTCGAGTCAACCCAATTTAACACGTCAAACCCTTGACTTGGATCATAAGACTAGGATAAAAGTAAAAATAAATAAATTATGAAGTTTAATTCCTAATCATTCTAAATGATAAAGGATAAAATTAAAAAAAATCAATTAAAAAAATGACCCAAAAAATCGAGTCAATCAGGTTAACCCGTAAAATTTATGACTTAGGTCATGAAACTATAATAAGCTTATAGAAAACAACTTGAAATAAAATATGAAACTTAATCCCTAATAAATCTAATATTAAATGATAAAATTAAAAAAAATTAAGAAAAACAACGAAGCACTATTTTATTAGACAATACTTTATGAAGAGAGGACCAATAATTTTCCCTTCTTAATTAGTTCTTGTTTATAATAATTTTAATATTATGTTAAAAATATAATATTCATTGAAGTTATACAAGTATCTCGTGAGATTGAAAAAACTTTTTAACAATAGAATTTTTATGCAAACCCTACTCTTATTTAATTGACAGTTTGTATCCATGTGTTAATGCTTTGGGCCTTTTTTATTACCAGATGGAAAATATGGTTCAAATAGGTATAAAATAGTCACAACAACACTTTTAAACATGATATGTTTTAATTTCAGTTCTAAGTTGAGAAAATAAATGAAGATAATATATTTTAAATTATAATTCAATTAATATAATTATTAATTATGAGAAAAATTAAAAATTAATCAAAGATAAAATAATGAATTTTGAATAATTTAATAATGTAATTTATTTCTATAATTGGTTGATTGTATTTCTATATATACATTTTAATTGATTGTTTGTAACACATCCTATCAATAATTTTTGTTTTTAACATGATATTTAAGCAAATGTTTCTTTAATATTTTTAGTCTTTGCTGTCTGCTGACCACTAGTTTATTTTAATCTTTATTTACTTTCTTTTCTTTCTTTTTGTTTTCCCCATTTCTTTTCTATCATAATAAAAAATTTCTTTTGTTAACTCTTTTTGTCTTTGCCATTTTTTTTATTCACCATACATCCCATTATTATCAACCTATATTTAATTATATTTGATTAAGTGATTTAAACTCTAATTGTATAATTTACTAACCTTGTTTTTTTTATTGTCCTTAGAATTACAATATGAAGACCATTTTTTTTTATTATGCCTTTTATGACATTTTTTTTGTTTATGAAGATTTTGGGTTATTGAGGTCATTTTTTAAAATAGGCATCAAGATTTTAATATCATCTTTAAATCTAGATATCAAACTCATGAAGATTTTTGTTTTAAACCTCCATAAGTTTAAGGGGCATGTTGAAAAACAATTCAATGTAGTATATTTTGGGTTATAATCCAATCGATGTTGGGTTCCTGAAATTCATATACACGATAGAAAAAATAAAAAATAAAAAATAAAAAACTATTTGAAAGTTCCTAAGATCAGTTAGATAGAGTTAGAGTTGTATAAAATTTACCTGAAGATTTGATCTTCTTCGGCTCTGATTAAATTCTTAAGTCTAGGTTGTCGCAAACCACAATTCGTCTAATTATCCGATCTCCAACGGTAATCCACATGAACTACCAGTGAAAAATCTGCTAAATCTTTATTTAGGAGAGAAGAATTTGCTAAGCCTAGAATGCTAGTGCTAATTTTGTGTTTAAGTAGTTTTTCTGTAAAAACTATTTGACATAACTTTTTTTTTTCTACCAAAATAATAGGCTTAACTTTATATTTATAAGAAACCCTAAAAACCCTATAAATGATAAAATATCAATTTGCCCCTTAAATAATATCCATATATTATTTAAGGATAATTTTAGAAATTTAATCAATTAAGTCTTTACTTAATTATTCTAGGATCATAATTATAATCCATAAATTAAATACATTCTAGTGCTTAATTCTAAAATTATTTTCAATCAAGTCACACTTGATTAATTATTTCAATTTAATTTCTGACTAATGGTTCTTAATATGTGTGACCTATTAGGTTTCTAATATATTGGCTCAAATATAAATTATAATTCTAAATAAATAGTGTCGCACCCGACATCGCGGCGGCTCACAAATAATTCTAGATTATGGAAAAAGAACAGATTTCTGGCATCTGGTTCTTTAAGGGGAAAAGGTCTTGTTTGAGGAGTCGCCATCTAGTATTATGGTCACTAGGAATCCTAACTGGTCAACAGAGATTCTATGGCTCGGGATTGGTTACGTAAAAAGGAAGATATTATCACCCCTTAAACGTTCTGCCTGAGGCAGACTGCATTGCTGGTTTTGTCTTAAATTGCTAAACATTTATTCGCTTATGCTATGATGATTTGTTTATAATATTCCTGACTCTGGCACCAGTGAATATTCGAGCTCGAATAATTCCAACTCTGGCGTTAGTAAAAATTCGTAGCTACGAAAAATTAGATCAATATTTTTTTATTCCCTACTCTAGCGCCAGTGAATAAATAAATAAAAATAAATTGATTTTTTATGCATGCACATATTTTTTATTTTTCTAGCTAAATAAAATAAAATACACCGAATAAAAATAATATAAATTTAAACCGGTATTTTTATTCCTGACTCTGGCGTCAGTGAATAAACCAGTAAATTTACATTATTTTTATTCATGCATACACATTTTTTTATTTTTTCTACCTTTTTTTTCTTTTCTGTTTTTTTATTTTTTGGGATGGGCCCAGCGCAGCCCACATAGGCTGGGCTAGACCCAGCCTAGCCCGGCCTGGTCACTGGCCCAAGCCAGTGACCCGGCTGGGCCACACTATGCACGCGTGATTTAGATCACGCGTGCATGGCCCTGTTATTGAATAAAACACGGACGGCGAAAATGGAATAAGGCAAAGCAGGGGAAACAGAGCAGAGGACTTACCTGGTTCGTTTGCAGGGAATTTGCGCGTGATTGCTGAGGATGACGCTCCTGCCTTCGAATTTCTTCTTACTCCTTCTGCTTTTCACGTTGTATTCCTTTCCTACGTCTCTGTTTCGGTTTATTTTTCTTCGTTTCTTTTGCTCTGTTTTCAGAACAAACCTATGCTCTCTCTCTCGGTCAGTTTTGTTTTTTTGTTGTTTTAGGCCGGTATTGGTGAGGGAAAGGCTCACTTCTGGTCTGGGGTTTAACCAGAAAACTTAGGAATCCCTCTGGTTTACTTGTGTCTGTCTTGTTTCGGGTTTGTTTCCTCTCTCTCTTTCTCTCCCTCTCACCCACCTCTGTTTTTTCGGTGCTCATTCGTTTATATAGGGTCCGGCGGGTCAGTAACGGACGGCATGCTGAGGGTCGACAACCATTAAGGCACCCATAACTGAAATCAACGGACGGCTATTACTGCTGCAACGTTTCCCAGCTTTTATTGCAGAAAACGGTTACTGGCTTTAAGAAGAAGAAGATGAACAACATCCCTTTCAAAACGACGCCGTTTGGAGATAAAAGGTGGCCATTTTACGTTTTGACCCTTGCAGTTTCAAAAGTCTTGTAATTAAGCCCCTGGTTTAAACTGTAATTGGCCCTGCATTTCGGCGCCTTTTACAAGTTAGTCCTTGGACTTTAATCTGATGCAATCGTGCTTCCAATTAACCCCAAACTTTGCTATTTCTTCAATTAAGTCCCTGATTTCATTAATTTAATTAAATCCAAAGTCCAATTAAGTCTAAAACTTATCCATTCTTCAATTAAGCCCCTGATTGGATTAATTAAATTAATTCTAAGCTTAATTAAGTCTCAAAACTTATCAATTCTCCAATTAAACCCTTGATTGGATGAATTAAATTAATTTCAAGCTTAATTAAGTCTAACCATTTATCAATTCTCCAATTAAACCCTTAATTGGATTAATTAAATTAATTCCAAGCTTAATTAGATTAATTTCAAAGTTTAATTAAACCCCAAAACTTCCAATCATTTTGCCCTTAACCCAAATTTTAATTCATTCTTCATTTATTTCATTTTACTTGTTTTTCCATCATTATTATTATTATTTTTTCATCATTTTTTTTATTCTTTTCAGTAAATAAAATAATAATAATAATTAAAATAAAATGGTCAAAATTGGGTTATGACAAATAGAATTAAATAAATTAAATAATTTAATTTATTATCAATTCAATAATTGATTAATTTATATTTCAAGATTAATTCAATAATTAATTATTAGAAAAGTAATAAGTGTTTTGATTTAACTTTTCACTGACTGATTTCTCAGTGTAATTATTATCCCTTCATTAATAACATTCCGATTTAGATATTTTAGAATGGAGTGTGTCTGTCATGTCAAATCATATTTGTTCGCAATATTATAGTCATTAATCATTTGAATAAGATTTGAAACTCTTTTCAAATCTAATTCCACCTCGCACAATGATTTAACAATCAATACTATTTAAGAACATGTGTAGCATTTTTTCTAATTCACTTAGGGTGATGAATCCTTTTTTTATCACTCAAATACCTTCATATAGTTTATGTTATATCTAATGTCTGTCCATTTGTTACGTTTACCAAGATAACATATAGCATGATCAAAACATAAAACTTCATATATAAGATAACTTAGTGATCTCAAGTCTATAAGGATCACTTACATAACCGTCACGTGAGTCTTTCCATAGACACATGTGATATTTCCATATGAAATTCTCAAGCAGATCAATTCAGTGTACATGTCATCTGATAAACAATTACATATTAGTTTTAGGTTTCCCTCATACCTCAACTTATGAGATCAGCTGTTTCCTTTCATATAGGAAAGAACATAATATGTACTAGTCTCAACAACTTTAATAAATGTCCATTATTAAGAGAGCATTGACCAGTAACATTTAAGAACAATACTTTGACACGATATGAATCTAATAATTATAACATCTTTATAATTTCCTTCGCAAAGTGTTTTAATTTGTTCCATAGATTTTATCGTTACCCTAGATTCATTTATCGATCATTAAATTTATAAATTAAATATAAATGAATATTAAAAATAAATAATATCTTTATTTAATAAAATTAAATATATTTTACATGAATAAAATAATATCACGTGTAACCAACTGATTGACTATAGGGTATACAAACTAACAATCAATACAACCACCAATTATAGAGAAATTAAAGTATCAAATCAAATGATGAAATCAAGGGTTTTAAATAATTAAAGATTGTAATTTATTTTTATAATTGTTTGGTTGTATTCCTTGTATACAATACCATTGATTGCTTATAATCACATCCTATAAATAAAAACACCCAATATATTAATGGTGAAAGCACTCGGATCAGGCTCATATTTTGTACAAGTGACAGCTTCATAGAAGCCCCATCGTTGTTGTGCTTACCATTATGTGTTCAACTAAAATACATATGACACCCACCCACCTACAGCAATCTGGCCACCCACCCACCGCGCGCGCGAGAGAATGTGGGCATACAAACTTGAGCCTACAAGTACGGATTAAAGCTTAAACAAAAACCTTTTCCCTACACTAAAAGGAAAAGGGGAAGAAAAGAAACAAAGGAAAGCTCAACATTTTTTTTATTGCATTGTCGTGATAAATGCACCATGGATCAGCAACAATTATATGAGCACTTAAACTCTAATAAAATCTCCAATACCCCACAGTAGTGTCAATCTAGTACAGCCTCACCGTTCAAAGAATCTAACAGAGAAAATGTGCTTTGAGGGAACAATGGGAACAGATAGGAATAGCACAAACAGAAGATTCTCTTGAATTTAGATCAATATACACTAAGGATAAGATTTCTCAAAGATTTGAATATGGTGGCTGTGATATTTGTGTTTGTGAGTCAAGAATCACAACACGTGTGTGGCTTGAACAACTCAACTAGAGCAGAAGTTTTTTGTAATGATGCATGCATGTTGACAAACCTAGTTCATCTTCGGGTAGCATCAACTCACTAGTGAATTTGTGGATCATCACATACACATATAGTGTAGCAAATTTTCAATTTCACACTCCCATACGCGACAAACATCTTGTGTTGACTAGGGTAGGCTCTTGCGCCCATTTTTGTCATTGTTTGCTTTTGTGAATAAGACTTTTGTGAGCAGACAAGTGAGTGAAAAGTGGGCTTGTATAGAAATGGTGGAAAACTACGTCATTTTGTAGATGACTTTGTAACGTGGTATTCTTGAATCCATACGGTGTTAAACAACTGCTCAAACTGCTGCTTTCCATCTTGCAATTATGCTTCATTATTCGCCAAATTAAATACCATGAGCTTGCTACCCTTTGATTAATTTCATCTTCGAGCTAAATGAGCTACTATTTTACTTCTTTATTTTAGCTCAGAGTAATATCGGGATGGATCACCTTGTTTCCATGGATGCTAAGGATAATGCCATGAATTGATTTTAATTGTAATTTTCCTTTATATGGATCCCTTTACTTGTTTGTTCATCAATGAAGAGTTGTATAGAAACGAACCCATTATTTCTTTATCGGTCATTTTGATCGAATTGATGTAAAATCGTTTTTAATTCTTTACGTAACATGTATATGTTTTTTTTTTATTAAGATATTTTTTATGATAATCGAGAAATACTATTGATGAGAGTTCTAATTAAGATTGTAATTTGATAGTTAAAAGGTATAATATTCTATACTTTTTTTTTCCACATGATATTAAGTGGAAATTAACAGCTCTGGCCTGCTTTTGAAGATGAATCGCCATCAATCTAGTGCTCTTGCTTCATGATTCTGAAAGCAACCCAGCTTGGTACGGTGGGTTCAGATTTTGCCATTACCATGGTCCTTTTATTAATTTTCTAGCCAACGTATACGTGGTTGGGTATCATCACCTTCACACGTCAACAGTCGCACAGAAAAAACTCTGTCAAGAGGCCTACAACACCCGAGTAAAATAACAAATTGCTTTCACGAAACCACATCATGAACCAAATTGTGGATTAAATAAGACTGCCATGTTTCCTTTTCTTAATCTATCATTCAACTAGAGAATGAATAATGAATAATTTCCATGTATGATCTGCTGCGTATAATGGTTTTTTGTTTATAATAAGTTATTGATCTTACTAATCATGCAAGTATACAATCTATATAATCTTCTTATTCGGGAAGTAATGTAGTAGAAATTGGTAATGGCATAGATTATGCCATGTATACGTTGTACAAAGGTTATTAAAGGACAGGTTGTGTACGCACTTGTCTTTTACTCAATAAAGATGGAGAATAATATAGATTATGCCAAAGTTTCCAGGCTGTTCCCATACTTTTGATTTATTAACAAGAAAAAGGAGAGAGTGAGAGGGAGACAAGGGCCTATACAAAGTGTGAAATCTTGTGAAAAGTGGAAGTAAATTACATGAGAAAGGAATTTATCCTAAAAGTAATTATTAAGCTGGCGTTCATATGCAACACATCCATCTCTCGAGTAATTATTTTATCCTAAAAGTTGCAGCTAGCGGACAGGCCGAAATTACATGAGAAAGGAATTTCAATGGAACCTAGCAAATATTAAGCTGGCGTTGAGATGTAGCCTCCATTGCTTACGTAGCAGAGATGCATGATGCTCTCGCAGGGAGGAAAAAAAAGAAGAAAAAAACTATATATTAACTGCAAAAATGTCATGCGCAATCACTATGGTATTAGAGAGAAACGCTGGAGACAACATATCTCTGGTTGTGTTTCATATCAATTAATCCACATTGAAAAAAGTCGTCGGTGTATATTTTTCTGAGTAGACTTTGATAAGAGATTGACATTGCAGGAATTCAGGAGTGTGTATGCAAGTCAAGTCTTGAGAAACTTGAACTTTGACTTATGCCGCAATTCGACTAGTCATCATCCCTTCGGTGACTTTGCTATATATATGTGTGTACCTTCAGATCATCACTAGCTATTGCTACTGATTTCAGCTGAAGATTCTTGAGAAATTAGTGCGACTCGTTCGGTAGAGAGACAAACATGACAAGTGACAATTACACATGCTAGCTCCAGTGCTGTCAGATTACGTTGGCATGTCGTGTACATGATCATATAATACACAATTATAACCCCCCCTCCCGTTTCTCATTGCTTTCCAAACGGGGGTTGACTAAATTTTGAATTTAAAATTAATTATTTTTTATATTTTTAGATTGTTTTGATGTATTTTCGAGTGAAAAGAATTTTGAAAAGCAACTGCTACTATATTCTCAAACACCCCCTATATAAAAATGAAATACAAGATTTGAATAATTTAACTTATTTGTAACAAATTGAACGATCTATATCAAATCATCATGCTATGAAGGAGGACATGTCTTGCTCTCAAAATATAAAGAGTCTTGTATTTTACTTGTATAAAACTTCACCACTCATCTTAAAACATAATATGAAAAGTTTTAATTTGTTTTTCGTGATTTAAGATGGATAGTGAAAATTTAAAAACAAGTCAAGATTTTACATCAAATAAAATAAGAAAATCACTAGCCACCAAGGAGAAAATGCATATTCCTTATATAGAGCGAGCATGTTTAGCGAGACTATCTGCCTTCTCTAAGAACGTGAACAAAGGAAACTAATTTAAAGCTTTTACAAATAGAAAGAAGCAGTAGAAAGTAACTTGGTAAGAATATCTGCAAGTTGATCCTTAGAGGAAATGAAATGAATCTGAATGTTCTTCTTGACAACCTATTGTATACAAACTGATAATCAACCTCCACATGTTTACTACGAGCATGAAAAATAGGATTATCAGACAAATAAGTGGCACCTAAATTATCACACCAAAGCATAGGCAAAGAAGTAGGAGTAATATGCAGATCTGTCAATAAATAATTAAGTCATAGGACCTAAGAAGTCCCGCCAACTAAAGTCTTATACTCGGCCTCAGTTCAATATCAAGAAACTATACGTTGTTTGACTGATTTCCAAGCAATCAATGTACAATCAAAATAGACAAGATAACCACTTATAGACTTACGACCATTAACACTACTAGCCCAATCAACATTTGTAAAACCATGTAAACTAAAGGAAGAACTGCAGGTGATATGTAAGCCAAAAGAAATCGTACCGTTCAAATAACACAAAATACGTTTAACGGCAACCCAATATGCATCTGCAGAAGCATGCATAAACTGACATACTTTGTTCACGGTAAAATAAATATCTAGTCTTGTAAATGTGAGATATTGAAGAGCACCAACAATTTCACGAAAACATGTAGGGTTAGAAAACATATAATCGGACACTATAGCAAGCTTTAAGGTAGAAATAAGAATATCGACTAGTTTGTAGGAAGACATACCTGCTATGTGGAGTATGTCAAGAATATACTTATCTTGTTGGAGCATGATACCCATATTAGTAGGATGAACCTCAATGCCCAAAAAATAATGGGCAACTCCTAAATCCCAGAGCTTGAATTATGAGCTCAACATCTGGGTTAAATAGTGAAGCAAGATTAAATTTATTCTAGTAAGCAAAATATCATTAACGTAAATAAGAAGATAAAATATATCAGTACCCACAAATAAGATGAATAAAGAGGTATCAACCATTGAAGCATGATATCCAATAGATAAAAGATAATCACTCAGCTGAGTGTACTATACCCGAGGAGCTTGTTTCAACCCATACAGAGATTTATGTAGTCGACACACATGAGAAGAAAAAGTAAGATCAACAAAACTCGGAGGTTGTTGTCAATTGTCATTGCTATACCCATTAAAGCCACGATAACCAGAACCTGTGTTGTTGTTGTTTTGGTTGTAGTTGTTGTTGTTCTGCAGCCACCACGAAATCTCCCCCTGCCATCATGAGTGTTGAAGCTACTGTGAGATGAACCAGAGTGCTAGTGTTTTGCAACAAAGGTTGATGGAGGTTGGGCTGGAGTCGGTAGTAAAGGAGCAATAACAATAATAGTCATGGATTGGAGGGAACTTTTATGAAGAAACTCATAAGTAAGAAGATAACTATGAAGATTTACATATGAAAGGGGGTCAGCCTTGATGGAGAGACTAGTCACCAGGTTTTTGAACTCACCCGAAGTCTATAAAACAAATATAAATTGAAATTTAATAGTGAAAGAGGTCAACCAGTTGCTGATAATTCATCAATTAAAGCCTTCACTTTCTGCAGATATATGGTGATCGAATCATCACCCTGACGAAGATCTTGAAAAGAACTATGAAGTTGCATAATGCGAAAGTTGGACGGAGAAGCAAGTGTTTGCTCAAGAATACACCAAACATAGTGCAAGGTTTGACAATCGACAACAAGACGCAACACATCCATGTAAAGAGAATAAAGGAATGCATTCAGAATAAATTTGTCATGTTGTTTCCTACAAAGAAAAGAGGGGTTAACTTGAAGAAAAGAGCCATCGATAGCAGCTGAGTGGGAAGAGGGATACAACAAAGAACCATCAACAGATTGGAAAAAAAGAAAAAGAAAAAGAGTTTAATGTGTTTTAGGACTTTGATACCAAGTTGAGAATAATAGAAAGTGCTACTTTATACCAATTTTATCCTAACTTTTTTCTATTTATATACGTAGGACAGTGTATAATAGTTAGTGGAGAGATTATAACACACAATTAACCTACACGCATGATAAATAGAATTAGTATAATACATACCATATAAATTAGCACTTTCTATAACTACCTACACGACGTTGGGGATAAAATTTAATCTTCATGAACAAGAAATTTAGTCAAGTCATGTTAAATATAATAGACCCTCGTCCTAGGGTGGAAAAAAAAACATTATGGTGTATAAACATGTACAACGCGCTGTAGGACCTTGGGTTCAAACGGTTCGTATGTATGAAAGAAACGATGTAATTAAGGGCCTGTTTGTTTCTGCGTTTCAAAAGCACTTTTGATAAAATTTGAAAATTTTTTATTTTTTTATTAACTTCAAATTAATATGTTTTTAGTGTTTTCAAATCATTTTGATATGCTGATGTCAAAAATAATTTTTAAAAAATAAAAAAATATCATTAGCATGTATTTTGGCACGAAAAGCTATTTGAAAAGCAACCGCAACCACACTGCCAAACACACTCTAAGCAAGTGTGGGATTAAACTGTAGAGTATAGATACAAACTAATTAGCCACAATTAAGGCATATTTGTTTACTAAAAAACAGCCAATCAATCAATTTTCATTAAGCCGAATAGTTTTGGTGATACGATAAATGTGACTTTCCCTGGTTAACTAGAATTGATGTTGAATGTTTCTCTCTATTATTATAGTGTAAAGCTAGCCTCCGAGGGAGGGGCCACAAGTGCCACTGCTTGCCTAGCAAGCAACCCAAGAGACAAAGGAGCTATCATGTAAATGTCCTGCACAACATGACAAAGGAGAATGTCATACGTCTGTCCACCGCCCAAACTCGAATGTGTCCATCTTCTGAAATGACATGCATCAATTATGGTGCCTTTTGATTCCATGTTTTCAACTATGTCATCAACAAATTTAAAAAAAAAAAACAATACCTTCATTAATTAATGCTAATAAGTTGCCGCACATGTAATTAAAAATTAGGGCTTGTATTTTTCTTCCTCACGTGAGCATGGCTAGCTAGCTAGCTTGCTAGCTAGGGTTGTTCCTGGTAATACATTAAAAAGAAAAAAGAAAAAGGTTTGGCAACCGCGCTGCTACCTCGTAGCATGCACCTCCCCGCGAGCCATGCTCGGTCTTTTCCTTCTTTTCTCTTTTTTATTTTCTTTCCCATCTTAACATATTTTTTTGCCTACATGCATACACATCTCAAAATATTTTTCTTAAGAATACATCACCCAGTACAAATCACACCACAGTCTCTAGCACATAAATTATCTTCTTTAATTATTTCATACTAACCTTTCCCTAAATTGTTATCCCCTATGCACTAACTTTCCTAATCTGACCATCATTTCAACTAATAGCTTACTCTCAAACACCAACCAACCGATCAACTAATGACAAGTATAATACACCGACCTATAACTCAACTTTCTAAAAATACATATATTTCTCATCGTTTTTTTCTCCATTAGGTAAACTTATATGTCATTTGGTATCTATAAATATCATTGATCTCTAGGTAAAAAGACAGTCTCACTCAAGCATACTTGACACCATACATTGCTCTACATAAACACTCTCTCTTCACACTCACTCCTCTCACTCCTCCTATATTTAGTAACTTAATTTCATAGCATCTTTAATCTTGATAGGGACCTGTTTTGCAAATCAATCACTTAGCCAAGGAAAGCCCAATCTTGTGTGAAGTTTTTTTTTATTAATTCATCAGTGACGTCATCTATGGAAACTTGATCAAGAAGCTAGTTCATTTTTGTTTCATAACCTTAAAAAAATTTCTTTTCATGGCTGTTGAAACTCCAAGACAAGGGAGAGTAACTGATTTGCCCTCTAGATCTCTTACAACTCACTTAGCAAGCATAAATGTCCAACAATGTTTTTCTAGCTATACAAAATCTATTTCACACTCTTTTATTCCATCAACAAGAAATACAATCTCCATTACATGCATTAGGTGTACAAAGGCAACTCTAATTTTATAAGGTAGTATTTTATATGTTGGAAAATATTTATTGGACTTGACTAGATTATTAGTGTATATGTATTTGTTAAAAGACTCGCATGAAAATTGTGCAATTAGACTTAAGATAACTAAGCTATCTTATATAAAAAAATATATTATATTATGATCCTAAGTACATGATGTTCTAATCAAAGATAACAAACTAATAAATATTAATCACTAGAAGGATGGCAAATTTTAATGACCCAAGCAAGCAATGGCTTAACTTTAATTTTTATATGGTTTTATTTTATTTTCCTTAATTTATTATAATATGAATACATGCATGAAATTACATTCCTATAAATTACACTTTTCATCTTGTAGTTTACATTTTCAATAATAATTTACATTCTCAATATTGTATTTTTTTATATTCTAGATGAAAAATGTAACTTATAAAAATATAAAAAGAAAGTAAAATTCAGATAAAATTATAAAAGGATATTTGTAATTATATATATATAAAAAAAACAATAATCATGAAAGCATAAAGATGCTAACTTTTGACCTAAGAAAGGAATGGAGACTACTATTTCAATGCATGATTGATCACTTACCAATGAATGCAAAGAAGAAGTACTTGACGTCTTGGCCTAGCGGTGGTAGGAACTTGTTTCCTTCCTCTGCAACCGGGTTCTAACCTCTCTGTGCACATCTGTCACCCTCATGGTGCTTTACATGCTCACTGAGCTTGCAGGATGTTTAGTGGGCCGTGGGATTAGTCGTGGTATGCGCAAGCTGGCCCGGACACCCATCTAAATTAAAAAAAAAAAAAAAAAGAGTGGTGCTGTACGTGTAGCAAAGTATGTGACAATATTTCTCAAACTCTTTCGATCAATTTCTACGTTGTGTTGAGCACGCACGTGGGGATTGCTTAACGATTCATGATATTATATGGCTCCTGGGCTAGCTATTTTAATATTTTCTCTTCAACATCATCGTATGCTATTGTGCATAAATCAACAGGGGTGAAGTTCCAAATTCACATGTTGAATTTTTTTTATTTTTATTTTTTGGCTTGCTTTGCTACGTACTCTTGTGCGAACCAAATATAGACAAACTTTTAATGTGTAGGAACTTGCTAGCTAGCTAGCTAGCTTGAATGAATTCTATAACATGGTGTTGGACTTTGATTCTCTAACACCACCTTTACATCGACTCCCATCTCATGTACCTAGTCGAGAAAATATTAAATTTTGAGAAGTGACTGAACTTGCTGTGTAAACGATGCATATATATATATATATATATATATAAACATTAGATATAAAGATGCGAAAGAAATATAGACCCAAAGTCAAGAGATTGAAATTTTTGTTTTTTAATGAACTAGAAGCGTGTTGTGTATTAAGAAACTCCAAAGTCAAGAAAGCTAAAATGGAGGCAGAAAACAAGGAGATATATAAAGAAATAAAAAATGAAAGTTGGATTTTTTCTTTTTTTAAAAATGACATAGTTTAAAAGTTTTGTGATACAAAAAATATTAAGAAAATAGCATATTTTGATAACAACAACTTTTTTGAATATTTATTTTGTATACAACCACATAGCAGGGTTGTGTAATAAGAAACCAAAATACATGTCGCATGTAAATAATTAACATGTGCAAAAAATAACTAAAAATTTATGAAGATTCATTGACCAAAAGATAAGATTTAAGATCTAATATCTAAAAAAAAAAAAAAGAGATAAGTTAATAAGACAAGAGAAAAAGTTGAGAAGAAAAGGAAGAGAAATAAATAATGAATTACTAGGGTCACACCCAGGTTTCAATTTTTACAAACCCAATATCGTTACAAAGATTTTGATAAATGATTATAACCACACCTTGAAAGACCACTAAATAAGATCGTAATTGGTTATAGATTTTGTTTGAAATTTAGAATTAATTACTACCTCGTTTGGTGGTCTTATAAGTTGTTAGAAATGTCTTGTTGAAATCTATGTAACAATACCAGTATATTAAAAACAGAGTTCTAGCGTGTCTTAGTTGATCCATTCTTTCTTTTACTTCTCCCATTTTCTCTTCCACCACATCAATTTATTTATTTTTTCTTAGCCATTGGATATCAAATCTTATTTCTTAGTTATTGAATCTTCACAAGATTTTGGGTTGGCTTTTGTATATTTTAATTAATTTGTATGAAACATGTATTTTGAGCACTTATTAAACAACCATTATTTCCAATATTGATTGCATACAAAATTAATATTCAGAACAATAATTGTGTTTAAATTATGTTATTTTTCAAATAATTTTTTAATATGTATTATTTTCCTATAAATTTTATAAAAGTGTGCTAGAATGGTTAAATACCCTACACAGAAAAAAAAATTCAAAGCAATAGCTAGAGTAGCTAGCTTGACTCCATGGCGGCAAGCAACCACGGTGACAGCGAAAACAACCACAGAACATAGTTGGTTTTGCTTTTGATCTTCTCCATGGTTGGCAATGGCAGTCACCGCCCTTAAAAGTGAAGAGAACAACCTCAGATTTATTCCGCAGTAGCAAAATCGTCCCTAATGCGCCATTGTCAGCGGCCGACACAGCTTCATAACCACCTCATGCCCCGTCTGATTACACACTCTTTCACGAATCATTTGAAGCCAAGTATAAGATAATGAGTCAAAAAAATTGATGGAAAACATGTCAACCTAGAGAATCTGGGGAATGATGTGAAACCTTGCATAAAAAAAATGATATCATTTATGAGCTGCCAGCCACAAAATCATATAGTGATGAAAAATGACTTCGAAAGAATAAATTCTTGAGAACCAGTTTAGATACTGATGTGAGACAATATTATTGATATCATTTTAAAGATTTTTATCATTTTTAATTATTATTTTTTTAATTTTTCATTTTAATTAATTTTTTTCGATATGTTTTGGAACGTTTTGATGCGCTTATCTTAAAAATAATTTTAAAAAAATAAAAAAATATCAATTTAATGCATTTCGGCACGAAAAACACTTTAAAAAGTATTTGTAACTACTCTCCAAAACAGAAATTAAAGCAAGTTAATCAATGAAATAGATAAAATAAAAAGTCAGACATTCAAACAAAGCACAAAATTAATGAAAATAAAATTACCTCTGATCAAAAGACGCTAGAAAAGATAGTTTATAATTACTGGCTGGGAGGAGATCACATATTCTCCAAAGATAAGAGGAATCCATTTCAATTGCAATTGAAATATCATTGAACAATAATGCCAAAGATTGATAAAATTGAAAATGGACTGCACGTCTTTTCTGTCATTCTTTCTCCTTGTTTTTCCTTTTTAAATGCAATTTTATCTTCAAAATGGCAACAACTTTAAATGCTAACCTATTATGTCTTAATCCCTTAGCTGGGCCGACCTTACAATTAGGAAAATAATAAGGGTACTTTCTGAATGCATCCCTTAAATATTATTTAAGTCTATTTCTTGTCAATTGGGGCTTAATTTGGCTATTAATAATAATATTTATTATATTGTTTTGAATTATTCATAAATAAATAGTTTTAGGATTCTTAAATTCAGATTTTTAGTTTAATTTTAAAATATATTTTTTTATATAAATCTTGATAACTTGTAATTAAATTATTTTTTTGATAGTTAAAAATTAAAACTATATATAGACATGAAATAATTATTTTTTTCTGATTTAAATTTTATTAAGGATTCCACATTTCAAGTAAGCAAAACTATTCATTTTTTAATTTGAATTCAATTTTAAAATGTTAACTTTTATTGTATATTTTTGTAGTATATGTATTTTGTTTAGGTGTTTACTTGTTTTATAGTTTTTTTTCCATAGAAATTTGATGTATGAATGTATGATTTGTACATATTAGGGTTTGTTTGAGATTTTATAAAATTGTATTTGTTTGCAAATTGATGAAATTTATTTTGAATTTGTGACTTAGGTGTTTTGTGATTAAATAAATAATTGCTTATTTAGTAGGTTTGTTTTATATTTTTTCAATTTTATTGTTGTGTTGAAATTTTTGGTAAATGTATAGAAATTTGAATTTATGTAGATAATTGATAATGAATTAAGGGTACTATTAAAATAAATTGAATAAATTTGAGTTAAACTAATGTTTGCAAATTTATTTAGTTTACGTAATTAATTAATACATGTTATCATCAATATTCTATATAGGTTTGATATAAGTAATGGATGATCGTTCATGGATGTATCGAGATTCACTCGAAGGGTTGCGTAAGATGAATTATTATAATGAAGTTCAAAGTTATATTAATTATACATTATCTAATCCGAGAAATATTAGTGGAAACGGTGTTAGATGTCCATGTAAGAGGTATAAGAATAAAAAGTTTCTCAATCCAGGTGTTGTAACGTTGCATCTTATACAAAAAGGATTCATAGAGAGATACATGTGTTGGTTTGCACACGGAGAACCATATGTTCCTCACGAAACCATGGTAGAAATGATGATTAGGTCAACTTCTAGTTTTAGCAATGCGCATGGAGTTGTAGATGACAATAATAATTCATATAGATACTTCCTAATCATGTGTAGATTGCAATGGTTATTCATGTCACTAAAGACTGGTAAGCACATGACATTGTATCATTCACATGATGTGGTGGATGGAGTGATGATATACTCTTTCAATGGTGAACCCTGGAAACATTTTAATATGGTGCATCTTTAGTTTTAAATGGAGTTACAGAACATGCATCTTAGGTTATATGCAGATGGATTTTATTTTTTGTGACATCAACATCACAACCTTGAAAATTTTCGATAAAATTAAAAATTTCAATTAGATGTTACAAATGAAAACATATATAAAAATATTAAAAATATTAATATCTAATTGTCCATCAGTAGGTCGTCGATAAAACAACTTGGAGTTGAATCAAATGTTTATTGAAACATGTGGGTCGAAGACATTGGAACTTTTTACCTCTCAATCTCAATCGCATTGTTTATTGTGTTCAATTTATATGATATCATTGATGGATTAAATCCGTCGGTATATTTCAAAGTGCATTGAAACTTTTCATTTTTTAATTGAACTTTTCATGTTTTTCATTACATATGATATACCAATGAAAAAATTAAGATATTAATTTTTAATAATATTATTAAATACTTGGTCAAAAAGATTAGCAATGGGATTTGATCATGTTCACATTGAAATTGAACTACATTCAAAGAAGACATCCTAGCATCTAGTTCAGATATTTTTTCTAACAACCTCAATTTTTTCTTAGCGGAAATCATCGTATAGTTGGTACAATCCTAAGAGCCAGAGAATTATTAAACTAGGAGTCAAAATCCCGAAATTCATAATTTATAAAACAAATCAAAACCTTAGCTGCATCCATCATTTTGTAGTGTAGTGGTTAATACAAATAATTAATTTTCTCGAGTAAAAACCCCTCCACAATGACCGACAGAAATGCTGGAACCGTGGGCCCAATAAGATTAATTTCATGGCACTATAGTCCCAAGATCGAAAACCAGTGCATGACACATGCTGAACCGTGAATGATTTAGGCAGTTTTCACTTTTGTTCCAAATTTTTTTTTTTTTTAATGTATGAATTTATGTATAAAGATATAAATTCCCAACAGTATACCACATATACTATGCATCTTTCTGGGCACAAAATAACATGATGGGTGACATGAAAATGACACCAAGGAGATAAAGTTAGGCAAGTGGGAACTCACCAACTCATTAGAAAAAAAAATAAAATGGTAAGTTGACTTTGCGGTGAGTAGTCTCTTTTATTCTTTTACATGCTAGCTATTTTAGAAAAAAGTTTTCTCAAGTCATAGGTGGTGTGTGTGGTGGTATCCCCTCTATATAAAGCACCGCTCTATGTGCTTTCTCTTGCCATCACTACAAGTTGCTTATTTGCTTTCACATCTATCAGTATCTGGTGGAATTGTCTTGTTTGATCATTTCGATTCAACATGGCGGGTTCTCTAAGGCTTCTGGCTCTCCTTCTGGCTCTCTCTTTTGTGCTATCTTCAGTAGCAGTTCCAGCAACTAGTGAGTTTCTAAGAGGGTTTTGCTTGTTAATTTCATGATGTTAACGCTTATCTCAAATTATTGATCTTCATTGACTTTGCTTGCTTTCATAGGAAGCCTCAAGTCAAATGACGAAATCCCATCAGAAGTCCAAGATTTACTGCCTCAGGTCCTCCCTCCCTCCCTCCCTCCCTCTCTTTCTGTGGGATGTGTTAGTGAGTGGTTTTAAGGATTAAATTGGTTGTTATTAATAGTCCACCAATCATGAAAGTTTTCAGAAGCACCAACAATAATTCAGCATGTAAATGATTGTTTTCTTTCCTCGGTTAAGTGATGTGCTCATGTCTTCTTCTTTTTTTATATTAAAAAAAAAAAGTTTTTTGAGAAGGGAATTAATTAACATTTATTTACCATTACGAAGGTAACATAAATCAAACCAAAACCACCAAGATTATGAAGGTAAAATGAATGAAACCAGCATCATGTTGTAGTTGTCAACTGTGAAGCGATAGAATCTTGTTTCTATCTCTTGTCTTCTCACCACCCAACTAGTATCATTCCACTCAGAAAGCCCTGTGTTATCTCACTCACACAATTCTTTACTTAACGTACACGACCCTCTCTCTCTCTCTCTCTCTCTGTTGTTTTCATGGAATCTAAACCTTAATTACACAATATTCATAAGGGAGTTTTATTTCTTCGCAGGATGCTGTGATTTCGACTGATGGAGAGATGCTAATTGATGCGGGAGAAGGGTATATTGAAGGGAGGATGGACTTAGAAAGCACAGACTACCCGGGAACTGGAGCAAACAACCACCATGATCCGAAAACCCCAGGGAAAGCTTAGAGTGACAAATTTTAAGATTTTATGTTTGTGCATGAAGATCGAGAAGAAAAGGTGAGGTGTGGGTGTCGTTGTTGGTGGTTAGCTTGTTTTATGAAGGATATTTGTTTGTCCAGAATAAACCCTTAATCCATTGCTATGAAGGGATCTTTATTTGTGTATAATCTATCTTTAATTCGAAGTTGACGTGCGGTTTCGTTTTCTACAAGGGAATGTTCTCTGTATAAAATATGGTTCATTAACTCTCTTGCTCTTTGTAATTTATTTGTATTTCCTGTTACTTAGTACTAATTAATGGATGCATGATAGTGCAATTTACGGCCTTTATTTATATATATATATATAAACTATTGGATTTCAACTCCTCGTTAAAGCAAATGCTCCAAAAAGCAACTTTGAGTTTAGGCAACGTAATTAATTTTGCCTGTCATATCCCGTGATCCGTATAATTGTATCCCATCCATGTTGATGCTGTCATTTCTTGTACGAGACCAAAAAAAAAATATGGTAAGAAATTTTACAAAATTAAACAGGAAAACACACAGATTAATTTTTTAACATTTTTAAAATTATTTTTTAGAAAGATACTTGATCTTATTTGACACACAACCGGTTCTTATATATTTCCTATCAAATAATCATAAATACCTGTTTAGAAGTGTAGTTACGGTTGCTTTTTAAAGTGTTTTTCGTGTTGAAATACATTAAAATAATATTTTTTTATCTTTTAAAAATTATTTTTAACATTAGCGCATCAAAACGATCGAAAATATATAAAAAAATTAATTTTTAACAAAAAAAATTAATGTGCTTTAAATTGCATTTGTGGTTCATAATTTAGAATGGTAAATTCAATATTGTATAGACTTTTATATACAATATAGAATATTTAAGTAGATATTTAAGTAGACTTTTATATACAATATAGAATATTTAATTTAGAATGGTAAATTTTAATAGTTGATAATTAGTAATATGAGACTTATTCATAAATTAAATATGAATATGTTACAGGTCTATAAAAGGGTGAATTATCTCAACTTTCCTTTCAAATCTTCAATATGTCAGTCAAGTCTAATCACTGCTAATATTTTCTTATATTTTAAATCGTTCTTCAATCTATCAAGTAGATATTGTCATACAAAATGACAAAAATATCCTCTCTTAAAAGGCTCAAACTCCACCTAATTTCAATAATAAATTAGATTATTGAGCTGCACTGTGTGTCCAATTAAATTTTTTAATGTAAAAAACATTCAAGATATATTTAAGTGATGATATATTTAATGTAAAATAAATTTAAACATGCTTTCTAATTACACGATGATATATTGAGTGATATTTTTTTTAATATTAAAATATTAACATATTATATCAATCCGAGTTAATATATTAAATTTACGAATTGAGTTATTAGACCATAATGATCCAATAAAAAAATTTAAGAAACAATTAAAAAAATTAATTTCTAATAAATTTAATGTTAAAGAATGAAAATAAAAAAAATAAACAAAAATAAACAAAAATACTCAAGTTATTACAGATTAATTTGTCAAACTCGTAATTCAGGTTGTAACTAAAAGTCTAACCTTCCCCTACCAAATTATACTGACTCGCCTTTAATCAATAATCTCAATATTCGGAATTTCCTTAACGGTCATAAGAGATATATATATATATATATATATATATATACACACACACGAGCAAAAAATGTGAATCAATGATAATTAAATATTATGACCCACGTATACATGTGCATAAGTATTCACAACATCTTTTATCAAACAATATATTTTTATTCAAATCCTTATTGCCCCGTTAACCAAGATACTAATCTCATTACACATGAACTTAGTTTCTCTAATCATCTATATCTACCAAGACATTGATCGCATTAACTAGAATATTAGTTTTTCTGATTGCCCATTCACTAGGATAACAATCTTATTAATCAGAGAATTAATTTTTCAATCCGCCCAGTAATCAAGGCATTAATCCTATTAACCAAAGATTAATTTCTTGACCCACCCAGTAATTAAGGCACTAATTCCACCAACCAGATATTAGCTTTTAGAATCTACCTTTCATGCTTCTTGATTTAAACCAACATATAATTAAAGAAAATTTCAACTATTATTTAAACAATTAATTATTTCTTTGAAGGTGTCGAATACCTACCTAACGTCTGCGTACGCAAAATGATCATCTACTGCTATTTGGGCCCACAGTCTCTCCTGTACCAAAATAATCAATAAATCACTTATCGTTCATCTACCATAAGGATCAAACTCATTTTCCACATAAATTTCAATTTCTCACTTTATTTGTATTGAAACTTCCACATTCTCGTCATATATAATGTTTATTTCTTCTTTATTTTTCATTCAATTTGATTTTTAATCGACATGATTTAATACGATTTACATACTACTTGATTTAACCAAATCCAATATTTTTACATATGCTTTTCTGAATTTCTTGTCCATAAAAGGAATAAAATCCCCTTTTCAATTCTTAGATTAGGATTTTTGGGTTTGAAAAGAATAAGGAATTCTTGTCATTTCGTTGTTTAAAAATATTTGAAGTCGTCGCCTAGTATTTTGATAACTAGGAACCCTAGATGATTGTGCATAGTGAGGACAATATCACCTATAATATATTCGACCTAAGTTAAGTTGCATTGTTTATTTATCTGATTATTACTAAGGTTATGTTTTGTTTTCTATCCATTGGGTTGTCGATTAGTTAAAGCAGATCAATCACAGTAGAGTGAATCATGACTTTATGGGTCAAGCCTAATCATTAAGGCCAAAATATATTTTTGCATTTATTTCTTTCAATATTAGGAATATGTCTTACATATAAGTTCATGATCCTTGGTGTTAAAATAAATAAATTGATGTGTTTTTGAGATTTAAACCAAGTTTTCATGACATTAATAAACTTGTTATTAAATCTATGATGTATGCAAAATATTAAAAACTATTTCTTTGATTTTTTTTGTATGCTAAATCATGCAACGTATTCTTTTCATATTTTTGTATTTCTTTTCTTTTTTGTATCAAAAATACAAATATGATTTTTTAGAGAAACTTGGTCATATACAACTTAAAACATAGATCTATTTTTTAAAATAAACATTTTTCTTTAAATTTGTTTATTTAATATCAAAAGGTGACTTACGTATAAGTCCACCATCCCAAATATTAAATATAAAAGAGTAAAAAAATGATATAAAAGACCCAAAATTAATTGCTAAATGATCTTCCAAAACTTTGAAAACTTATTAAAATTAGACTAAGATCATGTTTGGCAAAACATAAAAAAATAAAATAATTGTGCTGACTATTTTAATTTGGATATAAACTCAATGCCAACAAATCGTTCATCAACTTAATATTAAGCAAAACACAACACAAATCTTGTTAGTTTCATGAACTTCATTTAAATCACATACCAATTCAAACGAATCAGCACAAACCCATGCATAATCCATGAATTAAAATTTAATGTTCAATTATCATAAATGCAAGTATAATCCATAAACCAACATTTAATATTAACATTTAATATTGAATTACCAATCACAGCCCTAAAAATAAACTTACAATTCGACACAAATTATCAAATCATTAAAAAAACACATATCAATCCAAATCAATAATGTCCAAACAATCTAAAAGTTATACACAAAAAATTAACATTTTTTTCTCAAATTTCATAATATTTTAACATTTTAAAAAAATTGAGGTTATAAATCATGCTAAAAAAGGTTATTGAAGAGTGCTTGCACATGTATTATGGATCAAATAATTTGATGTTGGCTGGTATTGTAAAGATGAGGTTTGAGTTTTTTTTTTTTTTTGTGCACGGGGGAGAGAATGTGAAGTATTATGTATTTTGAATTTTTTTTCTTTTTTATTTCCTTTCTAACTAATTTCCCCTCTACTTATGAGATTTTGTTTCACTATTTATAACGAAAATCACAGGTAACTTAAATTCATTTTGATCTTTCATTTTTTTTCTTTATATTTTTAGTCTTTTGTCCATTTACTATTATTTTTTGTATTTTGTATTTTGATTTTAAAAAAAACATAACATTAATGTCGACTTTGTCACGGGTGCGACGTCGTCATTGACAGCGAGCTTTTGATGCCTCCTGAGGAGGTATTATGTTGTTGGGAAAGGAAATGAATTTGGTTTTAATCATAAAAGTATGATTAAGGTTCAGGAGTTGCAACCTAATATTATGGTTACTAGGAATCTATGGTCTGCGAGAGTCTGAGTAACGGACTCGTTATGCAAGGGAAAGACGCATCACTTCCAGTGCACCCTACCTAAGGTAAGTTGCTTTGTTATTTGATTGTTTTTCTATGTCAGGTTTCTATTTGTCAGTCTCGTCTAAGGTTCAAGATAGATCTTCATTCGTGAGAGAGTCTCTACCTCATCGGGTTTAATCCTAACCATTCTAAAGTCCAAACTTTTGGATCACATTTATTTTACACTTTGTATCTCTAATACTTGACGATGTACTCTATTGTGTAGTTTTACACCTCCAAATATTAAAGTCTACATCTAAACCCTAATATGAGAGAAAAAAATGATTGGGAAAGGGTTTTTGATATTTTAGTCAAACCCAAATGGATAATCATAAACTAGTTATGATATCTATTTTTTTTTATAACAAGAGAAAGATATAATTTTTTGTCTTTTATGAAAATATGCTTGTAAAATTTTTAGGATTTAGCCGTATGTCCGAAAACAAAACATGTTTTTTTGTTTTTTGAAAAGGGAAATTAATTTAAAAGTTTTGAATTTTTTTGAATTTTTTTAAATTTAAAAGAAAACCGGGTGTTTTAATATCGGATTTATATCTTACAATGTAAAAATACAACCTAATATTAAGCAAAATTGGTAGGAAAACATGCAAGAAAATCACAAAATTTTAAGATTTTTTTGGAAATTTTTTGTTTATATATGTGTGTGGGGGGCGAGCCCAGGAAAGTTAGGTTGGGTTAGGCCGATCTCAACCCAACAGATCTCTCTTTTTTTCTATTTTTGGGGGTAGGCTAAACCTGACCCAACCATCTACGATGGGCCAAATGAGGTCTGGCCTACTAGAGAAATGAATCACTTTCAGAACGTGAACAGTAGTTCACGTTCTGCATGCAATTTCGCAGTTGCAGACTGTAGAGAGAAATGGAAGGCAGTCATGCGAAGGGGAAGGAGCTACTGTCACTGGCCTGGCATGAACTATGTCGCACCCGACATCGCGGCGGCCCTAAAAAATAATTCTCTTGAATTATGGAAAAAGAACAGATTTCTGGCATCTGGTTCTTTAATGCTAGCAGCACCGTTCAGTATGAAGTTGAATGCAAGCCTATGTCCATCTCGTGTAGTTGAAGAGGCCCGCGACAAACCTCAATTTCTTCTTGCTGCTAGTGCTTTTTGTTAAAGCAGCTTTCAGTTTTCTCTTAATGTTATAAGCTGTTGTTGATCTAAAAAGAGTAAGTATAGTTACGGTTCTTTCCCCGAGCTAGAAGCAGTTAAAAAGATTCTCAAGTTACAGTTTTTAATTCACTCCAGATGGGGTAAATGTTCAGTGGCTAT
>Ga0307518_10000481_pt1 | contig 30417 bp, 33 predicted proteins | sample 25_EM_MG_FD_203889 | JGI IMG/M metagenome (GOLD analysis project Ga0307518, IMG submission 203889) | Populus trichocarpa ectomycorrhiza microbial communities from riparian zone in the Pacific Northwest, United States - 25_EM | ecosystem: Host-associated > Plants > Roots > Unclassified | place... | reverse complement strand
AGCACTACCCAACAAATATTACACAACACTACACATTTTTGGTAATAAGGACTACACCACATGCACTACACAACATTTCCTAATCAATACTACGCATTTTTGGTAATGAACACTACACCACAAACACTACACAACACTACACATTTTTGGTAATAAGCTACACCACATGCACTACACAACATTTCCTAACCAATACTACACATTTTTGGTAATAAGCTACACCACACACACTACACAACATTTCCTAACAAATACTCCGCATTTTTGGTAACAAACAATACACTACAAACACTACAAAACACTACACTACACTACACTACACTACACTACACTACACTACACATTTGTGGTAATAACCACTACCACACAAACACTACACAACATTTGCTAATCAATACTACCACACACACACTAGACAACACTAGTCAATATTCCGCATTTTTGGTAATCAACACTACAATACCAACAGTACCCAACATTAGCTAATCAGGGGTCCGCATTTTTACACTACACAACATTATCTAATCAGGGGTCCGCATTTTGGGTAGTCAACACCACACAACATTAGCTAATCAGGGGTCTGCATTTTTGGTGGTCAACACTACACAACATTAGCTAATCAGTGGTCCGCATTTTTGGTAGTCAACATCACACAACATTAGCTAATCAGGGGTCAAATTTTGTAAGATAAATATGGGATCATATATAGATAGGGGCTATTTGTACATGTTTGTATGTGTTATTTTTATGCTTTGTTGTCTTACTAAAAGTTGTAGCCACTAATTATACAAATCCAGTAGTGGTCTTACCTAAGCAATTGGTGAAGATTTACTAGTGTTATGATCAAAACAAAAAACTGTGATGTGAAAAGTTTTTTGCTAGACTACATCTAACCTTGGATTGGGGATTCTCCATTCCTTCCTTGAGGAGTCTTGGCAGCACCATGGAGATTCTCCACACCACCCTGGCAATTCTCCTCACCAACAAGGTGATTCTCCATATCACCTTGGGAGTTCTCCATTAACTCAGAGGAAGTCCCATTTGTGCTCAGAAAACATCCTATTTAGTGTGGAGAAAGTCCCTTTTGCACTTCAAAATGGTCCTATTATGCCTGAAGAAAGTCTTATTTGCACACAAAGAAATGCCTATTTAACCCAGGAGAAAGTCCCATTTATACCCACAGAAAGGCCAATTTAGCCCTGGAGAAAGTCCCATATGCACCCAAAGTAACACTCATATAACCCTGGAGAAGATCTCATATTCACTCAATGAAAGGCCTATTTAGCCCTGGAGAAAGTCCCATTTACATCCAGAGAAAGGCCTGTTTAGCCTGGAAAAAGTCCCATATGCACCCAAAGTAAGGCCTATTTAGCCCTGGAGAAAGTCCCATTTGCACCCAAAGTAAGGCCTATTTAGCCTTGGAGAAAGTCCCATATGTACCCAAAGTAAGGCCCATTTAATCCTGGAGAAAGGCCCATATGCACTCAAAAAAAGGCCTATTTAGCCCTGGAGAAAGTCCAATTTGGACCCAGCCACCTGCTAAATAATTAATTAAATATAATAATTATGGATAAATACATTTCTCCAATGATGTAAAATAGGGCTATGAAGAATCTCCAAGCATAGTGCTGGAGAATTATAATAGGGCTCTGGAGAATCCCCATGCATGGTGCTGGAGAATGGAGAATCTCCATGGGCAGCTGGGAATTTCCAACCTGTCAAGACCTCATAGGTAGATACATCTGTAGAAATATACAAACCTAATAGGTCCTAAGTGGGGGTTGACTGAAGTGAAAGGACACTGTTGGACTTGGAAAATTTCATGGAAGGACATTTATTGATTTATCTCATCCTTGTGGGGTGACATGTACCACTTTACTCTGTCCTTTTTTTTGTATATTTGCCATGACCAGTATTGGGCTTGAGCAACAAGGATGAGGAGGAGGCAGAGGAGATTTGAACTGCCATGGTGACTGCAAAAACAAGTGCCCACACATGTTTCAACATTGCCTCTTCCTCCTCTCTTTCCTCATCACCTTTTTGACCCTGTTCTTGGGCTTGCATGTGCTCAATGCCAAACTCAAGGAGACTGGCTATGACATCTCAAGATTGGTCCTCATTGGTCTCGAACCACATGACAATACCACACCCAAGCCCAACACTACTATGACCTTCAATCCAGAATATACCCAACTAATCACCCTGGCACTCACCATTGCCAGCAGCACTTTCATCTATTTCAAATTTATCTTCTTCAGTAAGTTCCACATCTCATTCATCTCTCACCCTCCATCAACACCCTGTATAGAACAGAAGCCAGTCCTTGACCCCAAACTTTGACAAGAATTCACCTTGGCAAAAAAGCTCATTGTGTCACCCAATATCACCATGTGCCCACTATTTTCATCCCATTCTCCTCCAAACAACTAACATAGCTGCTTAGCTACCATTTTGCTCTCCCCCATCAGGACAACGTTCTTGGTCTGCCCATTGGTCAACACATCTCCATTTCTGCAGAAATTAATGGAAAAGAGATCGTTCGCAGCTATACTCCCACTAGCAGTGACATCAACCTAGGCCACTTTGACCTTTTGATCAAGGCATGTCACTTTTTCATTGTGTCCTATTTCATACCCTGATGAAGATGCCCAGTCATATGAGAAGGGTAACATCTCTCATTACATTTCTCTCCTGAAAATTGGTGACAAGGCTTGAATTTGGGGCCCCAAGAGCTTTTTCAAGTATAGCCCTTCCCTGGCATGTGAAATTGGAATGACTGCCAGTGGCACTGGTATTACGCCCATGCTGCAAATCATTCGTGCTGCATTGAAGAACCCTGTGGACAATACTCACTTGAGCCTCATCTATGCCAACATTAATGTAGAAGATATCCTTCTTAAAAAGGAGCTGGATGACCTCGTCACTGCACATCCCCACTGCTTCTCGGTATACTATGTCCTCAACAATGCCCCACAAGGCTGGGCAGGCAGTGTTGGCTTTGTCACCAAAGAACAGATTGATAAATGCTTGCCTCACACTGCTGACAATATGTCTCATGGTTGCAGCACAAGACCATATAACCCCATTGTGGGTAGTATTCAACGATGAAGAATGCCTGTTGTGTTTCTTTTGTTCATATTCTTCTTGGCCCTTTCTGTTCTCCAGTGTCAGTGATAGCACAAAGAACATGTTCCATTCCAACCCAGAGAACACTATTTTTATGCCAAGTGTCTTATTGGTCATATATTTGATGAACCTGAAGTCCAGCATGATATAAAGCACTGGCCATTTACATTTGCCAACAAAGTCAGTCAGCTCATCCAGATCAAATACAAGGGTGTACACAAGGGTGCTGAGTTGTGCACACTCTTAATTTTGCCCTTTTTCAAATACAACATTGTGCTGATCCTCACTGGAAGACTTTCAATGATGCACAGTATCAGGCTAGTACCAAGGATGCTGGTATCATTAGTACTGGCCTGCAAGTTCTCCATATCATTAATGAGCCTACCTGAGCTGTTTCTATCACATATTGTCTCAATAAGAAGGGTGGCAAATCACAAATCATCATTTATGATCTTGGTGGAGGCACATTCAATGTCTCCCCAATCATTTAGTATTGGTTACAGGGACTGGTGGGTGGCATCAACAACATAGGTGAGTTTTTGTCTTGTGATCTCTGGTATGGGCAGATGTACTTGTTGACAAGAACGTATGATTTAATCTTATCTTATCTAATCTTGGAGGTTCCAGCGATCACAGTTACATGTGATTCGGAGTAGCATCAACCAGTTTGCCAGTAGATGACATGACCGGCTCCACAGGATAGCCGGAACTATCACAAGCAAGGCACGTGTTTAACACATGCTGATGCACGTTGCAGGCACATTTCCAGATAACTACATGTATGGAAAGTGCACTTACTACATATGGGAATATGGTGAAATAGGCGAGAATAATACTTATCTACGCACAGACCATGTACCACAGGTATATATACCTTGTAGGATTCCCTGTAGCTCCTTAGTTCAATACAGTCTTAACTGTTCTCTCATTACTCGCTACTCAACAACACTCAACTTCAAGAACCAGCTACTAGCTATCAAAGGTACGCTTGTGTCCCTCCACTGCTGTTGCCCAGTTTTGTTGCTACAGGTTATGAGCCCTGTTTAAGGCCATAGCAGATCACACACAGCAGTACTGTCTACGTCACTGTCTTCTGTTATGAATCTTGAACAGCTCGTAGCTGAAGTTCTTCACGAGTTACCGTTTGTTTTTGCCATGATATCTCTTACAATATATTCTTCATTTGTGTTTTGGTTTGAACGCTGGAGATACAACTACATTGCCGCACTCTTTGTGTGCTATGCAGTTCGTCTTATTGTTACCTCGCAGTCATCTGCTGTTCCTGCTCCCGTTAATGTTTTGGGTAACCCCCTTAACGTTGACAACCCCCTTGATGGTCCTAACGAAGAGGGTGATACCTCTAACATTGAAGACCCTCCAAGTGTTCACCAAACAGTGGACTATTATTGGAGAGAAGCTGTTGCGAATTACCAACAGTATCAAGGAAGGACATTTCACAGAGCCGATCAGCTTGGTGGAAATTTGGGACATATTAGAAGGCCTTTGCCATTTAATATGCAGGATCAGCTCTCCTTCATTAATCATGACCGTTTTTACGGTTATATTGACAGTCACATTCTGGTCCCTGATCCTCGGTGGGCTCTGCCCTACCAGTTTCGTGTCTTGTTCAGACATTGGCAATCTGTTATCATCGAGTCTCTTCCGTATGATGAAGAGATATTCATTGATAATGTTTCAGATGCCGATTACCTTCGAACAGACATCCGACTCCGACTCGAGGAATTCGCACGAGAGCAGGCCCAGGCTGATCTTCAGGCGGAACTCATCTCGAGGCAGCTTGCCAGAATACGTTCCAGCACCTCTAGCGAGGAGCGAGAGCGAGCTATGGATTCAGGAAAGGGGAAGGACTGAGCAGGGAAGAAGGATCGTTAGAGTTGGTAATCATCGAGTGGTACAACCGCGACAAGGTCCGACTCCCCCACCTTCTTATGCCGCTGACCGCCGTGCAGCTCTTCGTGAGCGCTGGCGCCTGCGCCCTGATGTGATTGCTGAAGGAGAAGTCGCTGCTGACATTCAGCCCGATCTGGAGCAGAACGGTCCACCCTCTACGGGAGGGGTCTGGACTCAGTACGTTCAGGGAGTTTCAGAGGAGTACTACGTTGAGTTACGACGTGGTATGGGACGTGCCGCCCACTTGGATGTTCATCCATCCGAGCAGTATGGTGGTACAGTAGTCCAGGCTGTAGTTCCGGCTTACCGGAGACGCATCCAGGACACCCCCTTTCCTCTAGCTGCGAACCCCTTCCTTGCTCCAGAAGAAGGCCAAGTCAGAGGACTTGTTGGTGAGGAAAACACTATCGTATACCCAGAGAATCTGCAGGTCCATTGGGCCTTCCATGGATCTTCAGTTCTCCCTTCCGCTAAGCTCCACATGTACTCGACGCCACATGCCCGAGCTAACTTCATTGGAAAGGATTTACCATCCCTTCACTATGAAGATCCTGCTCTCGCGACCGTCCCAGCGTTCTAGATCGACGCATGCCCAGAGATCTACCAGCCAGCCAGCCGATGGCGGCATCCTCTCTACGCTGCGCACCGATTTTCCGGAGCTATCCCAACTCTTCGGGACTGGCACGACTGGCTCGAAGTCAACTTCCGGTACACCTGGAAGCAGAGAACGCGACGAGCTCAGTACTCGATACCCGCGTGCATGGAGCGACCCGGTCTCCTCTTTGAGGAAAGCAGGGATCTCTGGGTGGCTCACACCACTCTCATCTGTCTCAATATGGCGGACTACCAAAATGGAGCGTTTTCGTTCCATGGACTCCAGCCCCATTGGCCGTCTAGTCAGGATCGATGCAACGATCTCACACTCCTGCACGAAAGACACAAGGCTGGACGAGAAGGTGATGAAGCTATCGATGTTGATGCAGAACCATCAGATTCCGGGATTCCTGGAGGAGCCCTTGATTAGGTGCTTCCCAAGTCCCTATTGGCACCCTATTCCCTATTCCAGGAAGGGTAGACCGCTTTGGAATTCTGATAAAGGACTTCTTAAGTCCATCTCTGCTTACATCCTTTACGATAAAGCTCCGGTTGTTCTTTTTACACCTTATGAAATTTTTCCACGGTCTATGCTTACTTACGAGTTTTGGTCTTTGGACGGCAACAGGGTTGTCTCCAATTACCATTACTGTCCTGATTACGCTTTGGATATTTTCCTTGACATTTTACCTAGGCAATGGTCATATTCGACCTTTACTATACCTACGGACTCCTCGGATGCCTCATCTTCAACAGAAGAGGATACAATGTCCGAAACTTCTTCATCTTCTGATGAAGAAGAAATCTTTCTTCCTGCTTCTACTTCTACCAGTGTACCAGAACTGATTTTACTAAATCTCTTTGATTTTTGAATGTATCAGAATCATTATGTCTGGAAACACTGGAGACATGAAGAAAACCACACCCGTTCTCACTGGCGCCTCCAACTACTTGGAGTGGAAGTCCGCCATGAAATCGCTCTTACAAGTTATGGGAGTCTGGCGCTATGCGCACACTCAAGTTGCCGCTGTCATTGCTGGTCAAGGTGGTGCAACCGCCGAGCAACAAGCAACTTATGAAACCAATCGGGACAAGGCCCTTGGTACGATCACATACTATACATCCGCACTCATCAGACAGAATCTGATGAACGAGAACGACCCACACACTGCGTGGGAACAACTCAACACGTCTTACGGGACTCCTGGTGCTGCCGGTGTCTTTGTTGAGTTTAAACGTCTCACTCGGATGACTATACAAGGGAACCAGGAACCTACTCCTGCATTAAACCAAATGCAGTCCACGATTGGTTATCTGGCCTCTAACGGCCTAACTCTCCCAAACTCCGCTCAGGCGATGTTACTTCTTGGCGCCTTACCAAACGACTGGCAAGGATTCGCTTCCACACTTCTGGCCACTTTACACGTCAATCCAACAGCTGCTCAAATAACAGCTGGTGTTCAACAATTAACGTTTGATGCTGTTCTTCCTAAAATTATGGAAGAATGGTCCAGAAAGTCTGGCAAATCTATAATGCCAAGTCTAAAGGATCAGAAGGAGCAAAATGCGCAGGCTGGACCCTCTCGCCCTAGATGCAAGAAGTGTTCTGGATGTCACAGTACCGCGGATCACCGCGATGACTATAAAAAGACGTTCACTCCTAACGCCACCACTGGCCCTTCCACATTCCCGCTGAAGAATCAGGGTGGTGGAAAAGGAAAAGGAGGAGGAAAGAAAGGAAAAGGAAAACAACCCTACAAGGGTAAAGGCAAGCAGCGTCAAAATGCTGCAGAACAAACCGCTCAGATCGTCGAGCTCCAAGGAGACTCTGACGACAAATCCGATGCTGGGTCCGTCTCTAACATTCCTGAGACAGGCTGGTCCATGCTCACTCCATCCCAACTTGCTACAGAGTCAACATTACGTTCTGTGCATAATGACCTAGCAAAAAGGAAAAGGGATGATGAGGAATATGCACATAGACTAGCTATGAGACCACGGACTCCCGATGACGGGACCATAAAGTGTCGTGATGACGGTTTTGTTTGTGACCAATATAACAATGAAAGCTTTGACTGTTATACCTTGTGCACCTCTAAGGAGAGTGACAACAAGTGTCCTTGCTTATCATCTAACCATTCAGGACAAAAGACCGAATCTCACTGCCCCAAGCACAAACATTTAGACGGATTATGGCTAATGGACTCTGGTGCAACCGACCACTCTACGCCATTCCTTGCAGATTTCTTGACCTACAAGAAATTACCAAAACCTGTCAATGTGGGTACTGCAGGTGCTGAAGTTATTCAGTTTTTAGGCATAGGAACAGTTGCCTTCAAAACTAAAGTTGGCAATGTTCAAAAACAAATCTATCTTCGACACGTTTACTATTCTCCATCTGGAGATAGACGTATATGCTCGCTTCAATGGCTTACCTCGAAGCTCAAAATGAAACTATACGCTGACGCGAAGATAACTCGTGTCTTCGATTCACGAAATGAAGTCTTCTTGGAAGGGACTAGGTTAATTCCAAGAAACAATCTCCATTGGTTCTATGGGAAACCAATACATCAGACTGGAGCTCTTGGACTTCTCGTGGATTTGGACATTAAATCTCTCTCAATGGTGCAATGTGCAACCATAACAAATAATTTCAACTCTTATGATCTATGGCATAGTCGTCTAGGTCACCCTAACCCTCAAACTATGCGGCATGCTACTCACGCTACCGATGGTATTGAGAAATTGGACATACCTACAAAGACTCCACTCTGTCCTGACTGTCAGATTGGCAAGATGCCTTCAAGGTCTTTTCCATCTTCTGAAAAACGAGCAGACAAGATACTTGAAATGGTACACTGCGACCTGGTCGAGTTCCCCGTTTTGTCGTACTATCGACACAAGTACTGTCTCACGATCATTGATGATTACTCTGGATATGGGACCATTTGCCTTTTGCGGTTGAAGTCGGATACCGCCACCGCATTCTCTACCTGGGTAACCTGGGCTGAGAAGCAAACAGGTCATTCATTACTCCAAGTACGCTCCGATCGAGGAGGAGAATTTATGGCAACCATATTTAAAACCTTCCTCACCTCTAAAGGGGTAGAACAACAACTCTCCATTTCGGATCATCCACAACAGAATGGTCGCGCAGAAAGGTTCAATCGGACCTTACTCGAGAAAGAAGAAACTATGCGTCACGCAGCATGTCTACCAAAGAATCTTTGGAACTTTGCTCTTGACACCGCAGTCCATGTCTATAATAGGACACCAATGCGTCGCATAAATTGGAAAACACCAGTTGAACTTCTATTCAACAAGAAACCTGATATTTCATACCTTCGAGTATTTGGATGTCTAGCTTATGTCCATATTCCAAAGGACAAGCGAAAAGACAAACTTACTCCGAAAGCCGAAGAAATGATATTCCTTGGCTACGAACCAGGAACAAAGGGTTACCGCTTCTTGCAGAACAATAGATCTATCTATGTGGAAACAACAGCCACGTTCGTTGAAAATCTCTTCCCAAATTGTCCCGAAGAAAAGTTGAAAAAGAAAATCGATATACCTGAACCTATTCATCCTTCTCAAGAAGAAGCAACAGGTAATAACGATGAAAATAATCACCAACCTCCACCCGACGATCTGGATTTTCCACCTATTGACCCATCACAACCAGATGATGGTCATATAAATGGTGATGATTCAAATGACACCACAAAGCCACAAAGTCCACCCCAACGCCCTCCTAAACCTACAGTAGAGGAAGTCATTGACAATGACATGCAAGTTCCTCGAGGAGGCAACAACACTCCTAATTTATTCAGACCTGAACAACCACAGAAAGAAGGATCTTTTCCAAATAGATATCGCACACTACCACCAAGGAAAGTGCCACTTCCTCCATTACCCCCTCGTCGCAATCCCCCTCGAGTTCGTAATCCTCCAATAAGACCAGACAATGTCTATGGTCACAGAAACCCAGTGGATATAGAACGAGACATTGCAAGAGAACAAGAATGGACAAGAACAGTTCTAGAGCGAGGAGTACCAGTTATTCCTCAGCCAGAACCAATGGTCGAATCAGGAGAAAATGTTCCTGCACCTGTAGAACCTCAACCCGAGGCTCCCCCAATTGTACTTCCACTTCCAAACATGGATGAAGATGAGAATGAAATGGATGACGTCATTGTTCCCAATGAAGACGTCGATACCATGATGATGCTGGGAAAGCATTATATTCTCAATTACATCATGAAACAAGCGGCAAAACCGCTCAAAGGAATTCCATACCATTACAAGGACGTGAAGAATTATCCTTTGGAAGAACAAAAGAAATGGGAACAGGCATGCAAGGAAGAAATCAAATCTATCGAAGATAGAAACGTATGGACTTTGGTGGATTGTCCGCCAGATCAAAAACCCGTCAAATGCCGTTGGGTATTCGCAAAGAAATCAGATGGAAGATTTAAAGCCCGCTTGGTTGCGAAAGGCTTTTCACAAATCTATGGTGAAGATTACGATGAAACCTTCTCACCGGTCACACGCTTTGAAACAGTACGACTGCTTCTGGCTTACATGTGTCGAAATGACTGGGAAATTGAAAGTCTTGATGTCAAGACTGCCTTCTTATATGGGCGACTCGATGAAGAAATCTACATGGAGCAACCCAAAGGTTTCAAAGTACCTGGTTCAAGTAACAAAGTATATCGTCTATTGCGCGCTCTCTATGGCCTGAAGCAAGCCGCATTAGCTTGGAACAAAGAGCTACACAAATTGCTCCTAAAGCTCAACTTCAAACGTTCCAAATCAGATCCTGGAGTTTATATCTTTCAAGATAAATCAGGCATCATGCTTTTCATTGTCTATGTTGACAATGGATTACTGATGTTGAACTCTGCCAAACTTCTCAAAAAAGAAAACTGCATTCCTAAACGTATGGGAAGCTCGCGACATGGGACCAGTAAAAGAATATCTTGGTTTCCAAGTTACTCGCAATTGCGTTAAACGCTCCATGGTTTTACACCAACATCCCTACGTTCTGAAAGTTCTCAAACACTTTCAGATGGAAAACGTCAAACACGTCCGCACACCTTTACCTGCTGGGTATCAACCATCTACAGCACCAAAGGATTACAATGCAAGTCCAACAATACGACAACGGTATCAATCCGTAATAAGATCACTCCTATTTGTCATGCTTGGTACTCGTCCGGACATCGCTTTTGCCGTAATCAAAATGTCACAGTTCATGGCAAATCCTACAGAAGAACACCTCCAGAAGGCACTTCACATCGTGAAGTATTTGGGTTCAACTCCAAATTTAGCACTTCATCTTTCAGGAGGAGCTTCATCATTGGATTGCTACTCTGACTCTGACTGGGCAGGCGATAGTGAAACATGACGTTCAACTAGCGGTTATGCTATCTTTCTTGGCAATGACTTGGTTAGCTGGCGATCTCGGCGACAACCAACCGTGGCTCTGTCTTCAACAGAAGCCGAATACATGTCAATGTGCGACTGTGCACAACAGATTCTATGGATCAAATCACTCTTTCAAGAGTGTCATTTATCTCTCCAACACTTCGTGATGTTTGGAGATAACAAAGGCGCAATTCATATCGCGCAAAATCTAGTCATGGAAGGACGGTCAAAGCACATTGATATCAAATATTATTTCCTTCGCGAATGCATTGAGAAACAAACTTTCATGCTTGACTATGTTCCTACTGATCAGCAAAAAGCTGACATGATGACAAAGAATCTGACATGGCAGAAATTCCAAGACAATCGCTCGCGACTGAACCTTCTAGAGTTCAAGTCTTAGCGAGGAGGAGTGTCGACAAGAACATATGATTTTATCTTATCTTATCTAATCTTGGAGGTTCCAGCGATCACAGTTACATGTGATTCAGAGTAGCATCAACCAGTTTGCCGGTAGATGACATGACCAGCTCCACAGGATAGCCAGAACTATCACAAGCAAGGCACGTGTTTAACACATGCTGATGCACGTTGCAGGCACATTTCCAGATAACTACATGTATGGAAAGTGCACTTACTACATATGGGAATATGGTGAAATAGGCGAGAATAATACTTATCTACGCACAGACCATGTACCACAGGTATATATACCTTGTAGGATTCCCTGTAGTTCCTTAGTTCAATACAGTCTTAACTGTTCTCTCATTACTCGCTACTCAACAACACTCAACTTCAAGAACCAGCTACTAGCTATCAAAGGTACGCTTGCGTCCCTCCACTGCTGTTGCCCAGTTTTGTTGCTACAGTACTGACACTATAGTAGTAGACAGCAGACTTGCTGTGAATACCTCACAATTGGGAAAGGCTGCTCAAGAGGCACTATCCTTCATTACATCTCATATTTGCTCCCACAGAATTTCCCTCAAAGTGCAGACATCAAAGGGCAACTATCTTACATCTGTCAGCAGTTGGTTTCACTGACCCAATGTCCAGGGAACATTGCATGAATGATCTGATTCTCAGGTAGTAGTATGGTGCGGATCACCTAGTCACCACTATTTTTGTACAAAGTTTATAACACATACACATCTCAACAAAATCCTTAGTTTCTTGGTGAAACAACTCTAATTTATAGTTAGAAGAAGTTCACTAGCCCGATTTTTGATATCTCAAAAACTGATGAAGTTATAATTTCTGGCAACCGTCAAGACAGCTGCCAGGCATGGGAATAGTCAAATTAGGAAGGTGACCCCTACAAACTTCTAATTATAGTTATAACCCCCCCTCCACCACACTTGCCACAGTTTCTGGAACATGTCGATGTGACTTGTATTTCCTTGAACTGAAGGCTTGCACCTGAAATTGAGCATCTTTTGCCCCTAACCCACCTTCATAGGCCTCCATCCCTCGCTTCATCTGGTGTTCCCATTTCTGAATTGTGTGAACCTCACCTGAGGCTAAAGCTTTTGGCATATTTGCCTGAAGTGTGGCAAATGTGTAATCACAATTGTTGTGCAGATATTTCTTCACAACTGCCCAGAAATATTCAATAAAGTTCAGTTCACAGTGGAACTTTGGAAGGAAGATACATAAGTGACCTGCAGATTCAATGACTTCCTGCACAAGTGACTTCTGTGCCTTGAAGTCTGGCTGATTACCAAGAATTTGCCTGGCACAGCAGTGATCTGAAGAACAACTCTTGCACTGCATACGGAGATTGTCGCACCACAGACTTTGCTCGATCAAGACATGCTTCATGCCCTTGGGCATATCAGGGAAGTCAGGGTGATCCTTTGGAAAGACCATTTGTTGGGTAACTTTTGTTTCATGGCACATGAACCAGGTGTCCCACATTGAGCCTGCTTGCCACCAGGATTCATGTTTAGTGTTTTAAGGTCCGGTCTGGTCTGGTCTTTTGACCTAATTTTGGTTGACCAGGACTGCATCAGTCCTAGAAAATCTTGATTTTGAAAAAGACTAGACTGGACCACCAAGGACCGGTCCTTATAGGTCCTCACATGTGGTAGGACTGGTCTGGACCAGTCCTTTTGGGAACCGGTCAAAAACTGATGAAGACCGGTTTATGTTAGTATTTTATGCCAAGATGGCACCCCCTGTTTTGCGCATTTTTGACATTTAAATAGCAGGATTATCAACAATTAAGTGTCAAAAAAACATAAACATGATCAACCCTGTAGAATTCCTAGTATTTGATATGCAATGATGGCACCTCTGTTTTGTGCAAATCGTGGGGGTAGCTGTTTTGTGCGTTTTTGACATTTAAATAGAAGTATTATTCTCAATATTTTCATTTAACTGACAAAAACAACATAAAAATGCTCAACCTTGTTGAACTCATAGTATTTTATATGCAAAGATAGCACCCCTGTTTTGCGCAAAATGGGGGTGTGGCTGTTTTGCGCATTTTTGACATATAATTTGGCTGAATTATTCAAAATGTTTTCATTTAACTGTGAAAATTATTCCACCTCAGATATGCCAAAAAGACTGGTCCTTGATCCCAGCCCAAAATGTCAGGACCAGGACCACGGTCCAGTCCTAAATCGGTCCAGTCCAGTCCAGTCCTTGGTCTTTCATCGGTCCTGTCAGAACCGGTTCCTCCGACAAACTCCGACACGGGCGGAGATAAGTACGAAGGGTTGTCGACAACAGGCAGAGGAGATGTGGAGGTGTCGAGGACTTTGGCTTCAGCGTATGTGCTGCGCCCTTGCGATACCTGCGTCCTCTTATTTCAGAGGACTTAAGGACAGAGTGACGGAGGTCCGACGAAGGTCGGAGTTGCCAGAAGGCAGAGGAGACAGAGGAGACAGAGGGGAGTTCGCAGGAAGTATTCAAGATGATATTTGAACTGAGGGACAATCCCCTCAGCGTGCGGAGTACTTATACTTTACATTGGATATGTATAGTAACCGAGAAGCGGAGGAGAGACATAGCGGAGACATAGCTAAGAGTCTGCGGATGACAAACGGATGAGTAACATACACGGAACGGAGATCAGTGATAAGCATAACGGATCAAAAGGTTAACGGGACACAGCTATGAGTAATCAGATCTAATCTAAAACAGGAACAGAAGCGGAACGGAAGCATACAATAACCGGAGGCGTAAGCGTGGAACTATTTACTAAAAGGAGACAGAGCGTCAACTGTCGGAGCGGAGATGGATACACAGTGTTGGAGGTGTCCGATTGCGATTGGACTTGAGTCTACAACAGTCTAGAGGCCTTGCGGAGTCACGAGGCATCATGTGGTCGTGACAGGTCCTAGGACCAGACCTTCAAACACTATGTGCTGTGCTGCCAGAGGGAAACTGTAAGCCCAGTTGTGCTCTGAACTTCACAAATTTTCTCATGAGGCAAGTTCTTGGTGAGCAGATCGGCAGGATTTTCAGCACCATCAATGAAGAATAACTCCACATTACCTTTCACGACTGACTCACAGATTCTGTGGTAGTGGATGTCAATGTGCTTGGAGCGAGGCCCATTATGGGGTTGGATGCCATGAATATGGACCCCTGATTATCACTGCAGATCGGGATAGCTTTCAGCTTATAGCCAAGCTCACCGAGTAAACTCCGAATCCAGGTGACTTGGCAAGTGCAATCACTCAAAGCCATGTACTCTGCTTCAGTGGATGAGTACACAATAGTCTTCTGCACATGAGAAGTCCAACTGATCAAGCCATCTGCAAGCTTCAGGTAGAAACCTGTCTGTGAGAGGTAGGGTCTGATCCCCAATCTGAGTCCATGCATGCAATCAGTCCAGCACCAGATCCACCATTGTACACTAGGGAGTATGTAGATGTCCCAATTAAATAGCGACAGATATACAGTGCTTTATTCAGGTGGTCCTGAGATGGGTTTGTGGCATGGCATGAGAGATGGGTAACTGCAAATGCAATGTCGGGCCTAGTGCCCAACATAAGATACAGGAGGAACCCTATTACCATCTGGAAATGGGAGCGGAGTTCCACATCAACAGGCTCTATGTTTTTGGTGGCATAGTAGCCAGCTGGCAGTAGGGTGCTTGCGGACTTTGCATTAAGCATGCTGCAGCATTCAACAACCTTTTGGAGGTATGCACATTGGTCCAAGTGGATAGTGTGACCTTTGCAAGTGATTCGCATTCAGAGGAACTCATTGGGTTCTCCAAGGTCTCTGCACTCCCATTTGCACATGAATTGTGCTTTGATGGCATCAACAACAGCCTTGTTAGGGCAACAGAATAGTGCGTTGTCAATAGAGTTTTAAAGTCTAGTCCATAGGACTGCAAAAAGACTGGAAACTGGACTGGACCAGACCAGTCACAACTGGACTGGACCAGACCAGTCACAACTGGACTGCAGTTGCCAGTTGCCTACTTTTTGGAATGATGAAAAAGACCAGTTGCAACTGGTTGCAACCACATTATGTAAGCAATACATATATGGTAGAAAACCCCCTATATTACAGGTTAATTTTGGCCTGCAGTGGGTCCTAAGGGGTGTAAAATTGATCTTTTTGGATGAAGTATGGCACAAATAAATATGTAATGACTTGTACCTAATTCCTACAGTGTATACATAGTATTTAGATGCTATCTGACACACCTTTGATGTGAAAAACATCAATAAAATGCAAAAAACCCGGTTTTTTAGTGGTTTGGACCAGTTTTGTTAGTGGTTTGGATCAGTTTTTGAGTGGTTTTGTACTGGTTTTTTGAAATGCTGGTTGCAACTGCTTTGGACCAGTCTTTAAGCAGTCCAGTCCAGTCCATTTCCAAAAAAGGCAAAAAAACTGGACTGGACTGGACTTTAAAACTCTAGTTGTCAACATATATGATACCAATGACAATGTTGGTGCCTTTCTTCTTGTAGAAGAAGATGCCTGCTTCAGACTTAAGGTGCCCAAATCTGAGCTCTTTGAGAGACTCATTGAGTGTGTGCCACCAAGCTAGGCTGGCCTATTTGAGGCCATAGAAAGCACACCAGAGGCGGAGCACTTTGCGCTCTTGCACAGGAACTGCAAACCCTTCAGGTTGTTCCATATAGATCTCTTCATTCAGCTTGCCATACAAGTAGGCGCTCTGAACGTCAAGTCCAGTAATGTACCAGTTTTCAAGTGTGGCAAGCACAAGCATGAGGCGCACTGTTTCAAGTTCAACTAGCTCAAAGACTTTGTGCTTTTGCAGCACATCAAGCTCTTCTTGGCAAGCAAGTCACCAGAGTTTCTGCTCTGCTTGGGGTAAGTGAGCAATGTCCCTATAGGACCAATCACGGATGTTCTCATATTGAGGGTCATGGGTTGTGAGGGCTTTGCCCATCAGGAATCAGACTAGGTTTGCTCCCCCTTCCTTGCACATCTTTTGCATGTCTTCCTCACTGGGCATTGCAGAGGTGTCAGGGAAACCACTAGGTATGTGATCCAGTGTGTCTGGTTGTGGGGGCCTAGAGGCCTCACCCACTGTTTGTTGGCATTGGGAGGCACTTTCGATATCCTGGAGTTGCTTGACAGGATGTTGCCGCTCACCATATATGTTACTGGGGTGCAGTGGCCCTCTACATTCACGTTGGGGGGAGGCAGGTATATTAACTGTAGGTGGTCATGGCACATTCTGCCGGCATTCAGCTTGGCCAGGGCGCTGCAGTGCTGGAGGTGGTGGGTTTCTTGCCAGTGAAGGCATTCTCAGTGCCAGTTGAGTCACTGGAGATGGTGTACAGGGAGGATTTGATTGATTAAGCTCTTCCTCATGAGCCTCGGGGTCCTCGCACTTTGGATTGTCATCCTGCACTTGTGGATGTGGATAGCCATGGTCATATTCCACATTGTCATCACTGTCAATATCATCAGGGGGATTCCCTGGTTGATTGGTGGTAGGTTTTGGATTTACCCTTCCAAAGGGGTTCTTTGAGACGATCCTAGGTGAAAACACCAAGGACCCAACTACACGCAGAGACTCTGAGAGGATAGAAGTCAAGAAGCTAGGGCAAAGACCCAAGATGAGCTTGAATGGAGAGCCTCTGGGTGCTGGATTGCACTGTATATATACTACTATACACGATGGCTACGCAAGGCTATCCATGAGGCTACGCTACTGTGCAATGCTATGCTAACGATGTCATAGTGGAGCTAAGGCTATGTGGGATGACATCAAGGGTGGCAGCATGTACAGCGTGAGGCACTGGTCTAGACTAGGTAGATAAGATATGGCTGTACACTAAGATAAGATAAAAAGTTGGTCTGTTACATTCTTGAGAGGTTTGTGCCTGTTTTTGGGGCAGCAAGGGAAGTGGTGCTTGTCAAAGACAGCGTGTGCAGCAGTGAACACTGCATTGGTGGAGTGCATAAACAAAAAGTTGTGCTCATTGCCAGGGGCAACACTGACATAAGTCATAAGCTCCAACCCATTGCTGGGAGATAAACAAATGCTCCACAACCAAACACACAGAGGTGATTGATGTTAGGCATCTCCCCCTTAAGCATTTTATGGGGGGTGCACCATTGCAGGCGAGCTACCGGAGTACGGTTGTAGATGTGGGTTGCGTGAGTGAATGCAGGCTTGGTGCTGCATAGACTCAGCTTTATCCATGAGAGTGTGCCCTAGTTGCTCGGTGCGGCCATTCTGCATCGGAGTTCTTGGAGCACTTTGATAGATTTTAACTCCTTTTTCAAGGAGTGCTCAATCAAACAGATCATATTTGTACTCTCTGCCAGCATTGGACATCCATCCAACAATGTGCACATTATGTTGGATGCATACCATTTTGAGGAAATCTTTGGCAGCTGTAATTGCTGCTGCTTTGAAGAGGCATGGTCCAGGTGTGAGAAGTAAAGTCGTCATAGAAAGTGATAACATATTTGAATTTCTGGTATGATGTAACTGGGAAGGATTTGAGATCAGAGTGTACCAGCTCAAAAGGCTTGGAAGCACGTCTTTCATTCTCTGGGAAAGCTCGATTGGGCATCTTGTCAAGAGCACATTCAGGGTAGACACAGTCCTCAGTTGGAAAGTGGATCTCCGGGAAGTTCTGCATATGCTTCTGCATGCATTGGAGTACTTCCTTCAAGGGGTACCAAATCTCTGGTGCACAATGTCATAATCGACTTTGCTCACAGAGGCGATGTAGTTAGATCTAATTATTGGGATAGATCTAATCCCAAAAATGACATTGCAGTTGTCTTCTGGGTCTGGCCCAAACCATAGGCGGTTGTCTTTGCCAATAAGGCTAATGCCTTGCTTATCACCAGTGATTCTGTAGTTGCGCTGGAGCATTTCACCCATAGAAATAAGGCATGCAGTAGTGTCTGGCATATGGAGCACCTGGGTGAGGGTTACTACTTTCTCATCCCCAGAGTTGTGGTCTAGGCACCAGAGTAAAACCATGCCAATGCCAGCAATCAGTGCTACACCATTGGTTATTTTGGCATAGTGTGCTCTTTTTAGTGCATTATAAGAGGCCAAATTGCCTATGTCACCAGTGAAATGGTGGGATGCACCTGAGTCCAGTAGCCAGAAAGCATTACAAAGTTCACTATCATCCACCATTTTTCCCTTACATCCAGCACAGCGTGCATTATTCTTTTCATGAGAACATGAACAGATATATGCATTACTAGAGTTACAACATGACAAATTATAGTTGCTACTCACTATATACAGTGATGGCATAAAGCACACATGTAAAGGAAGCATGTCAGTGTCAGTAAGCATGCATGCAGAAGGTACTTGCCTGAAAAGGCTAGCCTCTGCACCCATCACCATAAACATCATGTTGTAGTGGTCCAGGACCATTGTGTTGATCTTGTCAAACTTGTCATTGGTGAATGGTTCATGAGTGAAGGGCTCATCATCCCCCAAGGAGATGGCATCCTCCTCATACATTGTGATGTGCTCCTCAAGACGAGGGCACTTCAGCAAGGAGGGACCAGCCTCAGGCTGGTCCAGGTTCACACTGGCTGTTGACACAATGTGGTTGAGGGTGCAGATGGTCTGGCAGGAGGGCTCTACCCCCAAGTGGTGTGCCAAGTCAAAGGCCCTAATAGTATTATCACATGTGGGGGGGCCATAGTTGGTAGCACACTGGGGGTGTGGGCCAAGGTGCGAGGGTTGACAGTAGGTGTTGGTCCATCGTAGTGGACATAGGTGGCGAAAGCAGCCTGCTGGGCAGCTTCGCATCAGGTGTGAACCTTCTTGCTGCCTTGGCGAGTGTGGCCTCCCTGTCCTTGTGTCAGGATCAGTTCTCCTCAACGATCTTACTAGGAGGTCCATGGATGCAGGGGACTAATGAGGAGGTAAGTCCAGACACTAGTAGGTGCTAGTTAGTGCGGAGAGTCAAGTCCGGGTCATACGAACGAAGTCTGGGCACTAGAGAAGCACTGGGAGTAAGTCCGGGTTTTTGTGGAGTAAGTCCGGACCGTGGGAAAGTGGACCGGAGTAGCGCAGCTTGTCCAAACGAATGACATCCCAGAGGTGGGATAAGTCCCTAGAGGTCTAGCATTGAGTCTGGGACAGAGGTGGCTTTTGCCCTTGTGTGAGTAGGAGACTTGCTAGGAGCAGACATAGGACCAAGGGGACGAGATAGGACGGAGACCAGAGTTGGCCGGAGTTCAGGAGTTCAGGTGAACAGATGGATTAGGAGAGCATAGTGGGTAGTACACAGGGAGGAGTATCTTAGTCAAGATTTGATCTAAGGACTACTAGGCCAGAGTTTGGTAGTTTATATAGTAATGAAACTAGAGGTGAGTATATACGGTGACAAGTAAACACCCTAATGTTGAGACAAGGGACAGAGCGGAAGTGGACAGGAAAATAATCCAGGTACAGGAAAATAAAGCAGGGGCAGGAAAACAAACCGGAGTGGAAGCAGAAACAGGGAACTAGTGTTACAGGGACAATGGAGGAAAAGCAGGGACAGTGGAGTAAAGGGAACTAGGTCGGAAGAGGACAGGTAAGGGTCAGAGGTGGACTTAACTAATGTTAAGTCCGGAGCGATGTCCAGGACTGGAGGAAGTGGGACTGGAGGAAGTGGGACCGGAGGAAGTGCATGACCGGAGGAAGTGCAAGAGCAGAGGGAGTGGACGAGCGGAGGGAGTGTGCAGGTGGAGGAAGGTCCAGAGTTGGACATGGAAATGTCCTAAGCCTTTGGTGGACCTAACAGAGGAAGCGGAGCAGGAGCAGAAGCAGAACTGAGCCGGAGTTGGATATACCAGCCGGAGTTGGGCTACATCACAGACCAGACAAAGGGAGTGGCTGGACTGAAACCAGAGTAGCAACTAATGGTAGGTACAGGTCCGACATGGAGGAGTTAGACTGCGGATCTGTCTGCAGGAAGACAGGGGTTAGTCCTGAGGGTGGAGATGGACGTAGGGACTGGAGTTGAGCTGGAGTGCAGCTATGGGGCTGGAGATGGCTGGACTAGATCCAGAGTTGCATCTATGCCTAAGGAGAGGTCAGGCAGGCCAAGGTTAGACCAGAGTTGTGACTGGGAAAAGTGTGGATATGACACCTTGGGTGGGAGCATTTCTACTCACACCACCATTAGACCTGCCTTGCTGCTGCTGCTGGTGGGCAAATTTGGGGTAGCTGGCTTGCACTTCACAGCACTAAGCTCGTTTGCCTGGGGGCCCTTACCACCACTGCGGGAGGACATGCCTTTCTGCTTGAAAGAGAGCATGGCAGCCTTGACAATCCCATCCAGTTTGAGGTTTTTAATTTTGTCTGGTGAGGTCTGGCTGAGTATCTGGGCTACAACCTCCATAGTAATCACTCCTTGTTTCTGCTCTGTGTGGTACCCCAACTAGGACCCCAGAAAAACCCAGTCACCCACCAAAGCCAGAGCCTGTTGCACTCAATGTACAGTAGCATATCTTAGAAACTAGTCACCTAGTCACTCTAGCCTCTGCCCCTCACCCCTCCGCACTCTCACTCCCACTACAATGGCCAACCCAGGATGTTTACCATCCAAGGTAGGCAACAGTAGGACCACCCCACCTATGGCAGACCCAGATGGCATGGTTGCCTCTGGCCGCCCTACAGAAGCAGCAGCCTGGCCCTATCTGGGATAGTAGACAACCCTTCAGAAGCAATAACTGACATAGACTTGGCCAGAAAATACATGAACCAATTGCAGTATTGTAACTCCAATGAAGCCATGACCCTAGAACACCTCTCCAGCATGCTATTTTACATCTCCCAGAAGGTGGCCACCCCCACCCTGCATTCTATGATCAGGGCTGCAGCCTTTCTCACGACAGATCTCGCCATCTCACCAATCACCTCCTCGATCCAGAAAGCTATAACCCTAGGTACTGGTAATCCAGACTCCTCGACACCACCCTCCCATCAGGAAGAACTCAGGATAATCACTGAGAAACTTGACTCCACAATCAATCAATGGTCCTCCCAGCAAGAAAACATGAAGAAGACACTCAAAAAAGTCTCTCAAATAGATGACTCCACCAACCTACTGCTAATGGATATATGGATCCAGTCAATATTGGAAAATGTATCCAATATTCAAAAGGCCATTGAGGACATGAAAACACAAGCAGCAACCAGACCAGCAAACCAAGGCCCCCTCCCACACCCGCACACCTACTGTGATGCTGCAGTAAGCGAAAAGTGTCCCAACACATCAACGTCAAGGGAATCCTCTGGCCTGGATCAAGGCAGAGGTTGTTCCACTATTAAACAAAGACAGATACTGATAGACCCTGACAACGACCACCCAATCATCAAACCTGACACCTCAATGGATGAACTAGCTGGAATTTTCTAGAAAGCACTTGACACACTTGCAACTGAACCCGCTCCCTCTGTTATATCCATACTTTTCCCAGTCGCAACTCTGGTCTAACCTTGGCCCGCCTGACCTCTCCTTAGGCATAGACACAACTCCAGATCTAGTCCGGCCATCTCCAGCCCCATAGCTGCACTCCAGCTCAACTCCGGTCATTATGTCCATCTCCACCTCAGGACTAACCCCTGTCTTCCTACAGACAGATCCGCGGTCTAACTCCTCCGTGTTGGACCTGTACCTACCATTAGTCGCTACTCCGGTTTCAGTCCGGCCACTCCCTTAGCCTTGTCTGCGACATAGCCCAACTCCGGATGGTATATCCAACTCTGGCTCAGTTCTGCTCCTGCTCCTGCTCCACTTCCTCTGTTAGGTCCACCAAAGGCTTAGGACATTTCCATGTCCAACTCTGGACCTTCCTCCAGCTGCTCCGCCCATCCTCCACCTGCACACTCCCTCCGCTCGTGCACTTTCTCTGGTTCCACTTCCTCCGGTCCTGGACATCGCTCCAGACTTAACATTAGTTAAGTCCACCTCTGACCCTTACCTGTCCTCTTCCAACCTAGTTTCCTTTACTTCACTGTCCCTGCTTTTCCTCCATTGTCCCTGTAACACTAGTTCCCGTTTCTGCTTCCACTCCGGTTTATTTTCCTGCCCCTGGATTATTTTCCTGTTTGTTTCCGCTCTGTCCCTTGTCTCGACATTAGGGTGTTTACTTGTCACTGTATATACTCACCTCTAGTTTCATTACTATATAAACTACCAAACTCTGGCCTAGTAGTCCTTAGATCAAATCTTGACTAAGATACTCCTCCCTGTGTACTACCCACTATGCTCTCCTAATCCATCTGTTCACCTGAACTCCTGAACTCCGGCCAACTCTGGTCTCCGTCCTATCTCGTCCCCTTGGTCCTATGTCTGATCCTAGCAAGTCTCCTACTTGCACAAGGGCAAAAGCCACCTCTGTCCCAGACTCGATGCTAGACCTCTAGGGACTTATCCCACCTCTGGGATGTCCTTCACTCCGGACAAGCTGCAATCAACTCCGGACTACTTTCCCACGGTCCGGACTTACTCCGCAAAAGCCCGGACTTACTCCTAGTGCTTTCCTAGTGCCCAGACTTCGTCCATATGACCCAGACTTGACTGTCCACACTAACTAGCACCTACTAGTGTCTGGACTTACCTCCTCATTAGTCCCCTGCATCCCTGGACCTTCTAGTAAGATCGTCGAGGAGAACCAATCCTGACACCCTCCCTAAAGCTTCACTCGCTCTTCAGACTACGCAACCAGGGGGTTGTCCTGGAACTAACAAGTGCAGAAGCAGTAACATGGGTAAAGAGCCCCCTTCAGAGGCTAAAACTAACAGAAGAACTTGGGGGCAAATTACACTTGAAGAACAGGCAATACAATGTAGTTGTCCCATTCCTCCCGGTATTGACTGACATATCCTCCCCAGACACTATCCACAGAATTGAGGAAGCCAGCTGCCTGCCGAACAAATCTATAAACCAGATTCACTGGATCAAGGATCTGGCCAAGAGGGACAGACATCAACACATAGCACATGCCCTGGTCTCCCTCAAGACTCCAGAGGCAGCCAACAAAACCATCAGCCAAGGCCTCTATGTCAATATGGAGCGACTCAAACCATACAAGGACAAAAAAGAACCCATACGTTGCCTGAAATGCCAACACTAGGGCCACATTGCCAGGGACTGCAAAGGATTAACGGACACCTGTGCCACCTGTGCCAAAGACCACCATACAGCTAACTGCAGATCCTTCCAAACATTCTACTGCATCAACTGCAAGACTGATCGACACGCTAGCACAGATAGATGCTGCCCAGAATACGTCAAGTAACAAGAAGCCCTCAACACCAAGGCCCCAGAGAATTTGATGCCCTACTTCCCCACCAAAGAAGCTTGGACCCAATCCTCTCTACCCCCACACAAGACTGCCCCAATTGTCCAATCCAGGAGACCCCCATCCAGCCCTCTGTCCCCCACACCCAAGCAACTAACACAGGCCACACTACCCTTTACCTCCTGCACCCCAACACTGTTGGAAAAGTGTATGTTCTGCACTAATCCTAGGAGCACCCTAGAGTACCTGTGGCCCAGTAGCTCAGTGGTTAGAGCACCTGGGTATATGCCAGGAGGTCCTGGGTTCAAATCCCAGCTTGGTCATATTTTCCTGTAGTTGTGCACTACCTAAGCATCAGGGGGTTTAGTTAGCCCTGAGGTCACGCAACTCAAATTTAACAAACACATAGTCAAGAAAGTAATGTGGAGGCAGATGCCACCTTCCACACAGCACCAGCCAAGTCCCCCCATCAAGAACCAGAACCAGTCCCTCTCAACTTCCCCCTCCTCTCCCCACTACTAAACCCTAGATGGATTGAACCTACTCCCCCATCAATACCAGTCTAATGGCTTACAACGCCCACAACACTCAGTTAGAACAACTCAAAATCTGGCAACAGAACCTCAACACCTCTTACATTGCCCTCCACTCACTCATCAACAACAACATCGCAGACAGCTGGGACGTCATAGCACTACAGGAACCACCTGTTGACAAACTGGGCAACTCAAGAGCCAATCACCAGTGGCACATAGTATACCTGATGCACAAGCTGACAAAGGGGGTCAAACCCCAAGCAGTAACTTTCATCAACTCAAAGATCAGTACTAATGGCTGAGAACAGATCAACTTCCCATTGGCTGATATGGTCATCGTACAAGTCAGAACAACAGAAGGGTCATGCACCATCATAAATGTCCATAATGACTGCAGGCACAACTGAACACTGGCTAAACTGGACTGCTTCATCGCAGCCAACATTGCCAGACTTTGCCCCAGAGAACAAGACCATATGATATGGCTTGGCGACTTCAACCCACACCATCCCCTCTGGGACAAAGAGAGAAACAATCACCTGTTCACCGCTGCAGCTCTTGAGTCATCCCAGAAGGTGCTGACCATACTTGCTGACCACAGCATGTCACAAGCACTCCCAAAGGACATCCCCACCCTGCAGTCATCCAGTACAGGTAACTGGACTCAACTGGACAACATCTTCTGCACCAAACACACACTTGACATCCTGACGCTCTGCAACACCAACCCAGAGAACAGGGGCCCCAATACTGACCACCTCCAGGTACTGACCAAGTTGGATATGTCCCTCACAGCTGTGTCTGTCCTCCCTGCACAAAACTACAGAGAAGTAGACTGGAAAAAGTTCAACACCAAGCTGAAATCTGAATTAGAACAGATTGGCCCCCCCTGGAAACTAGCAACCAAGGACGAGTTGCAAAGAGCGGCAGAAGGCCTAGAAGAGGCACTCAAGCAGACGGTTGCAACTGAAGACTCAAGTCATGCCCACATCCCCATAGCAAGAGATGGTGGACAAAAGACCTCACCAAACTCCAGAACGAACTTGAAACACTAAGTAAAGCCTCCCACTCCTTCAGAGCAGTCCCAGACCACCCCAGTCGCAAATTACAAAAGGAAAAGGTGGCAACATATGACAAAACAATCAAGAAGACAAAGAAAGAACACTGGGTCAACTGGTTAGAAGATGCATCAAGCAGCAACCTGTGGATTGCCAACAAATACGTCATGAACCCGGCAGGTGATGAAGGCAAAACATGCATCCCAACCCTCAAGACTAAAGATGCTGAAGGCAATGTAACCCTGGCAGCTAGCAACAAGGACAAAAGCAAAGTCTTTGCCAGCGCCCTTTGCCGCCCCCCTCCTCCATGCTCAGCTGTCCCCCAGACTTCAACTACCCCGAACCTGCCACCACCTGGTTAGAAATCACAGAAGAACAGCTCTGCAAGTCAATCTTGGGACTCAGCCTGTACAAAGCACCAGGCCCAGATGGTGTAGCTAACATTGTGTTCCAAAGATGCCCGTCCCTCTGCCTGCACTTGGTCTTCCTGTTCAACACAGTATTCTCTCACTGCACATACTATGACCCCTGGAGGGAGTCTGTCACAGTCATCCTGCAAAAACCAGGTTGCCCAGACTACTTGGCCCCCAAAGCCTACCATCCAATAGCCCTCCTGAACACCATGTCAAAACTCCTCTCGGCTCTAGTAGCAGACAGAGCATTGTACATACTAGAATCCAACAGCCTGCTCCCAGCAATGCACTTCGGTGGCAGACTGGGCTGCTCAACAGAAGACTCGCTGCTCCTCCTCAAAACCACCATCAAGCATGCTTGGTGGCAACAGAAAGTAGCCTCTGTGCTGTTCCTCAACATCAGAGGTGCTTTCCTGAATGCAGTCACAGACCAACTCCTGCACAACATGAAGAACGGTGACTCCCCCCAGAAATAGTTGGGTTTTCTGGATGCCTACTTGAAAACAGAGGAACCAAACAGAGGTTCAACAACTTTGAATCGGACTGGTTCCAAATAAGAAATGTCATCGACCAGGAAGACCCACTATCCATGCTACTCTACATTATCTACAACTTGGACCTTGTAGATGTCACAAAAAAGGAAGAAAGAGAACTCACACTCACCTTTGTAGATGACACCACCCTAGTCATAGTGGGAAAAACATTTGAGGAGACTCACAGGAAGTTGAAGGATATAATGGAGAGGCAAGGAGGGGTCTACGAGTGGTCTGCAAACCACAACTCACATTTCGAAACTAGTAAATTCAAGCTAATAGACTTCTCCCTCAACAGATCTAGGCACCACCCTGACATGATCCTTCGAGGGGTAACAATAAAATCATCAGCGACCCATAAGTTCCTAGGTGTCATACTAGACAATGAACTCTGCTGGAAGGCCCACGCAGCCTACACAACAGCCAAAGGGGCTAGTTACACCATCCTACTATGAAGACTGTCCGCCACCTCTTGGGGTGTCCCTGCCAGACTCATAAGGCAACTGTACCAATCGGTAGCAGTCCCCAAAATCACGTAGTACGTGGCAGCACTATGGTTACAACCCACATACTCCCACTCATCAAACAAGAGACTACAAGGTTCAAAAGGCACAGCCGAGAAGATTGAATCAACACAAAGAGCAGCAACACTGGCAATCACGGGAGTGATGAGAACATCACCAACAGATTCCCTTGATGTACACGCCAATCTCATGCCCACTCACATTTTGTTCCAACAGGTGCTTTTCCATTCAGCACTCCATCTATCAGGTCTCCTGCCAGCACATCCCCTGAAACCCCATATCAGGAAAATCGAGAAGCAAGACATGAAGAAACACCGTTCAGCCCTGCACAGACTAATCCACACACTAGGAGTGCATCCTCAACACATAGAAACCATACTACCACAAGCAGTCAAACTGGGCACCCCCTCTCCATTCAACACACACATCTCAGACAACAAAAAAGAGTCTGTAGCGGACTTCAGACAGCTGAGACATCAAACCCTAGTTTTCACTGACAGCTCATGCACTGACAGCCTGATAGGCACTGCGGCAGTCCTCTATGTCACCTACATTCACATATCAACACTCTGGTACCATCTGGGCAGCAAAGAACACCACATGGTATTTGAAGCTGAGGCTGTTGGACTAATCCTAGCAGCACACCTTCTCCTGGCAAGAAATGAAGCATCTTTTCCTGCCTTAATACTCACAGATAATCAAGCAGTCATATGATCTGGTAAGAATCCATCAGCTAAACCAGGACACTATCTGCTGCTCCATTTTAGGAACCTCATCCGCCACCTACAAGATAAAAGAGATGTCAACAAGGAGGACCTAACAGTTAGATGGATAGCAGGACATATGGAAGTCGAAGGTAACAAGGTAGCAGACAGGGAAGTGAAACTAGTGGCAAAAGGAGAGACCCACTCAAGCCCTAAAAAGAAGCTACCTTCCTCACTTTGCAAGCCACTGCTGCACAGTGTACCAGCCCTCAAACAAGCCCACAACACAAGGTTAAAAGGAATATGGAAAGATGAATGGTCTGAATCCCCCCGCTTCCCCCATACCTAGAGCATCGACTCCTCCCTCCTGTCCAAAGTGTTCATGAAACTAATAGGTGGCTTACCAAAATGCCAGGCTGGACTCTACATGCAGCTAAGAACAGGCCACACCCCCCTCAACAAACACCTATTCTGCTTCAAGAGAAGCAACACCCCCAACTGCCTCCAGTGTGGGGACATCACACCTGAAACAGTGCACCACCTCCTCTTCGCCTGCCCCAGATATGACCACGAGAGATTTGTTCTAGAAAGGGACACAGGGAGAAGGGCCTTTCACACAGCATACCTGCTATCCAATGCCAACGCGAGGAAACACTTCCTGAGCTACATCAACGAGACCAAACACCTGAAGCAAACATTCAGTGAAGTTTACAGCTGTTTGCAAAAGTTTGCGGAAAATGCAAAAATCAATTTTGAACTGCCCAGAAGGACCCCAGAGGCAGCCCTAGACACATTTAGTAGTTAGAATTAGTAACTACTATGTACTCCTTGTGAACTGCCTCTGTATCTTCTTTCCAAATGCACCTCAGAGGTCATAGTATCTGTCATGGTTACCCCATCAAAGAGTCATCTGTCACCTACTCAGCATCAGGGGTACAGTTTGTGATCAAGTTGCTATGTACATAGTTTCAACTAAGAATGAAGTACTATATTTCCACATATCATCAAATACACATTGTATATACATAATATATCCATTCATTGTCATCGTTGTACATGCATGCATGTTATAGTGGTGGTTGACATGAGAGGGTGGAGGTGGAGTAGTCATGGTCATCACAGCACTCGTCACTGTCGTGCCTGCATCCTGTGATGGTGGTCAACATGAAAGGGTGGAGAGTCTATGGTCTGTGGTTGACATGAGAGGGTGAAGGTGGTCATGGCAGTTGTTGTTGTTGCATGCATGCTGTGGTAGTCAACACAAGAGGGAGGAAAACCAATCGTCAGCATTGTCCACAACAGCAATTGCCGCATACATGTCATCATCTTCACATGGGTGAGGATGGTGGTGGAACAGGCAGTGATGGCGGTGCTCATTATCACTATGAGTATTTGTATGGTGTGGTCGATGCTGAGAGCTCGAGGGAGGTGGTGGTTGTATCATGAGTTGTTAGTATCTGTGTCATCATGCATGCTGTGTTAGTGGTAGTTGTTGTCTTGTAGTGGCATTGCCAGCTGCGTGCATGTCATTGTCGTCACTGTTTCATGGGTGATTGTGAGCAGCAAGCCTACGAGCACTAGAACCAACTACTAACACCAACACTACAGGTGTCTAGGGCTACTTCTGGGGTCATTTCTGGCAATTCCCATGGGGCAAAATTGGTTTTGTGTTTTCGGTGAACTTTTGCAAACAGCTGTAATTTGTACTCCCATCACAAAGCTGAAAACAACACAGTTAGATGCTGCAGACAACAAAGCACACCCTGTGCACACAAGACCCCCAGACCAAGCCTACCGCCTCCAACAAGAGGTACAGTCAACTCCCTCCTAATGCATACCCCTCAGTTTATGCTCCAAGGTATGGGTTTTGAGGGTGTATGGGGTACCCGGGAGATAGGTGGTACAGGCCCAAACTGGTGCGAATTACACAGGTACAAGTTGTACGAGTAGTCTACTACTGTTTACAGTCAAAATAGTCTGTCAATTTAGTATCTTTCATGCTCTGTGCCTCCACCACTCATGTCATCCATCCAAATGAGTTCAACATCACCTCCAGCTGGCATACAAATGGATTATCAATGACCCCAACATATTCCTGCAATGTCAGTACCACCTGAAGTACTTCATGATGTGTAGCCTAGGCCTGGTTTGGCAGGTGCCACATCCTTGCCTTGTCCAATATATCAAACGCACATTCTTCATCCACAAGATTCCCAGTATTATCCAACCACTCCTCATCAACCTCAGATATGTGTTTATTGGCTTTCAGGGCAGCCTCAGGCTTTGTTTTTCAGTCCCATATTTGATTTCGAAGTGTTGCTAAGCCCTTTTTTAGGATGTTGATGGGTTTCATGCTGGTGTTTTGGGTCCTTGTAACGGTCTCACTTTTTATCTTATCTAATCTGTGATTAGATGACATCTTATCTTATCGTACCGTAGTATCTTATCTAGTGCCTCTTGTCTGTAGGTCTGTCTGGACCACAGCCTCGTGCTGTGCATGCTGTACCCCTTGATGTCATTAGCATAGCCTTACCACAGGATGGCAGCTGTGTTCACTGCCTCGTACAGCATACAGCCTCATGGACAGCCTCGCATAGTACACGTGTAGTGTAGTATATATACCGCTGCAATCCAGCACCCAGAGGCTCTCCATTCGAGCTCTCTTTGGGTTTTCGCTCTAAGACGCTTGTATCCTGTTCCCTCCTCAGAGTCTCGACGTGTGGTAGTTCTTTGGGTTGTTTGCCCTTAGGGTTGTCTCACTAGAGCTCGAATCTACCCATTCACCACTTTGTCTACCACGCGCTTGCTCAGCCTTATAGAGCAACTATACCCGGACTCCAGGGTTAAGGAGCTTTGTTTCACACC
>Ga0307518_10000480_pt1 | contig 30439 bp, 31 predicted proteins | sample 25_EM_MG_FD_203889 | JGI IMG/M metagenome (GOLD analysis project Ga0307518, IMG submission 203889) | Populus trichocarpa ectomycorrhiza microbial communities from riparian zone in the Pacific Northwest, United States - 25_EM | ecosystem: Host-associated > Plants > Roots > Unclassified | place... | reverse complement strand
AGCGAAATCGCGTCGAAACCGGGGGATGTCAAAGTTGGAGACCGATTTCGGCCTTGCCCGAAGTCCCAAATCGAAATCGAAATCGACCGCGAAATCGACCAGCGAAATCGAGGTTTGAACGACCCTATTGGTAATTTCAAGAAAATGGTCAACCGATGGATGCACGCGCATTGCATTTTACTACTTACCATTTCCATGTCATCCCGAGCCTTCACACACATATCATACGTGAATGCACGGGGCTGATCTACGTTCGTAAACTGCCGGTCTCCAGAGGTTTCTGGCCCATTAGGAGCATTTACCATGTGCCATGTGCTTCTAAGTTACGTGTCGTGACCATCTATATATTTCCCTTCAATGTTCCGGGCGATCATGCCTCCACGTGGTGAGCGCTTGGCGTCAGATAACACGATGTGTGGAGCAAGTCACTGTACTTACGAGTCGAGATTCTAGTCAGCTTTCCCTACTATTCAATTCGCTCCCAAAACCAACCAGCCATTACATAAACTAAGCTTTATTATTCATAGCCCTCAGGACCCAAGGCCCAAGTTCTACGTTTCTAGATAATTGTCCCAGAAACCAGCAGTGCCGTTCGTATATGCGCTCAACTTGGAAATACCCAGCAACCGAATCACGAGGTTGTATATCTCAACATTTGGAAATCCCTGCATGATATGTGCTTCGTCTGTGATAGAATGCCATGCATCTGCATTTGCCCTAGCATTTCCAGGCGCAATGTGTGATAGACCCGCTTGAAGTGACACATCGCGCGTCGCGATCGCTTTGGCACCGCTCGAGAAAGGACCGTGGGCGACGAAGACGGCGTGCATTGCTGGTTCCTCATTATCATATCCATGGTTCTGGGTGCACGCGTCAACATATGGCCCTTAAGGGAATAAGAAGACATACACCGATGCTCATGTTTTCCCCCATTTCCTTCGTTGTGACGGCGTGTCCAAGTCGGGGCACTATCCATATCGGGGCAATCCGCTCGTTATTCGAAAAATGGAACCGTTCCGGAATGGGAACTACAAGGTCACCCTCGTCATCTTCCTCTATAACACGTTGAGACAACACGTGCGGACGCATTTCAGAGAACACTCACCACCGAATGCATAACTTCCAGTGTACGCATCCGTCACGAAGACGTCAAATTTACCTATATATCGCTCATCCCGTGCCGCACGCATGAGCTTCTTCAACATCTCCCGCTGGTCAGTACCATCTTGGAACCGAAGACCCATATTCGGCCAACCATCTACATGCGTGACGACTTCCCAGTCCGAACCTGCCAAGTAAAGCGTCAGCACCGCATTGTTGGTATAATCGGAGTATGGATATAAGAGTACCGAGGATACTGGGGTCATCCACATAGACCCAATCTACTACGCTGGTATCGACCATGCCGTGGTCGCTTACGAATATGACATCCGCGATATCAGACAGGTTGCGAGCCAGGATCTCCTGGTGTAACGAGCGTGCAAAGACATCAACAGCGAGAAGGCTTTCCTGAAGTACGTTTCAGTCGACAAATATTGGCATGCAAGGCAAAAAATAGTTGATCACTTACATTAACAGCCTTGGACATGGGTCCCCACGCGTGCCCTGCTTGGTCGACAGAGGGCTCATAGGCTAGTCATGTAATGTATCCAGTGGTGTTGCACAGGGACGACGGAGTCAGTAACACAGAATAGGGTATGTATTAGACACGGGCGAAAGGAACAACAATGCATGGCTTGTACCACCACTGCATGCTCAATTGAAAGGAAACACGTCAAACACGTACCCAAAATCAACTGAGGTCGTTCATCTATGTCCATATCTATCCACTGTAGAATCTGATCAAGTTTCTCCTGCAGGGGAACCTTGTCTCTGAAAGGGATAAAATACGTGGAGGAGGTTCCGGACGAAGTGATCGGTGGTCCAGCCCACATGAGGTTAGCAGTTTTGATACCTGCTCGTTCCGCGGTTTCCCACATCTAGCATATGTACGCTCGTTACCTATGTCCTTTTTGGTACTGATGAGTATGTCGGGCATAAACGTACCGGCTCGCCAAGCCACCAGGACGAGTTCCAGGACGATTCTGGGTGAGTGTACAGGAACGTTGTCTCAGATGCGGGATCCCAGAACGTCTTGCGGACGGCATCAGCTGGAAGGAAGGCAACTAAATAGAGTGCATAACATACGTTTGCGATTATCCCATGCGACTCGGCATAGAGTCCTGTCCTGAATAACCAGATGTTTGAGGGTGACGAAGCCGACAGCAAGAGCCCTTACATGAGCGCCCAATGATTACTGGAAAGTTGTCGTATCGAATCAGTGCTTCGTCCAGCAGTTGTGTTGAACGACTCACGGGAAAGTTAGTGACTGGGTAGTTTTTCCTTGTCAGAGCTGCCCTGAAAAGAAACTGGGATGAAGGACGCACTGGGAAGATTGGCTTCATGTACGTTGCGCGAATACCCTGCTTGCTAATGTCAAGTAGATGAGGTGTCAGGCCTCTATCTAGGTAGTCCGCTCTGTGTGGTGCAATAGGTCATGAGCTGTAAACCAACAACAACACGCGTCCCACCGTAAGCCATCGATTGAAACAAGAATTACAGTCCGTTTGAACTCGTGCGTCCCGTTAGAAAGGAGGTCAGTACCAGGTCTCGTGGTAGGTATGTGAATGGCGAAATAGACTATCCCACCCAGGAGTAGCAGGACCACAGCCAACAAGGAGGCAAGAAGCGTCCCTTGAGTAGGGTTTGGGGAAGGAGAGGTAGATGGGCGTTCCTCCACGTCGGCGCCATCGACGTTTGCAAGAAGGTGCCGTCGCTCTTCGACCTGGCCTTCTGCGCCGTTCATGGTGTCTCCGAGGTCGGATTGAACGTTCAGAACTTCTTCGAGTACAAGCCGAATATGTCAATTGGTGGCTGTGCTCTACTTTGTCCTTTTTTGCCAACTTCAATGGCCTCTGGGACTTCGCTGCTCACCTCCGCGTTCATTGCAGCCATCAAGCTGCCATTCCACTATGTACTGCGTCAACTCTCATATCTGCTACTTGCGATCATCGCTACTGGTCCCGTGCCAAGACACATCGCCTTTGAAATGGACGGAAACCGCAGGTATGCGAGAAGATTGGGCAAGGAGGGCAAGGAGGGCCATAGCGACGGATTCCACGCATTAGTACATGTGAGTGGCACGTAGTGAATGTACATACGTAGGATTCAAATTTCCTAGGTTTTGGACATTTGCCTTCGTCTACGTGTCCGTTGCGTCACGGTGTACGCCTTCGCAATTGACAATTTCAATCGTCCGAAGGACGAAGTTGATGCACTCATGACTCTGGCAGAACAAAGGCTTGTAGAACTTGCAGAAAAAGGGTGGGTTTGGTTATTCGTGACACGACGTGTTCTGATGTACCCTGTGCGTGGTATGGTCATAGACACATCCTAGATAAATACGGTGTCCGCCTCAACGTCCTAGGAAACCGTTCTCTGTTACCTCCAAATGTTCAAATTGCTATCGAGAAAGCCGAGAACATGACGCGACATAACAGCGCGTGCGTGTCGTTTCGATTCTTTGTCTGGTGCTTTTGTGCTACATATGCACTCACTTCTATTCCTTGGAATGCAGCGCAATCTTGAACGTATGTGCTCCATATTCCTCGTCACATGAAATTACTACTGCGGTTGAGAGTGCAATACGCGGAGCGCTGGACGACGGGGACTTGGATGGAAGGTATCTGTTTGTTGTATTTGAATCACAACGAATGTATCCACTCATCTGCGCTTCAGTACGATCACCGAACACACCATCGAATCCCATCTCTCTACCGCACTCGTTGGCAGCCCCCCTCTAGACGTCTTCGTTCGTACCAGCGGCGTGAAACGCCTGAGTGGATTCCTCGCATGGCAGGTACACAGCCCCACCCACCAGTCATCTATATGCTAACTATTCTGTTACCTCGATATGTCCTCACGTCGAACAAACCCTCTGTTATTGACTCCCATCCTTGCCGCCACTCACGACATCCCATGCCCCGCCGGAATACTCATCAGTGCAACGAAAACACCCAAATCCATATGATCGATACATTCTGGCCCAGCTTTGGTCTACGCGACTTTATACCTATTCTACTCCAATACCAACGCAAGGTCTGGAACGACCATGCTCCCTCTCGTGGTCAGAATATCCGTGTAAGATGACGTGTGTGTATGTTCGACCTTACATATGTACTTGTGGACTGGACTTAGAGAAGCCTCACGATTTCTTTGGATTCACAGCAGTTTGCGAAGTTGGACATGATTTAGAAGCTCGCTACCATGGATTTGTATGGCAATGTCCTCTTGTGTCAGGAATTCTCGGGGAAGTATCTGTTTTCCTTGAGTCAAAAGGTAATCGAAGGGGAGTAACTAAAGAGATAAATTCACTCCCCCATCCCTGTGTGACATCCAGGAAGCTACTGTTATAAATCGCTAACATACGGTCGGACGCTGTCATTGCTACCCCTAACTACCCCTGAAGGTTAGTTGAGGATTTGTTCACGCTAACTACTAGCTGGTACCATAGCTCAACTGGTCCTTGGACGCACGACGTCCTGAGGGAGTGGGTGGGTGCCTGTTCCGAACTAGGAAGGTAAGGACATCGTCAATTGTGGACTCTGGCGATCGCGGTATACAGGTACAATGGCGGAGATCGTCTGACCATCTGATGAGTCGGCTTTTGCGTTTCCCTGTCAATTCATGTGAAATTCCATATATATATAAAGTCTAATAACTCTAGTGAAAGTAACCCCGTTTTCCTCACTCCTCAGCGACTCTTTCAAAGAACTCGCGAAGTGTATCCGCAAGGACGCGTGGCAATGCTTCAACATCCCGCAGCACGACATAATATTCAAACGGGAAGGAGTCCAGATAGCGCTCCATCGTAAGCTCTGTTTGCCCCGTGGTGGGTGATTGTCGGTATGACACCTGGTTGAGAGTCAGGATGGATGATTGGGCAAGCGAAGACGATGGCGCTGAGGCAGTCCTTGAGGACGTCGTGGCAGCAGTAGATGCACTGACACTGCTACTGTTATTCAGCGCATCGAGCACGATGAACACGACCAGCACACGCATACTTCTCGCGCGGCGCAACGCACGCCGTAACCGCTCATGGTCTTGACAAATCCCATCTGAGATGATGATCTCAAGCTGCCACAGATCCTTAGCAGCCCCACGTGTGCCAGCCGCATCCCGCGCAGCCTCAAGCACGCCAAGAGATCCCTCGAGGAACCCCGCTACATCCGTGCGTTTTTGCTGGAATGTCAGCGAGGATAGCACACGTCCACCAGCTGCGGGTGATGAACCCCAGTCTCGAGCACCCTCGCCGAACCCGCGAACAAGCTCCCACCCTGCACCGAAGCGCGCGACGCCGATCTCCCCCGCTTCGAGCCGTCCCAGTGCTTGTGCAACGAGGACGACGGTCTGGAATGCCAGATGCACAGCACCGCCACCATCACTTCGCATCGATGCTGAGTCGTCCACAGCTAGCAACACCTGGTAAGACCTCGCGCTGGGCTTCACACGTCTGAGCCAGATACGGTCTTTTGTATACTCGCTTGCGACCCATGTAATGACCCGCCGCATATTGAGTCGTTTACCTGTGCGGAAGTCACCTCGCAGCCGTGTAGCGAGAGTCGGCGCCAGGATGAGCCTCAGGGACTCACAGAGAGCAATGGAGAGTGGCATTGTAAGACTCGTGTAGAGTGTCCAGAGGTGTGTGTATGCGGAGAGATTGGCATTTTCAGAGTCAGAGGAGAGAGATTCCAGGGCAGCACGGACGTCCTCATCGGAAATAGATGGGATCTCAGGCGCGGGTTCAGGTTCATTTATGGCCTTAGGTGCCGCAGAATCAAGCGAAGATGGTGAGCTAGTTCGAAGGCTGTCCCTGTTACGTTCGGTGTGCGCAATGGCACCTTCCAAGTCCGTGTCCGTCCGCTCTGAAGTTTTATCGGTGAGCAGGCGTTCCATCGCGATCTGCTGGGTCCCCTCGTTATGTTGTGGAATAGGATCATCGATATCCATCGTCTCAAGTTCATCCTGACCCTTTTCAACAAGTGTGAGATCCCTCAGTTTAGTGACTTGTTCCTCGGCTGCGGGCCCTAGGGCTTGCATACCATCCTCATGTTCATCGTGTTCGTACATCACTTGCTCAGCATCGTCTGACTGAGGAGCACCTTCCGGAGGATGGGTCTCCTCTGGTGGACCGAAGATCTCATCGAAGCGTTGTTGTATCTCTTTGAGAGCATCCCCAAGTTTGCGGAGGGGGTCAGGAACAGGTGGCGATGCCGGCAATGTCTGAGGGTAAGCTGGTCCTGATTGAATGCCTTCGGAGCCTGCTCCTAGATTGGGTTCTGTTTGGGGCGTAGGTTGAGGTGGAGGCTGGAGCTCGTGCTTCGAGCTGGATGGATCGGAGGGTCTGTGGAATGAATAGGTAACAATACTATCGATTTGCTGTAGTACTCACGTCTGCTCACTTTCCGCAGCGCGTTCTTCTCGGGCTATGCTTTCTAGTACTTGTGACGAAGTGGTTCCTTTCTGACCGTCTTTGGCACTGTCTTGGGGTTGAGGGATGTTCTCATCTGTATTTGCGTCCCCATCTCCGGACATCAGGTCGGGTTTGGCAACCGCGCCTTCTTCTATCTGACCTTCCTCCGGGCCCGTTTCATCAGGTTTCGATTCCTCAGCTGCGTAGGGGGGCTGGTCATTTGGCTGTGTCTCGTCACCAGCCACGGAAGAAACATCGTCCATTGCATCAGCATCTCTGCGGGCTTCATCTTCGTCTATCTGGTCCTCTGTTCCGAGATCCTCGTTTTCCGCCGCGTCGCCGTCCACATCGAGATCCCCCATGTCTTCTTGTGCTTTGTCGTCAAGGTTCATGTCCTCGGGGAGGTCAAGTGTGTTGGCATCAGGAACATGTTCGTCCATAGGAGCGCCAGCTTCGTTGGGATACGGTTTGTCTTCCTCCATTTCTTCTTCGCCTTCATTAGCCTGCGTTTCATCCTGCTGTTCCTCCTTCTCCTTCTCCTTTACCGCACTTTCATTCACTCGCTTTCCTTCTTTTGCAACCATTTCCGACTCCCCTTTGGCTTGTTCTGAACGATCCTCGTGCAATTCGTCATGCTCTTTTTGTTCCTCCTGTTCTCCAGTTGTATCGCCCCATAGTTTTTCATCCACCACATTGGGATCTGACTTGTCGAGATCAGCAAGCTGGTCTTCTGGTCCCTCCCCGTCCTCTTCAGCGTCGCCGTCCCCCTCGTCCTCTTCGGGTACATCCTCTAATTCGCCTCCAAAGTCCCCATTCATTTCAATCGCGTTTTCATCGTCCTTCGTCTCCCCTCTTTCCATTTCCTCAGACTCGTCACCTTGCAGGCCTTCCACTTGGCTCTCGTCCTCAATTTCTTTGCTCGCATTTGCAACCCCTGTGCCTTCACCGACACCTGTACCTTCTAACTCTCCCCCTTGCTCGTTACCAGCATCGCCTTCTCCTTCCTCGGGTTCGCAAGGAATGCAGAAGCCACGTGTTGCAAGAGTGTGCACCATGGAGCACAAGATGTAGTCGAACCTGAAAAGCTCTATCGTCCAAAGAGTCTGACTCTTGAGGAGCCCTCCAGCAAATTCACCAAAACATTGCAAGAAAGGGAGCACCCGTCGCAACGTGGCCTGCAATAAATCGTGGGGTAGCTGAATGAGCTCCGTGGTGGCGTTGGAGATTCGTTCCGCGACGCCAGGAAGGTCCAGGAGAGTGGTGAACAAGGAAGTTGTACGAGCACCGGTACGGATGTAGCTATCTGCGGGACCATCCGCGTCTGGGACAACACTGGCGCGTTGATCGGATGGCTCTGGACACTGTCTAAGCATGTTTTGAACGGAAACAAGTAGGGTGTCGATAACAGAGTCCATATCCGAAACTGGCTGGATGCGTGAAGGACCAATTGCAGGGAATGAGAATACACCTTGATCTCGGATCCATTGCGACGTGGGTTTCAAGAGATAATTGAATTGAGGGAATGCCCCTGCCATCTCGTCAAGATGTGTAGGAAGTGACTGGAGCATCTGTGACGCATCTGTGAGGGCAGTATGCTCCTCTGATAATAGTTAGCTTCACTTGTGATATACGTACGCGTAACCTTACCTTCAAGCGTAATAGTAGCCATCACAGGTTGGCTATTCTCAACGAATTCAGATATGCGGCGTCTAAATGTACGCAAAGACACGCCAATGCCCAGACAGTCTTGGGTGAGACCGATAGTGCCTGGCCCATCTTGTGTTTGGGGGAATACACGAATGGCTTCAGCGAGCTCATCCATTGCGCAAGCGGATACGCTAAGGGCATGCCGGAGCAACTCTATTTTGTCCGAAGATTCGATGCGCACAAGCACTGGAGCATGAGCTATTGTCTTCAGTCGGTTTATCTGGCGCAGAAGGGTAGTGTGACTTGACAAGACTTGAGCAAGCCTATCATGCCCAATCAGGGAGACAAAAATGTAAAAAGAGTGTGACGTACGTCGACCTGGTTTCTAGCGCGAGGGAATAGCCCGATTCAACCAAGGATACTCCACGACTCAGTTCACCCGTGCCTAGATCAGAATGGTGATTGACGAGAGCATCCCGCAGAGTAGGAAAGCATCCACGTAGACGATCGAAATAAATCTCGCCTCTTTCCGTCGTAATATCTTCTATTGGGTATAGTAGTGGTTGCCCTCGGATCCAAGATTCGCTTCTAAGCTGGTTTGAAACGTCGGGTTTGATGCGATACGCCAAACCGCCGCGCTTGAGCTCCTTTTGCAGATCACTCCAGGCCTTTCTCCTGCGCATGAGCAAATTCTTCCTATACTTTTCGCGTCTTTCTTTATTTAGGACTCCGGGGATCGCTTGACTAGTGAGTTCTTTGGCTGTCAGGGTGATGTTAGCCGATAGCTGTTGAATATCATGAACCTCATTCTGGACCAAAAACTGGCGGATACGTGTGTCGAGGTATCCATGAAATATCTCAAAAGTTTGAGCCAAGTTTCCACGATAAGTTGGCAGCGGAGAGGGGAAGAATGCAGAATTCAGAAGGAAGGTGTAAGAAGGGGGCGCGTAACAGCGAGAAAAGATGGACTGCTCTACTTGCTTGGCGTCTTCCGTAACTTCGGTAGAAAAAAGCGGAATGAGCTTATTAACAACAGGCTGACGCAGGACATCGCGGAATTTGCGAATAATCTTGTACAGTTGATAATGGGTTTTACGAGCGCTCTGCTTGAGGGCCTGCACATTGATGTCTCTCCAACTAGCGAGCTTAATGAATGCTTCGATTTCTTTCGCAAGTGAACGACGCTGATCTTCCAGGGATATTGAGAGTTTGGATGCGAAAAGATCGTAGGACCGCCATGAAAAGTGAACAATGCGCCTCACGCGGGAGAGAACAGCTTCATCGGCATCTTTGAGTGCGAGGCGGCTGATAAGTGTGTCGAAGCTTCTCAACAGATCCAGTCGAGGTTTGAATTGTCCCAGAGAACTGGTTCGAATAAAGTCATCAAGAAGCGAAGGAAGTTGTTGAAGATATTTGGGCAATCCGTCCTCAGCAGCGGTTAATGGCCCGCGAATGAGTAGCTCATACAAACGGAACCAGTATTCTGCAACCTCATCTGTGAAGATGCGACTTTGAGATTCCAGAAGTCCGCTCCAGCAAGACAGCTCCAGCCTTCTCCATTCGACGATAAGATTGGTAATCGCAATTTGATGATCTTTGAGGGTATTTTCGCGGTTCGCGTACATTTCCCAGTCTTCTGTTTGCGATAGCAGTTGTTCCAGCGCAGACAGCAGTTTGGCAACAGGATTGTTGATGTCGAAGGCCAGAATGAGATCACAACGGTTCAGGAGATGATGGAGGACCATCTGATCGGGCCACTCCTCTAGAAGATTGGCAAGACGGGAATGCAGTGAGCGAATTATTCCCAATGCTTTTTTGGCCTCGGGGACATTGGCATCTGTGTAAAAGTTTCCTGGCCGCGTGACAGCCACGGAACCGCCCAAGAGAGTGAGGTGCGACTGGAGAAGGCTGATCTGTTGGGGTAGGGCATCCCTGTCAAGCGAATCTGGTAAAGACAGAAAGTGGGAGCGAAGATATGATTGTAGCACCATATGCCGAACAGTAATAAAGTGGCAGTCGGTATGATTGTGACCCGTGAGGTTAAGGTGCAACGCTAGAAGTTGGCGATACTGTGATGGAGTCAAATGGTGCGAAACGCCTTTTGCGTCATTCTCAGAACGAGGAGGTTCTGAATGTGGAAAGGCATCTTCAAACGTTGGGAATAACTCCAAAAATTCCTTTTCCTCCATTTCTGCTTCGAGACTAGCATCGTGTGAGACTGTGCTTTTGCGATAGAGTGATCCCAAGTCATGCTCTCTCTTCTCGTCCCGAGCCCGATCGATGGACCATAAACGATATATCTGTTCGTAAGCTGTCTGTACAACCCGAGTTAGCTGTGACAAGTCGCTCGAACAATTATAGTAAGCTGTTGCATTTATGACCAACAACAGCTGTTCGCCAGTAGATATCCCTCTGCCGACCAAGGATTGAGATTGTAATTGAGATGCGCTGCGAATAGATGGAAAAGCGACTAAGGATGTCGCATAGGCGTTCTCATTGATGTCAAAATCAAGACGTTCATAGGCGTGTCGCACGAGTCGAAGACCCAGCTTGAGCTGGGAAAAAGCCAAGCGAAGAACGGATACAATGTCATCAAACTCGGGGTAAAGATTGACCAAACGTTGCATGAATCCCGAGATTGATTCCTGGATAACATCCTCGCGTTTGAAAGCAGATGTATCGCTAGACACGAGTGCCAGAATTAAGTCATCAACTTTGGGATAGTGGATGATTTGTCTCATAAACTGTGAGACTTCTGACCAGAAAGCATTGAGACTCGCTACGCTGTTTCGATTTGGGATTCCCGAAAGTGGCTCCAGAGAAACTGTGCATTTTTTAACGCGCGACGCAAGGTAGGAGATGACAGTGTTCGACGTTTCACCGCTTGTTCTTTGTTCCAGGCAAGTGTGCAAAGTAATTTGGTCCTTCAAGAGCTGCGCTTCTTCTTGCAATAGCCCCATCGAGAAACGAAGAATTGCGGCAGGATCAAGGGGAATATCAGGGACGAATAAATCCAGAACAACCCGGCTCAACGCAATCCAACATCGCCCAAGATCAGCCACACCCATCCCGGTCGCACTCTCATCGAGATGTAATGCGGGAGTCAGATGTAGTACAGCATTCTGTAGCGGCTCGAATGATGAGCGTCCTAGGGTGCTGAGTAAAGTCTGAGTGTCCTTCAAGAGAACACCATTCTTGTTTAGCTGTATCTGACCATCATCGAGGGAAGTTGAGAAACACGAAGCCATCTACATCACTGAATTAGATATTGAATGTGTAGTGACATATCAACACACCATGGCCAGGCCTTGATTGAATAATGCTGTGAGCTGCTCGAAACGAGAATGTTGTGTGTAGCATTGCCGAATGATAAGACGAAGGTGCCGCTGCACAGACGCCTCATGTTCTTCAAGAGATGACAACGGGACGCTGGTCAATTCGCTGGCAAAGTGTGAGTCTCACCACATACAACTGTAAAAGTTATAGGCAGACCATTTCTCAAAAGTCATGTAAAGTTGGGTAGGGAGGAAAAGGATGTTTGGGCCATCCAGAAGGTTCTGAAGCACATGATTAATCTCAGCGCATGTAAAAATCTTTTGGCACCTACCTGTTTCGCCGGTCCTTGATGCCATAAAGATTCTAGCCATGATGTATGCATCTTGGCCATGACACTTGCAGAGACTAAACAGCAGTTGGGGATGGTAGGCAGCACCATACTCTGGGTACTCACCCTCGTCAGCAGTGTCTCGCACCCAAATTACATGTTGATATGGCACGAATCGTCGTAGATCCTCACTCGACACCTCGAGGGCCACCTGAATTACTTGGGCAAAGGTTGTTAGTACCTGGTTAAAGCCTGCTCAGCACACTGTGAAGAAGAGAAGTTATCAAAATCACATTCTCCACAGGCCCTTGAGCCCCGCAGATAGCTTGTAACTCCACCAAAAGAGATACAGGATTAGAGAAACATTGCTCAGGACAAGTAGTGGTCCCACTCTGAGTGAAACCAACTAGATACTGCACAGGATGTGAGTCCATCACTAAGTCTATTCCTAAGACACGCACCTCTCTTATTTGGTTGGAAATGGTTGTAATTTCGGCACCGTGACTAGATTGATGGGGAATTGGGAATAATGCAAGAGCTAGCATCCGAAATCGATGAAAAAGTGCTACGGGAAAGAAATTTGTTAGTGGAAGGTGGCTCAAGTTATGCCATGACCTACACTTTTGGTCATCACATTGTGGATCCTGTAAGCCATGTTCCAGACAACTAATCACAGAGGGACCAAGCTCTACTGCCCTGTCGTTGCGCAGTCGTGCCCATATAGGTACTAACCCAAGGCCAGATGAAGGTGAAATGGCTGCATTAAGAGCAGTAGAGGCAGCAGTCACATGTCCATATATGGTTGAACGACTTTCCACAGCTGTGGATATCAGCTCCGTCAGGACCTGTGCGGCAGAGTAATCGAAGTCATCGCTAGCAAGCACGCGTCGTAGTTGTCGTGAGAATCCAAGGAGCTTCACAGAAACGTCGAAATCATCCTTGAACATAGTCAGTAATATGCCGTGGAAATAATTGTCTACTCACAGGTCGGAAGCTGCTTATACGAGACAGAAAACCTTCAAACACGTTCTGAGTAGCAGCGTCAATTTCAACAAGGACGGACTGAATTCCTTCTGATACTGTTTCGGACAGTCTGCTTGGCGGTTGACTACGAAGACCACGAGGCTTGCTATTCTCAAATTTGTCTAGGATGAGAGTAGCAAAAAGATCCAGTATTTGAAGCCTCAACGAGTGACTGTGTTGTGACCTTCCAGTGCATTGCGAGCATGGGGGGCAGACCATAAAATCATCTAAAGGCTATATATTGCAAGCGTATTGAGTACATGTTGGTCGGGGGCGGACACGTCCACCCAATGCGCGAACACGAACCAGTACGTCCACCAATTCTTCGGCAATGCTGATAGTGGGTGCTTCCAACACACAAGCTAACTTGGCGGCAACATGCGAAACGAAGCAATCTTCGAAGATAAAGTAAATATGGCAACTAGGAGATGTCGCTTGGAGATAGCGACGCATCCTAGTAAGAAGTGAACGGGGTAATGCCCTTATGACGAACGGGACAATGGCATATATTGAGATCGTGTTGTCCGCATCGATGATCGAGGAAAAGATTAACAAATACTTGGATATAACATCGTCCGAGACTGTTCCTGAGATCATGGCCATGGGCAACTCTTCATTTTGAGTAACGATGCCCCTTCGAATCTTCTCGTAAGCAACGTGGGATGTTGCTTCTGGAGTTTCCGGAAGTCGCCTACTGGCCAATATACGAGCCCGGTCTTCCGTCGTAAACGATGTCAAGAGCGAGACCTCAAGACCACGATTGCGCATCGCTCTCGACAATTCACCGTGTTGTGGATCCACTGTCATGAAAAGTCGGAAGTTTGGATGTGGTTTTAGGACTTGTACATTTCCATCGACGAAACCTCTTTCGCTAAGCGTCAAGACGCCATTCAGCTCGCAAAGGGAATTCAACCGATCGAGGACGGAAGGGTTACATATGTTAGCCCCGTCAATAACCAACCAATGACCTCTCTTCATCGCTCGGATCAACGGACCATCTACCCATTCAAATCGTCCGACGGAGGTTTCTCCTCGAGAAAGTTCCAGAACAGTGGATTGCAAATCATGGACACGACCATTGAAGTTGGAGTCGTCCGAGTTCATCGCAGCAAGTTCCGCTAAAAGCTGGGCAGCTACTTGCAACACTGATGTTCGGGTTGCCACAGCGGAAGCCAATTCGCGGCGCAATATGCCGTGATGTCGATACCGATATTTCACTCCCGGCACTGACTGCATGAATTCCTCAGATAACTCCAGGATTTGTGATGCAACGGAAGAGACACGAGCAACCTGGTCGACCTGTTCAAAGCCACCCAGGATATCCGAGGTGTCTGTAGCGCTTGTTATGCCGATTTCTTCGAGACGGTTCCCTGATAGATCAGCGACAGTTCGAATAAGACAACTCTTACCACTATCACGCTGTCCCGTCACAATGACAAGCCAAGATCTGGAAAGACATGCCCATATGGTCTCAAGGGCCGTGAGGTGGACCTGTAAAACATCGGTTGATCTGGACGACAGTGTCGCATGGCCTCTTGGAGCACTGAAATGTCCTATTTGAAGATACGTGGGCGAAATAAGGGGGTGATGGGTATGTGGCTCTGGTACCCCCATCGATGGGAAAACCTGGTCGAAGATCGCCTCGGCTTGATTCCGATCCTCAGGATTCCTGAACCTGGAGAGATAGACGATACGAAAGAAATATCGAGGGTGATCTGCGATTGCGGATGCCCTGAGGAGTTCACCCCAGCGGATAATATCGCGAAGGTTGAACTCCCACGGGCTCCCTTCGCGTCCAAATGATCGCTGTTGGACAACTGCACGATTGAGGAGGGTGTTGAATGTTATCATTTCTCGTACAAGATTTTCATCGCAATCCTCGAACTGTTCCCGACATATGATGAACATGTCATCAGAGGAGAGTTCTTCGACGTAGACCTTGGTGAAACGATCCAGGAAGGACTTTGGCAGACCCTTTCGACCACCGCCTTGATGCAACGGGTTTTGAGCAGCAAAAACTCGGAAAGAAGGATGACGGACAAAGGTTCGGCCAAGTTCGGGGATGAACACAGTGCCTCGATGGTCCAAAATGGCATTTAGACCTTCCAAAACTGTTTGAGGGGCCAGATTCATCTCGTCAAGAAGGACCCAATGACCCTCCTGCATAGCTCTCAAAAATTCCGCATCTTTCCAGGCAAACTCCCCAGGTGCCCCATTCTCAACGGGAAGGTCGGACCCAAATAGGTCAATCAAGTCCGTCTGGTCTGAGAGATTGATCCGACACAGGTGGTACCCAGCGATCTTGGCGAGCGCAGAGACAAGTGACGTTTTGCCGACGCCGGGACTTCCTTCGAGCAAGATAGGCTTGTCAAGCTGACATGCTCTCACGACTCGCACGACGTTCTCGCGAGTAGTGGGTGCATCGAGATTGAACCCGTGTGTGGTGGCCACTTCTGGTCCTTTGAGGATAGCATAGGGGCCAAGTTGCACATGCAGCAAAGGGTCGTACGCATGGAACAAAACGCTCTCAACTCGTGGAACAAGCTCGTTTAATTTTTGGGCAGCGTCCTCTTTCAATCGTTGCAGATTTTCTGGTGGGAGCGTCGCCGTCTGTGGCAGCGAGCCTAGCCCGTCCAAGAACGTCATGTGCGCCGCGTGATGCTTTAATTGATTAATATCCAACAACGTGCAGCAGTTTCAGGACTTACAAAAATCGCGTTCACGTGCATCGCACCACCCTCCGGTTGGTGGGCGACCACCGCATTCGAGAACGCAACCCAGGCCTAGCAATTGTCAGTGCGCAGCTCACAGGCACCACATCAATCGAGCACTCACAAGCATATCACGCAATGAACAAACCGCATGATCATCCAGCCTTGCGCGAAGCCACCCACAAAACTCCAAAAGCGGAGCCGTGAACACTTGCAGCTCCTCGTGCTTCCAAGAACTATCGACGATCATAGCAAGATCACCAGGGGTATCCACAGACGGGACCCATATCTCCGTAAACCTGTTCCTTAGTGCAGGCGACAACTCCTTCTTTCCATAATCGCCACCCGGATTCATCGTCGCAAGAAGTTTGAACGCATCCGCTGCATGAATAGCAGGGTACTCGCCGTCAGTGCTGCCACGCTCGGCAAGCACAACTGTTCGAGCAGGCTCTAGGACACTGTTGAGTCGCTCGAGGACAGAGTCATCTGCGAGGGATATCTCGTCGAGGAGGAAAACTGCGCCTTGGCGCATGGCACGTACAAGCGGACCATCGTGCCACTCGAACAACGCCTGTGAGCGCACGAGGGTGCTTCGTAATTCTTGCAACGAGGTCTGTAGCAACGGGTCGACGCTCGCATTCGCCTTGATCAATTCGTTAATCTGGGTGATCAATCCCTGCACATCCGCCGGCACATTCACAACCCCAGCACGGTTCAGCAGCGCGACAGCGTCCTGGAACACACCTGCATCTATCGAGGACCGATTTCGCGCAGGCCGCAATCCACCGATGAGATCCGCAGTTTCCGTGTTTTGATGACAGTTGAGTGTGTGCAGAGATTTTCCCAATACATCGGCATACAGCTGGCAAACCGACGTCTTCCCAGAGCCAGTCTCTCCAACGAGCAATACAGGTTCATTAAACCGCAGCGCACGTGCCACGAGAACAAACAGCCGTCGCATTGCATAGGTCCAGACCACCTGCGAAGAGGAGGAAGAGGGCACCGCGCATCCAATGTACGCCTCGAACTCGGGAGACCGTCGCATATCGTACAGCGCCCCTTCGTCAATACGGACCTTCATCACCGACTCAATCACATCCTTGACAACGAGCCGATCCTCTTCCCGCCTCGTACGTTCCGCGAGCAGCATATACCCATTCTCCGCCAACTCCTGATACCCAACGGCATCTCTCTCTGCCCACCTGAACAGATCACGCAACGTAGCGAACCCCTGTTTGCTCTCGAACACACGTCCACTCTGGCGGCGCTTCTGCAGCTCCCGGAAGACGCTGACAATACGCTGGCCGTACGACGGCGCGATACGGCACCGCTGGCACAGAATCGCCTCGAGCTCGGTTTGGGGAACGTCCTGGAAATGGACTTCAAGGAATCGATTGCGGAAGGCCCGAGAGAGGACCTTGCGCCCTGCATACAGCCCAGGCGGATTCTGCGTCGCAAACAACATAAAGTGTGCATGTGGCCTCACGACTTCATGTGTCTCTGGAATCACGAGCTCTCTGTTATCATCCAGCAGCCTGTTCAGCGCCTCCAGCACATCCGTCGGAGCCAAGTTAAGCTCATCGAGTACGATCCAGTGTCCACAGCGGAGCGCGTTGACCAACAGTCCGTCTTTGAATACGAGCTTGCCGGTGAGAGGATCGGAGACGTATGACCCGATATATTCCTGGATATCTGTGTGCTCGTGGTTGTTGATCCGGATGAACTGGTGCCCGGTACGACGGGCGAGATACTCCACCGCGCTCGTCTTCCCACTCGACGTTGGACCCTCGATGAGCACAGGGAACCGCCGCGTGAGCACGATCCGCGCAAGATCAACTAGTTTTTTCTCCACCGAGGGCGTCATAATATAATCCTCCATCAGGTCCACAGTCAGTGGGCCCTTTTGCAGATAAAACGGCCCAAATTTGACGAAATCGTCCCCGGCAGGTGCGGCAGGCACCACCGACAATAGCGACTTCGGATTACGCACACCAGAAAGGATGTGTTTTTGTGCGAGGGCAGTGACGACATCTGCACTCGGCCCATCAAGAACCATCGTAAACGCCATCAAACACCCCTCCCAAAGTGCCCGTCGCAGCCCATACACAGGCGCAATATCAGCAGCAAACATCAGCGCCCTTGCAAGCGTCCGCATACTATAATGTGGTCTGTGATCCGACCCATCCGCAAGCTTGCGTTCATCAGCAAGTGTCCGCACAGTTGCATAAAACTCTGCCACGTCCATAATCGCGGCCTTATCCCCAACGGCGATGTCTCCGATATACTGTGCGATGATGCTCAGCAGTGTTTCACAGTCTGCATCGGGCGGGGGGACATCGATTTCTGTGAACCGTGCTCTGATGTTGGGAGGGAGGTCTTTTTTACCCGTGTCTGTTGCTGGGTTCATACATGCGAAGAGGCGGAAGTCGGGGTGTCGAGGGATGGCTTCGAGAGAGCCTTTTTCAGTCAGAGTTATTGATGCTGTCGGACCGCTTAAAAGGGAGGTGATGCATTCGAGCGTTTCTGGGCTTGCCAGGTTAATTTCATCCAGAAGGACCCTGATGATGGGTTAAATTACGGTGGGTCACGCAGACAAGCACGAGAGGAGTATGTCACGCACCAGTCACCAGACCGGAGTGCTTTCACAAGCGGACCTTCCACAAAGTCAAACGCAAATTTGCCCTGTCCCTGAGCATGCTGAATATCAAACTCGTCAATGTCTCGCTCAAATCTAGCCCATTCGTCCCTTAGTGAAGAGGTATCGTCCAGCACCCTCCTCCGTTTCCTGGGGCCCTCCCTCTCGGAGGGTTCCCTTCCGACCGGGGAGCGTTAGCCCGTATAACAAAATGAAAAGGAAGACAACATACGGCAAATCCCTAGCTGCAATTCTTTCCTTCGCCAACCTCACCGACTCCTTCCAAAGCAACACGACCCTCCGCCACCGGCCCTCTTCCACACCCTTCCTAACACTCTCCTCATACTTCACGTTTCTCCTCCGACTAAACGTTTCCCCAAACAGCCTCAAGAACCGCGCATACAGCTCCGAAGCAGGCACATGCGCATCGACGGGCTTAAATCCGCCCAGTAAATCAGATGACTCGGTTTGGTGGGACAAGTTGAGCGAGACGAGGGTGCGGTTGAGCAGACGGGAAAGGTGTGTGATGAGGCTGGTTTTTCCTGTGCCTGTTTCGCCTGTGAGAAGGATGGGCTCGGAGAGGGATAGCGCTGTTGCGATGCGAGAGAGCAGACATATGGCGGGTTTGTGCATGGCAAATGGGCGCCCCGCTGAAGATGACGAGAGGAGCGGCATAGATGATTTTTTGGGACGTGCGGGTAAACGCGTACGTCCGATATGCACAGTGACGATGTCACCGTCTTCATTTTTCTCGAGCTCGAACGACGCCGTGCGGCGATGCAGCACCCATTGTTGGCGATCCGCATCCAAGCCAAGATGCGTCGCGATAAGCGACGCTATGCGCGCCTGCTGGGCTTGAGCAGATGCAGTGAGCGCACCCGCTCCGAAGAATACGTCCCGGGCCTCCAGGTACATTTCTTCGCGGATCATCGCATTCGGGAAGAGCGAGGTAAAAGTGGCATCGCCTTCGTTGATGTCAACGTCATCGACGTCCATGTGCTGAGGATGATACGAGTGCAGGACATCTTCCATCCTCCTACAAAACTTTTCCAAATCTCTCAACCCACCACTGCCCACCGGCGTCAGACGTTGCACGCCTGTCCACAGCTTCACAATAGCGCGTATAACCTGAGCCGCTCTGAGGCGCGTGAACTGCGCACGTACGATCACCTCCACTTCGTCCAGGGAGGGCACATCGATGACGACCTCGTGGAACTTGTGTGCACCATAAAACGTAGCATCTGCGACCTTCCCAGTGCCACTCGACGGTACCACTGACCGCATCGCAAACACCATAAACCGTTCCGCCGCATGCACCTTTCCCCTATTGGGCACATCCACGCATGCCCTTCCCCCGATCCAGCCCCCCGCGGGTAGCATAGACTCTGCAAGCGGCTTGATGAGCCCAAGCACCTCCATACTCGCCTTGTCCACATCTTTCAATACGAGCCATTTGCCCTCTTTCATCGCGCGCACCAATACACCGTCTTTCCATTCAAATGTGCCCAGCTGAGTGGGCGAGGATATGTATGAGCCAAGAAGGGATCGAGGGTCAAGAGATGTATCCGCCAGATGGACGGTGACAATTTGGTCTTTTGTGTCTGGGAATAGAAGGGATGCGAGATGGGAGAGGAAGAGCGACTTGCCGGATGATGGTGGTGAGGTGATGAGTGTTGGAATGCGAAGAGAGGTGTGGAGTGCGAATGCGCGAAGAGCATTGATGGCGGAAGGTGTAGATACGACGACGGTCGAAGGTGGTGGTGGTGATGGTGCAGATTTGAACATCAAAACACCGTGAATGTTGACTACCCATGGGCTATACACACCATCATTACATATTGCGACTGACCAGCAAGAAAAAGGCGCACCTGAGATCCGAATCCGAGAGAAAAGGCGTCGAATCCCCATCTTCGCGGGTATAAAAGTCTGGGGAGGCAGCGATTACCTGGCGGGTTTCATGGACCCTTTTAAGCTCCAGCGCAGGGAGCACAGTCGCATCGACGAACACACTCGTCCGATCGACACGTTCACTATACCACATCAAAGCTTCTTCCTCCCCTTCGCCAAGTATGGATTTCTCCAACTTGGCCCGTTCCCCCTCCGCCATGCCTGTATGCATCGCATAACAGCGTATAGCGAGCCATCTAACAGCCCTATCAGAATGGGAATTAGACTCCACGAATAGCGCAGAAAGCGCCGATGCGGGCCATCCAAGCTCCGCCGGAATGAGCCTATTTGCACATAACAGACGATAATAAGCGACGAGGAGACGCTGTAGACGGGTTGTATCCAACGCAGCGATGGATGGTGCGGACTCAACGAACGAAAGGGGACCCTGGTCGAATATCGGGCGGCGCAGGAAAGCGGACAAAATGCTATGAGTAGGGTGAGTTGACGTGACGAAGGCCAGGTTAGGGACTCACGGAAAAAGATGTTCATTGTTTTCAATCAATAGACAAAAAGCGCAAAATCTCTCCTCGAAATCTCTTTCATCGCTCATCCATCTCGCACAGAGATCGAGGAGGAGGGGACGGAACGCCTCTGCAATGGTGCAAGTCATCGCAGGGCGAGCAAGCATCTGCGACAGTACGTCGAGGAGTTCCCGTGTCGAGGATACGCACGTAAGTTGTTGTCGTTCATGTTCTGGAATGCGGGTGAGCTGTTTTGCGACGTTGATCGTCAGCGGGTCAGCCCCAGACATTATTTTTGAGTGGTCGAAAGCGTGAAGTTGACTCGTGACGATAATTTTTGCATCTGTGGTGATTACATAATCACGAGTTCTCTCTCTACCATGCCAAATCCTCGCGTGTTCGACATCCGGGGCAGATCGCTCAAGCTCGAGTCTGCAGAGGACGTATCTCCCCTGCTAGAGGGACATGACCCGACGATAATCGAGGAGATCTATTTGGGGGGAAACACGATCGGGGTGGACGCGTCAAAGGCATTCGCAGCGTTCATAGACAAGACTCAAACACTCAGGGTACCATCTCTATTCATTTTCGCTCTCAATCTCGCTGATGCATGTGTCCTCCAGATCGCCGATCTATCCAACATTTTTATCGGACGACTCATCACCGAGATCCCACAGTCTCTCGAAGCACTCTGCACGTCTCTCATCCCCAAATCCACACTCATCGAGATCAATCTAAGCGACAACGCATTTGGCGAACGATCCGTGGACCCTCTTCTCCCTCTCTTCGCCCAAAACACTCACTTCCAAAACCTCAGACTCAACAACAACGGACTCGGACCTGCAGCTGGCGTTCGGGTTGCGAATGCCCTCCGAGACTCTGCACGCAGATCGAAGGCACTTGGTCAGAAATCCAATCTCAGAATGGTCATATGCGGCCGGAACAGGCTCGAGAACGGCTCAGCGGGCGCATTCGCAGATGCCTTCGCAGAGCACGGAACACTGGAGGAGGTGAGGATGCCACAGAACGGGATATGGATGGCCGGAATAAGGGAACTGGCGGGGGGTCTTTCAAAGTGTGCCAATTTGCGATACTTGGATCTGCAGGACAATACGTTTACAGATGATACGCCTGAGGGCCTGTCTGCTGTAAAGGCATGGGCAGATACCCTCGCACACCTTCCCTCTCTTACAACGCTCAACTTGTCCGATTGTGTCTTGTCCCATGATGGAGAGGTTCCCTCAGTCTTGCAGACACTTGCCAAGGGATCGAATCTGAAACTGGTCGATCTGCAGCTACAGAATAATAACCTCGACGCCAAGTCGGTCGAGTTACTCGCCAATTCAATATCGACGCATCTGTTGGGACTGAAGCGATTGGATCTGCAGGCGAACGATGCGGATGAAGAGGACGAGCGGTACGACACGATTAGAGAGGCGCTGAGTGAGCGTGGGGGAAGGTTGATCGTCACAGAGGATGATGAAGAGAAAGAACAGGAGGCGTTGGCAGCCCAGGAAGAGGAGGAAGAAGAAAGGGAAAAAGAAGCACCCACGCCCGCCGCAGACAAAGCAGCAGATGCACTCGCAAATCTGCTCGAAAACGTACACATAAAGTGATACCTTAGAAGCGCAGCGAACGGAACATATACCATACTCTACTCCTGATGTACTAGATATGCGTACTATCCAATGGCACGTACGTTCACTATCGTCCTATCGTCGGACCCTACAAACCTTCCACCATCCCTTTCTTTCCAGTATAACGTCGCCCACTTTGCGCTTCCCCTCCATCCACTCCTCAACTTCTACTCGCGAAGCCCCATCCAAAGAGAGGTACCTCCCCATCCACTCCCCCTCCTCCTGGTCCGAAACAGACACCACCCGATACGCACCCTTCATCACGCTCCACGCCGTCTCTCGCGCTTTCGAACGGAGACGCGCGAGCAGCGTGGATATAGCTGCTTTGGCAAGGTCGTCGAATGGACCCATGGCTATGGACCGCCCAGTCGTCATACTCCCGCACGAGGGAGGACACGAATGCGAGCGCTCGAACGCTTCCACTCGCGAGAGCACATCGAACGTGATAAAGTCGTACCTGTGCAAAGCACGCGCCAACGCTCTTACCCACGTGGAGGGCGCCCCCTCTTGGGTAGTCCTACTCCGCGACATGAGAGTTTTGAGGCGGTTAAAGTATGCCTGCTGGGAAGGGTACCCCGTAAGAAGGAGGTACAGGAGATGAATCGTCGTCACTGTCGTCAGACACGACGTATTCGGGTTATACATATCCAGAAGATGCGCCAGTATAATCGTCGGCATATCTTGGGCAACGGAGCAGTCGAACAGAATTGACAGATGCAGCGACGTTTCGTATACTACCACAATCGATCATTAGACATCACGAATGCATCATGAACGACTGGCCCACCTTCGAGTGCAAACGCGTCTTTACGACGTGAAGCCAACAATCCCTCGCGCAGCTTCCCTATCCACCGTCCCTAGCATGAGCACACGTAATACAAGAGAGAAAGTACACACGGAAGAGGATGAGAATGTTCGTCTGACACTCGATCTGCTTGTTCTTCTTCGCGTCCGGCATCCCGTCAGTGGTCGTATACTCATTCCAAAACGCATCCAACTAGTCCACCCACCATCAGGTCGCATCAGCTCTATCTACTCATGAATGCATTACTCACCTTCCCACCAATAAATGCACGGTACTTCTCCTGCACACGATAATCCTTCAATCTAATACACACCTGCCATGTAATCATCATCTCCTTTCTCAAAATAATAAAACGCTGCGCACTTACGAATCTTCGTCAATCCCCATGCCACTACTTCTGCTGATGGACGGTATGTATTCCATTTGTGTTTGCTTTGCCTGGAGGCTGCGTTGGGTGGCTCCGCGTCCACGGCCATGAGATCCACGTATAGCGTTCGCAAGTGTGCCTCGACCGTTCCCGCGTGAACGTGAGCGTTGTCCTTGCCTTGACTGCATGATTGAGAAAAGAGCTGGAGGGAATTGTAGATAAAAGCACTGTTTCCTTTTTGGTTCCTTGTTTGCGCTATTTGTTGATATACCCTCTCTCTCTCTCTACTACTTTGCACCCTCAATGCATAAACACGCCCCAAGTTGTCCACCACAATTGCAGTGCCCCAATGCCTCCAAGTACTGCCTTACTTATCTACCTAATACCATCTTTTCAAACCCATGAAGCCGTGGCACAAGCTCAAATTCTTGATATGTAAAACCGAGTCGAAATCAGGAGAGGAGCAAGAAGGGATGTCTGGAGAAACGCTAAAAGAACTTGAACCAGATATTGAGAAAATGGGCTGAGTGGTTTACTCGTCGAGGCGCGAGGAATAGAGGAGCAGTCCAATTGAACAGACAGTGCTCTTGAATACGGTGAGGGCTGTTGCTACCCTACCTTGCTAATGCATTATATATCACCTCTCATAGCTGGACAGGCTAGCCTTTGTTTGCGAGGTAAACGCTTAAATCGTTATCCGGAAACCTTTGCCACAAGTTTGTATCCTGCAATCCTTACCTCCTTTGCTTCGGCGTCACCTATGGCCTGGTACAATATTTCATGATTCGAGACAATTAATCATTGCCACATGCTCTGCATTTCGTTTCTCGGTCTCTTCTCCCGTTGCCCACTTCAGCTAACGATCCACTCTCTGTCCCGTGCAGGAGTGGCTCAGTTGGTTCGGACACTGCAGACTGGTCGGCTTGGAGGTTTGTCCGTAGACTTCTGCCTCCAAGTTCAGGGACAGGTGTCGGTGGTTTCTGAGGGCGAATGAACAAGCGAGAAGGGGGGAGTAAGTATTTCATGTGCCTGGTAGGACATGTTTATGTTGTCATAGGTGGTAAGGTGGGCCAACAGCTGGCAGGGGGATTCATGGTGCTGGGAACGGGAAATAGAGTGAAACACACCGGATATGAATATCATTCGCAGGCTGTTGTCATCATCAGATCGTAGATAACGACCTGCTCCCAGATCTATGCACCGATAATCAGCAGTCAGGAAAGGCGATTTCACTTCGTCCCTTGGCAGTATGTTGCTTGGTATTAGGTTACGTAATACGCAGTAAAGACCTTTGTTCCCTCCTCAAGTCTTCCCACTCCAGGCTCCAATTCACACTGCGTAATCCCTGAATCGACAAACTACGACCATGTCCATGCTCGATAAATTCAGACGCGGCGCACAGAAAGCTGGCATCCAAGCAACAGCTTTCGTACGAGAAAGCTCTACCCGTGTTGCATCTGGCTCGAGAGAGTTCGTGCAAGGGTTTACCTTGCCGGGTGAGGCTGAGAAGGCGGCAAAGATCCTAGAAAGCTTTTTAGGTGCGTACGCTTGTGTTAATATATTCGTCGTCCATCGCCCTTATGAAATCGCTACTCTTCATGCGCCGTGTAATGACGTCGATCTAGCTGACCCCGACCGTCCCGAGTCCGCGCTCAACTCTATACCAAAGGTTGTCCTACAGCGTGCCCGTGGTAAGCACCGACTTTGCCTTCCCCGTTTCCATCACCACGTTGACTTCGACTTCGACTAATGTAATGCAGGCCTCGCTATCTTCCAGGTCCTCAAAGCTGGTTTCATGTTCTCTGGAAAAGCGGGCTCCGGCATCGTCATCTCCCGCCTTCCAGACGGATCCTGGTCTGCACCCTCGTGCATAGCCACAGGCGGTCTCGGCTGGGGTCTCCAAATAGGCGCGGACATCACTGACTTCGTCGTCGTCCTCAACAGCGAAGAAGCTGTCCGTGCGTTTTCATTAGGCGGAAACGTTACCGTTGGGGGGAACGTCAGTGCGTCGGCTGGGCCTATTGGCACTGGCGGTGCTGTTCAGGCTAGTCTGGCACATCCTGCACATATGTTTTCGTACTCGAAGAGTAAGGGTAAGTGTACTTGACTCCCTTTGTGTGTCCGGTTCGACCCTCTCATTCTGATTTTGATGATTGGTTTGTATAGGACTATTCGCAGGCGTCTCTCTAGAAGGCACAGTTCTTATCGAGCGAAAAGACGCCAACCGGGACTTCTACGGTTCCTCGGTGCCCGCACGTGATATCCTTGGAGGACGTGTTCCCCCACCCGAAGTTGCATCCCGCTTATATGAGATTATTGAGGCCGCGGAAGGGTTGGATGAGACTGGCGTCCCGCAAGCTGCCTATGTGCCTGGTGCGAGTGGAGAACATATGCCACTGCGCGAGCATGAAATGGTGTTTGATGCAGGTGGTCATTAGAGTGGGTGGAATTGCTTGGGGAATGGTTTTCTGGATTTCTTTTTCGATAGCGTACATTGACTCTATATATCCCTTGTTCATTTCATGCCTATGCACTTACACCACCTTCAAGTGTGCTTCCAACTCCGGAACACATCAGTACTTCAATTAAATATACTAATCCTCCCTGGAAGGATCCTTCGACTCAACGCACTCACTGATCATGCCAATCTGCAAAGGTGTCGCTTAACTGAATTACTTTGCTTAGCCGACTCGCCTCACCCAACCACCGGAGTGTAGCGTGGCCTCACTGTGGCCTCTCTCAGATAGGCTGAGCCTACACTCACAGACTCAGTCACTCAACACCTCTCCCAAAAGTGATCTGTGACAAACCAAAACTAATGCATCCAGGAAACGACCTAAAATCGCTCGCCACTTACATGAAATCCGAACGATGTCGGAATGTATTCCTTATGGTGACTTCTTCTTCATTCAAACCAGTGACTCTTGACCGCACTCACAACCTTCCTTACGGTATTTCCTACCCATAGCTAGGCGCAGGTGAGACTCATGTATTCCTTAACCATGTACTTCCCTCACGAATCTGGCGCGGACTGTCCCCGACGTAGGTGTCAGTACCGCTGCTGGTATACCCGATTTTCGGTCCCCAAATACAGGTGAGCGGGTCTCTGGTGTACACGTATCCATTCACCGGGCTCACGCTATCCCGCACAGGTCTATATGTATGGTGTACCCTCTTGCGAAGACGCACAGCTTTTCTGACTCCCTTCATAGGCCAATCTCGCCAGGCTGAATCTCCCATACCCAGAAGCAGTTTTCCAGATTGATTTCTTCCGAAAGAACCCTGTTCCCTGTGAGCATCATCCTGCCTGTTGTTTCATGTCCGTTTAGTACCACTGCGAATCCCACACACTCACTTCAACCCTACCTACATCACATACCGCATATTGCGCGAATCGTGCACTCACATATTCACAGTTTACACCCTAGCCAAAGAACTCTACCCCGGTCGCTTTACCCCAACTCTCACGCATACATTCATCTCCCTACTCAATACCCACTCCCTCCTACACACTTGCTTCACCCAGAACATCGATACCCTCGAGCGTCTCGCAGGTGTACCCGAAGATAAAATCGTCGAGGCTCACGGAAGTTTTGCGACACAAAGATGTATAGATTGCAAGGTGCCTTTTGATGGCGGAAAGATGAAGACGGCAGTGGAGCAGGGGGAAGTCCCGAGATGCGAAAGAAGGAGGTGCGGGGGTCTTGTTAAGCCTGATATTGTGTTCTTTGAGGAGCCTGTAGGTGCCAAGTACCTCATCGTACCTACCTTATCCATGCCTTGATATTGACCTCGGCACATAACAGCTCCCCCCAAAATTCTACTCTTCCATCCGGTCCCTCCGTCGAGCCAACCTCCTCATTGTCATCGGAACATCACTCACGGTACACCCCTTCGCCTCACTCGTCGATTTCGTCCCAAGGACGTGTCCGCGGGTGCTTATAAACCTTGTAGACATTGGGGAGTTCGATAGGAAGGATGATATGGTTTTCTTGGGGAGATGTGATGATGCTGTGAGGGAGCTGTGTAGAGAGCTAGGGTGGGAGGAAGAGTTGCTGGAGACATGGAGAGGGATTGGTGGAGGAGGGAGGGATCTGACGGGGGTCAGAGGGCAAGTGGACAAGGATCCGCTTGACGAGATCACGGAGGAAATGGAAGGGGTGCTAGAATTCTCCGAGGGCGATGTTTCCGTGATGGACAATCATGGACAATCAAAGGCTGAAGAAGACGAGCACCAGTTGTGTTCATCTGATCTGGCTGAGGAGGATTCTGTGGAGATGCAAAAGGTATGATGAGATTGTGGATGGATGTGATGAAGACTAGGCTGACCAAGTGACGACTCTTGCAGCAGCGGACAGACGACATGGATGATGAGAGGAAAGCATCATCAAAACAAGACCGCTTGAGGGAGTCAATCTGCTACTTGTTAGACTTCCACATGAAAAAGATCTGTGAAATTGCAAGAGGAGATATGGAGTTGGTGGAAGAAGTGGAGCTGCTGAGCATGGCAGTAGATGTACTGAAGCACTTGGGTAGATCAGGATTCGACATAGTAAGGCATCACCTGTGCAGAGTGCAGGGGTTGAGAAAAGGAGATGGGGAGATGGATATACACATGAGAATCTTGGAACACTGTATAGAGTTTTTTTGTAGATAAGTGTAAAATCATGGATGACAGCAGAGAAGTGGATGGTGAATGGGATGTGTGATTTAGGGTGCACAAATGGTTTTCAACTTTGATTTTGGTGATTGTTTTGTACTCAGGGAAGTGCCAGCACTGTGGGAAGTAAACACGCTGAAAATCAGTGCCATATGTACTGTATATCAGTGCCAAAAGTGCTGGATATCAGTGCCATGCACTAAAAATCAGTGCTGAACAGTGGCACTGATTGGATCATTTTTGCTACTAATAATCAGTGCCTTTGGCACTACTTTTCAGCATTAATGGCACTGATTTCCGACACTGATTTTGGCACTGATTTTCAACAACGGTACTGACTTTCAGTCACATAACTATAAAGAGGCACTAGTATAATATATTCACGCAGTCATGGAATACACATAGTAGTCTCTGAGGGCGTCATAACAACTGGTCACCCGACACGACCTCAAATGGATCACATCACCATCACCATCCCAGACGTGGAGGTGTCGAGGTGGTTGAGTGGATTCATGAGGTTGTGGTGGGTCATAGTAATTGAGGCATGTACTTGTAGTCGAGGTCGAGTGGGTGGTTCATGAGTGTGTGTGAACGGCTGTGTTCCCACTGTTGTAGTTGTTGTTGTTGTCACATTGGCATGGCCGTCAGTGCTGGTGGTTGTGGTGGTTGTCACCGGAGCCAGCATTGGCATTGGTAATTAATAGGGTCGTTGTCATTGTTGCACTGGTGGCAGCAGCGTAGTGGTGGTGGTAGGTAATTGGCATTGGTAATGGTGGCATTGTCGTCGGTCACGGTTATGGTTGGGATTGGTGGTCATGGTGGTTATTGTCGTCACATTGGTGTTGGTCACCATTGTTGCGCTGGTGCGTCTAAGTGGCTCACTTCAGGTATTATGTAAGCAGCACTAGCAGCACACCTATCAAGCTAAATACTGGGTTGGAAACCGGAGGGTTAGCCACATACTTGTCTATAACACAGAACATTACCAAACAGCACAAATATTCATTGTAGAATACAGCCAGCAAGGTGTTTTGAGATATGGTTGTGGTACAAAGAAAAGGGCAATCGGGTGGAGCTTGAAATTCGACGCACTGATAACCTTATCATGTGACCTAACTCATTTTCCCAGGCCACTCGTCACCTCAGCACTGCAGCAACACCATGATCCACCTCAGCATGAACATGAACCACAGCCTGCCAATGGATGACAACAACGACAGCCACCACTACCATGATGACAACCCTGGTCATCGCCACTACTAGTGTTTTAAGGTGCAGTCCGGTCTGGTCCTGGACCCCTTTTTTGGGAAGACCAGGACCAGGACCAGTCCTCCAAATCTCAGAAAAAGGGAGGACTGAGGACTGGACCACTTAGGACTGGTCCTCATTGGTCCTGGGCTGGTCCTAGGACCAGTCTGGACTGGTCCTTTCAAAGGATTGGTGCAGATTGATATCAGGACCACCCAGGACTGATGAGGACTAGGCAAGAGCACAGGGAATCCAAGGGTGTCTCATGGCTGACCTATACCCATGCCCAGGACATACCCATTACCTGCAGCATGGGTCCAGGTTGCAAGTGGTAGCAACCCAGTGGGTTCAGGTGGCAGTGCAAGCATTGTTCAAAGTACCCTTGGGTTGCAGGTACGCCCCCAAGTGCACATGATATTGATATTGCATCAGGAAAATGGGGAAGAAGGGATAATCCATTATAATCTCTGGCAGAAGTTTTTTGTAGGGTGATAATCAATTACCTGGTCATATATGATCATATCTAGCATTATCTATTGCATGCTATGGTTATAATGGATTATCTTTTCTTCTTCATTTTCCTGATGCTTGGCAGATGCAGATGTAGTCTATAGGGAATTCCATGGGTCAACCCCTGGGTGTCTAGGGCCCAACCTGCACCCCAACCTGCATGACACCTGCATCCATACACCACCCAAGGGTGTAAGGGTGCTGACCTGTCAGAGGTTTGCCCAGAGATTCAACTATAGGGGTAAACTCTGGTGATGATTTGATGGACATGTTCTACACCTTGTAAACACCTGTATAAGCCTTTGTACTATTGTATCAACTAGGTAGAGTGCTGAGAACAGCTGAGAATAGCTGCAAACAAAGTGTACAAAGGTTGGGGGGTCACTATAGGGGTGGACTCTGCTGATGATTTGATGGTTGTGTTCTGCACCTTGTAAACATGTGTAGCAGCCTTTATACTATTGTACCAACTATGTAGAGTGTGGGGAACAGCTGCGAACAGCTGCGAACAAAGTGTACAGAGTGTACAAAGGTTTTCAGGTCTACTATAGGGTATACTCTGCTGATGATTTGATGGTTGTGTTCTGCACCTTGTAAACATGTGTAGCAGCCTTTATACTATTGTACAAACTATGTAGAGTGTGGGGGACAGCTGCGAACAGCTGCGAAC